>ERZ773258.216-NODE-216-length-72661-cov-13.849888_pt1 | contig 72661 bp, 64 predicted proteins | sample MGYA00511962_ERZ773258 | MGnify/ENA primary metagenome ERZ773258 (study PRJEB29015, sample SAMEA2737755) | human gut metagenome | biome: human gut; feature: human-associated habitat; material: faeces | place: China | collected 2012 ... | reverse complement strand
AATCCTGCGGCCTAATAAAACGCTTTTAAGCGTTTTATTAAAAACTCGTATAAAACTTCATGCCCAAGCACCGCACCACGAACATGTGCAAATGCCAAAGCATGAAGGTTTTGTGCATCCTTTCCGGTTGCCCCGCAGGGGCGAGAAAATGGCGTATTTCCCACTTTGCACAACAAAAAGCAGCCAGGGCGTTTCCTGCGTCCTGGCTACGGTTTCAGTTCTCCATCTGCTTCCCCAAGAAACCGGCGGCTGTCTTGACCAGCCCCTGGTCTGCCTCCTGAAGGGGGCTGTCGTTTTCCCCCAGAAGCAGCAGTACGCAGCCCATAAGGTCGCCCTGGGATAAAATCGGCGCGGCGGCGCCAAGACGGTACTTTTCCTCTCCGTCAGCCGCCAGGATGGGGGCATCCCCGTTTTTGTAAAGGTAATTTTTCCGCTGTTCCATGAGCTTTTCCAATTCCGGCGAATTGGGCTTGTCCATCAGCTCCCGCTTGGGTATGCCGTAAAGGGCGATAATACTGTCCCGATCGGTCACCGCGGCGATATGCCCGGTGGCGGATCCAATGGACTCGCACATCTGGGCAGCGAACTCCTGCAAGTCGCCCATAGGGGAATACTTACGGAAGATCACACCCCCGTCCTTCTCCGTATAAATCTCCAACGGGTCACCGTCACTGATAACATTGACACGGAAAACCTTGTCCTCGTGGTTTTTAGAGGACTGGATCAGTGTATTTTCGCTATTTTCCGTGCCGGAATTAAAATTTACGGCAATGTCTCCCTGGTTGACGTGGAGCAGTGTGTCCACATCGCTGTGCAGCCGGATCTCCAGCCGATCCTCAAATACATCAATGCGCTCTATCAGCAGCTCCAAATCGTTTCGTTCCAGCGTTTCCTTGGAAAGAAGATCCCCGAATACCTCCATGGCGGTTTTGGCGGCACGCCCCGCCTGAATGATGGTGTTCCGCTTGTCCGAGAGCATACCGATCTGGTGATCCAGCCCCTCGATTTTCTTTTGCAGGTCGGCTTCCAGCTCGTCATAGGTTTCCGCCAGAAGTTCCTCCTGATCCGGGTGCTTTACCATATCCCGGATGCGTTGCCGCTTGGTGGCTTTCAGTTCCTCCCGCAGCTCCTCCATAACCTGAGCCAGATGGTCAGCGGACTGCTCCGTTTCCACCACATCGGAATCTTGCCGTGCCAGTTCGGCGTTCAGTTCTTCCAGCATGGCATGGGAATGCTCCATGACCCGCCGCACATAGATTTTCAGCAGCTCGTCCAGCTTGTCCACCCGGATGTGGTGGGAGCTGCACCCGGAACGACCCCGGCGGTGGTAGGTGCCGCAGGTGTAGGCGGCACTCAAATCCCTGCGGCTCATGGCAAACATGGGGCTGCCGCAGTCCCCGCAGAACAGGAAGCCGGAGTACACGTTGTCGTACTTCTTCACGCCCCGGTAATTGGCGGTGGAACGCTTCTCCCGGAGTGCCCGGGTGGTGGCAAAGGTGCGGTAGTCAATGATGGGCTGGTGGTGGTTCTCAATGACGATGTGTTCCTCCTCGTCCCGTTTCACATCCTTGCCGTTGATCTTGGCCCGGGTATATTTGGCCTGCCGGAAAGTGCCGATATAAAAATCATTGTCTAAAATCCCCTGCACCGTGACGATGGCCCAGGCGGCCTTGGTTTTCCGGCTGGTGGGTTCCCCCGCCGCCTCCTTGCGCATCTGCTCCGACATCCGGGGAGTTGGAATGCCCTGCTCCGTCAGGTAGTTGGCGATTTTCTTGTAGCCCCAGCCCTGGTTGTTGTACAGGTCAAAAATCTGCCGGACGATTTCCGCTTCCGTAGGGACGATCTCAAATTCTTTCTGCTTGTTGATGATATAGCCGTAGGGGGCGGCGCAAAGCCATTTCCCGTCGGCCTGCCGCCGCCGGATGACGTTTTTCACTTTCTTGCTGGTGTCGGTGACAGGCATTTCGTTGATGAGGAATTGAAACTGGATTTTCAGCCAGTCGTCATCGTTGGGAAAGTCGATGTTGTCTCCAACGGAAATGATGCGAACGCCTGCATCCCGCAGATCCTCCAATTCCACCAGCCCCCGGGAGTTTCGCCGGGAGAATCGGGAAAAATCCTTCACCACCAGAATGTCATACTGATGCCGGATCAACCCCTTTCGCATGGCCTGGTAGCCCTCCCGCTGTTCAAAGGTATAGCCGGAACGGTCCCGATCCTCATAAAAGGTCAGGCTGCTTCCCGGAAAACGGCGGTTCACAAAGTCCCGGATGATGGCCTTTTGGTTTTCAATAGACACATTGTCCCGGTCCAGTTCCTCGTCTACGGAGATGCGGCAGTAGCCGGCAATGTCAAAGGTTTCGGTCATGGTTATTCTCCTTTGAGGTATTTTTCGGTTTGACGGTCAAATTCAGAGATATAGTCTGCATCCTGCCGTTTGCGGAATTCCTCGTAGATGCTGCTGACCTGTTTCACCGCTGCCTCCCGGGAAATATGTCCCTTGCCATCCAGCACCTGACGGCGGTTGTTGGCAAGAAACCGGTCTGTCTCCCTGAGCCAGTCCTGCATGGACATAAGCTGCTCATCCTCTGCCATCAGCTCGGCATAGTCGATGAACATGGTCACCAGACGATTCAGCCGGGAAACAACCATGGATTCATCCAATTCTTCGTCCAGGAAGATGTTCTTCAAGTGCTTGCTGATGGCAGGCACTTTGACACCGAAAAGTTCTGCCATACCCTTTTGTGTCAGCCAGAAGTTTTCATCGTGAAATACCACATTCACGACTTCCTTTTCCGCACCGTTCTGGTATAGCAGGATTTCGCCGCCGTTCACCATTTCCTCGCTCATATCGTTATTTCTCCATATCGTTGTTTCTAATTTTTCTATTACAGATAATATTGTAACACAAGGTTTTGCTTATTGCAAGACAAAAAGAGAAAAAAAGGCGGGAAAGATCGATCCTTCCCGCCAGATTTTTAACGTTCCATGTTTGCCGTCCGCCGCTTCTTCTCCCGCTGCACCGCCAGTTCCGCACTGCGCCGTTTGTTATACGCCAGCAGGGCCATGGTGTTCTCCTTCAAATCCTCCTGCCCGGAGTGAAATACCGCCACCATATATTTCTGCTGCTTCCACTGGGCATACATGGGCTTCAACTGATTTTGCAGAGCCTCGTCCCCACTCTCCTTCCGGCTCAGCCACACCTGTACCAGCTTCTTCGCATCATCCTGAATGATTTCCATGTTACTGCCCCCTTTTCTCCAAATGATTTCCAGAGTTTCCTTTTTTTATGCGAATAGGCGTACTCCTTTCTACAGCAGGGAATCCTGAGCGCTGGTTTGTGAATCCTGTTCCCTGTCAATCTTCCCGCCGCTTCTGCCAGACAATCTCATAGCCCAGTACATCAGCAAGTTCCAGCACTTCCCGATAGCGCAGGGTTTGGTCGCTCAGCTTGGCAGAAAAATTGGAATCGCTGTCACTCCATCCATACTCGGCAGAGCAGGCTTCCACAGCTTCCTTCTGAGTATAACCCGCGGCAATGATGTGGGACTGAATGTCGCAGCGGACCCTATTGATTTTTCTTTCCTTTTTCACGTTCGTTTCCTCCTGAATCAAATTCTGTTTTCTATGCGGTGACTCTGCTGTCCAGTAAATTTCCTTTGATTCTGAAAATCCCTCCATTTTCTTATTCGCCATGTCCGGGTCACAGGTTGACCCGGCGAGTGCAGCGATTTACGAACCAATTCGTCAGCCGGTGCAGTCCTTTCCCGTACTGCGAATCGCATTCACTCTTTGCTTCATCGCTTGCTGGCGCATTTTTCACAGAGAAATAGAAACTTTTTCGCTGTTTTCCAAACCCTTTGTTTTCCCTTTGGCTGATATTGCAGTTCTGCCTGTTAACAAGCTGGTGTAAACGGGCGCAAGAAAACCTCTGTACAGTTGGCATTGGCCTTTTCCACCCTCGTTTTTTGTTTTGCAATTCTCTGTTTACATCTTCCCTTCAAAAGGAAAAGAGTAAGGAATCCAAAGTAAATTTAAGGCGTATCCCTTCTTTCGGCATTTGACGGTTTTGAAAATACGTTGATCGGCTTGTTTACCGGCTGTTTACTGGGATAGAGGATACCTGCTTACCAACCTTCCGGCAGTTCCAGCTGCTCCACTCCTGCCCCAGCCTTTCTGTGCCAAGTGCGCTGGATACCGTATCCGGGAATCCGTTTTGTTGTACCCGGCTCCCAGCCCTCGATGGTGTGGTTCATAATGTCGTTGATCTCCCGGATCTCCCATTGCTTTGGCTCGCCCATGCGTCCCAGACCCAATTCAAAAATCTGCCGGGAACATACATCATCACTTCCAAAGGAATCCAGAAAGCACTGGATACGCCCGCTCGTAGTGTCCTCGGGCATGAATGCCTTTTGGCGGTTCCGGGCTTCCTCCTCCAACCCTCTCGGCAGAGACAGCCGGAAATTCCCGCTGCGGTAAATGGTCATGGCCTCTGCCCACATCTGGTCGATGTAGGCACGGGACGCTGCTTCGTTTTCCAGAATGTGTACCTCCGCCTTATCCGGCTCCACCATGACCGGCAGGAAACGACGGTTGCCCGCTCTGTCCAACGGCAGGAAATCCAGCGAATTGGAAGTGCCGGCAAATACGCACTGCCTCGGCCGATCCTCCGGGTGGATGTCGTAGGGCACCTTATAGGTTTCCTTCTGGCGGCTGATGAAGCTGCGGATCTCCTCAATACTTTTCGCACTGGCAGTGGCCAGCATCTCCGACATTTCGATGATCCAGTGTCCCTGCATTTTCCTATATACATTGTCATCATCGATCTTTTTCAGATCATCGGAGAACCATTCATCCCGCACAGCCAGCAGGCGGAAGAAGCTGGACTTGCCCGCCCCCTGACTGCCCACCAGACACAGCATCAGTTCAAATTTGATGCCGGGGTGGAACACCCGGCTGATGGCACCCAGCATGAAAATTTTCAGGCACTCGGTGTTGAACTGGCATTCTTCTGCCCCCAGGAATCTGTGCAAGGCGTGTGGAATGCGGAGCTGCCCGTCCCAGCGGAGCGCTTGAAGATATTCCTGAATGGGATGGAAGCGGTTTTCATTGGCAACAATGCGGATGGCATCCCGCAGCGCCTTCTCGTGGTTCAGATGGTAGTGACGTTCGAAATACAGTTTGAGATAACTCATGTCCCGTTCCGTGATGGCACTGCCTGTCCGCTCCCAGCCAACATCGCCCACGATGCAGTCTCGCTCGGTCAGCACGTTGAATCGAATGGTTCCCCTCAAATTCTCGTCATGCTCCAGAACAAAAATGCAGTTGTCAATGGTTTGCAGGACATTGTCCTTGCCGTCCTTCTTGAGATTCAGAAGTATCTCCTGTCGTGTCATTGCCATGGATTCGTTTACCAATCTTCTTCACCACCTCTCTGTAATGCTCGTAAACGGTTTTCACTTCTTCCGTAGTTCCGAACTCCAATTCAAAAATCAACTGGCGGATGTCGGCCTGCCTTTGAAGTGCTTCGATAAACAATGGGTGCCATTCTGCATCCGATGCCTTTGGGCAATACCTTCGCTTCCAGTCAATCAGTAAATCGTAGTAGCCGTGAAGAATTTCCTTCGCGTAGAAAACCCATGTTTCCATTTCTGTCCGGGCAGCTGGTGGGCCTCGGGAGTGGTTGCCCGCAGGAATCACAAAATCTGCGGACAGCTTTTGTGCCGCCTCCCCCGGTGGAATTCCAAAGAGCCGGGACACAAATGTGATAACGTCTCCCTGCGCGCCGCAGCCGAAACAGTGAAAGCCCCGACTGAGCTTCAGGCTGGGCGAGTGCTCATCGTGGAAGGGACATAACGCCATCCCGGAGGCATTCACTTTTAAGCCATAGCGGGGAGCCACCTCCCGGCAGGTCAATCTTTGTTTCAACGCTGGATAGTAGCTCATGTTTCCCTCCTTCAGTTGAATTTGTCACAGGATACCCATTTACCAGGTATCCCCGTGTATTCACTTTTCAAGATGCAGGTGAACAAACTCCCAAAGGACGCAAAAAAGGACATGGCAACAGCGTGAAAGCTGTTTGCCATGTCCTCTCGATGGTCCTCGTTCTCACCAAAGCTGGTGGATGCAGGCTCTTATCCGGCTTCTATACTGGAATCGATCCAGCGTGTCCGGCGGTTGAACTATATGCAAAACGTGTCAACAAAAATATGAAGTTGTTATCGCAAGTTGGTTGAGAAAGTTTGTTCGTGTATCGGGAGTGTAACATATAGAAGGCACAATGTCAATATCTAATTCGAAAATATTTTCGAGAATAAACCTTGCTCGGACAAAATCAAAAGCGATTGAAAATCGCACAGCCGCAGACGGATAGACTGCGATTATTGGGGTCTGGGGCAGAGCCTCAACAAGCAGAAACCCACTCGTTCCGTGGAAGGGGGACGGTGGGGATTTTGCGCATCTGTATTACAGATGCATTGCTTGCTAATATTCGTTTAGCCCCTTACAGCTTGAAAATAGGTTTGTAAAGAGGCTCTTATCTAAGCTGCAATAGTGACCATAAACCTCGCTGCGACAAAAGTCGCAAGCAATGCCTTCGTATATACAAAGGCACAAAACCAGGCATTTCCACTCTATCGGGAATGCCTGGTTTCTGCTTGTTGAGGCCCTGCCCCAATCCCCGGTGAACATAATGTTCTGAGCAACTCTGCCCTTCGGGCATCGGCTGCGCAATTGTAAATTGCTGTCGTTGAATCAGTCCGCCATTTGTAAACCAGAAATTATCTCAGGAATGTTTACTATCATCATAATTCCGTGGTGAATAGTACGTTGGTGGTAAACACAACTATGTTGACTTCTCTTCTGATTGCGGTTATACTTAACTTGTACAACTTTGTCCGCTTGTATATTCAAAATATCAAAAAGTCGAAACGGAGATGCGCTCATGGATATCCAGCATTGCAAAAAAAAATTCGAACACTACGGCGGTATGATGCGCACCAAGGAACTAGAACAGGAGAAAATATACTACAAGAACATCCAGCAGCTTATTGAGGCAGGGTGCGTAGAGAAAGTACGGTACGGCTATTACCAATGGGTCAACCCCGATGATTTCAGCGAGATTGGCACGGTGAGCCGCCTGTTCCCGGATGCGATTCTCTGCATGGATACAGCCCTGCGTTACTATGGATACAGTGACCGCACGCCGGGGAATTGGCATCTGGCGGTCAGCAAGGATTCCGGAAAATCACGGTTTCGAATCGACTATCCCTTTGTAAAGCCCTATTACATAGAACCTGCGGTTCTGGAACTTGGACTGACAAAAGGAAATCTGGATGGGCATGAGGTGCGGATTTATGACAAAGACCGTGTCATTTGCGATTGCCTGCGGTATCGGAATAAAATGGACAAAGAAATTTTCAACAAGGCAATCCAAAACTATATTACAGACCCGGAGAAGCGTGTTCCCAAGCTTATGGAGTATGCCGGTCCTCTGCGGGTAAAGAAGATTGTGAAAGACTTGATAGGAGTGTGGCTGTAATGGCGGATGTTGCGGCAGATCAATGGGAGAAAATATGAAGCGGTGTTGATGGCGGTTGGGGTTAAGGTGATTTATAAGTATAGGGTGGCGTTCAGCGGGAAACTTGTAGTTGAATCGACTTCGTGGAGTCGTCTTCAGAAGGAGGGCTTCAAGGCGGGCATTGACATCCTTGCGGATGTTATGAAAGACACCAGAGTTACCGAAGAAAATAATTTTTCGGTAATGGGACTCTCCATATATCAAATTCGCTCTGTTAAAGATGCTGCCAAGCTATATGGCCTTGATCGTGTGATTATATTCCCTTGCCCTATCAATTCTGTACTCACGCCCTGCCTCAACATGGAAGGTGGCGACATTACCGGCTTCCAAAAGATGCTTGGAGTATCACCGCTGAAACGCGAAAGCATAACTACCAGTGAATCGAACCTACCTGCTTTAATTGAGCAGTATGGCATTATCCTATACCAGCGGAAAGACTAATAGATAAACATTGCAGCCCACCGTTTTTAAATCCGGTGGGCTGCTCTGCACCCATTCTGCTTTTTTGTTTTCACCCCAGAAGTATTTGCAGGAAAAGCCGTGTTGACAGGAATAGAACGGCTGGGTTATACTAGGTGCATATAACTTTATCTGATTGCAACATTAAGATATGGCTAAATATCGGAGAGAAATACAGGGATTTGCTAAGAGCAATACGGGCTGCGAAAGGTATGACGGGAGTGTGCCTATGATGGAGAAACAAAACGAAGGAGGCAGGACGGGGTATGTTCTATAAAATGATTGAACGTGCAAGAAATCGGTGGTATGCCTCTGCGGACTGTACAATTCAAAGTTTGATTGAATATATGACCGGACAGGGAAACCTCCGGGATGCGCAGATCGATGCGATCAAAACGTACCTCTTCCTGAAAATCGGTTGCGGAAACAAGCCGCTGGCTGTCCTGTTTTCCAGCGGAAAGTTCAACTCACTGAATCTGGGTGACCTTGAAATATCCAATAAAGTCCGGGAGTACTTCTGCTCGAATCCGGCAGCGGCGGCTTTATATGAATACGCCTGCCTGACAAATGATGCCGGTGAACAGCTTGCGGAAAAGGTTGCAAAACAAATTCGGACAGAGGTAGACGGAATCCAGTACAAGCAGTTCTTCCAAAAGGCATTTTACGGCGTTTCTTATACCGACTACCTGTTCAGTTTACCCATGGGTGCGGGCAAGACATACCTGATGGCCGCCTTTATCTATCTGGATTTATATTTTGCCAGCAATGAGCCAAACAATCCAGCCTTTGCGCACAATTTCATCATTCTGGCACCTTCTGGGCTGAAGTCCTCTGTTGTCCCCAGCCTGAAAACGATCCAGCGGTTCGATCCCTCCTGGGTCATTCCGGAACCTGCGGCATCCTCTTTGAAGCGCCAAATTTCTTTCGAGGTGCTGGATCAGGAAAAAACTGCCAGCAAGTCCAATAAGGTCAAGAATCCCAACGTGCAGAAAATTGCAAGCCACCAGCCGTTATCCAAGTTGTTTGGCCTTGTAGCCGTGACAAACGCGGAAAAGGTGATCCTCGACCGCATTCAGGAAAAGAAGGGACAGCTGAGCTTTTTTGAGGAGAGCGACGATGACAAGGATCGGCAGGCCAATGAGCTGCGCAATCTGATCGGGAAGCTCCCCGGTCTGGCCATCTTTATTGATGAAGTGCATCACGCCGTCAGTGACGAGATCAAGCTCCGTGCCGTCGTGAACCGGTGGGCTGAAAATGATACTGTCAACTCCGTCATCGGTTTTTCCGGAACGCCCTATCTTGAAAAAGCTGAGAAAATCCCCGTCACGGACAAGCTGTCCGTCGCCACGGCAGAGATTGCAAACATTGTCTATTACTACCCGCTGATTTCCGGTGTCGGAAATTTTCTGAAGCGGCCTGTTGTGAAGATCTCCGACGTCGCGGACAGCAGCGTCATTATTGAGGCCGGTGTCCGGGAATTCTTGGATGCTTACAAGGACAAAGTATACGGAAACGGACTTACGGCAAAACTTGCCATCTACTGCGGAACCATTGAAAAACTGGAAGAAACTGTATATCCTTTGGTTTCCGGAATCATTACGGAATATGGGTTGTCTGCGGATGCGATTTTGAAATTCCACAAGGGGAACAAACAGTATCCCCAGCCGACGGACAGCCAGATGCAATTTGATACGCTGGACAGCCCCATTTCCAGAATTCGGATTGTTCTTCTGGTACAGATCGGCAAAGAGGGCTGGGATTGCCGCAGCCTGACGGGAATCATCCTTTCTCAGGAGGGGGACTGCCCCAAGAATATGGTCTTGCAAACTTCCTGCCGCTGCCTTCGTCAGGTGGAGAAAGACAGCCCGGAAACGGCTCTGATCTACCTGAACGATTCCAACGCCGAAAAGCTGAATGCACAGTTGGAGCAGCAGCACCGAATTTCTCTGAAGGAGTTCCAGGAAGCAAATTCTGGCAGCAAGACCATCAAGCGGTATGACCGCACCAAATACCTCAAATTGCCAAAGATTGATTTCTATCAGTTGCGTGTGAATTACATTACACAGCAGTTGGAAGCAGCGGCTCCGGAACGGGACATTCCCAAATCCGGAAATGCGGCAAAGCTGAAAGAAGCCATCATCAAAACCACTGACCTGACCATGCAGCCAACCAGCATTCAGGTAGACGATACGGAGCGAGGAACCACGCCCGCCACCTTCTCCGCATGGCTGTTGGAAATCGTCAAAGGAAGTTTTGGCACCCTATCCATGGCCCAGCTGAAACCCTACGAAGCAGTTTTGAAAACGCTATTTGAAAACCTGACCTTTGAGCGGGACGGTTCCCGGTATTATAGTTCCAAATACGACCGGAACATCGTGGAAGCCAATGTGCGCAAGGCATTCTGTGACCGCCGCAGTTTCACCACCTCGGAAGAACTGATCCCCCAGGAATCCCGTCTATTGAGAATTGAGAACTTTACCGCTGCCGAAACCACAACAGCCCCCGAAAGCTATTATCCGAATCAGGGGGTGGTAGAGCGCATCATCCAGGATGACAAGGGAAAGCTGAAAGTAGATGCCAATATTCAAAAAATGATGCTATTGGCCAAAGAAAGCGGAAATACCGCTATTTTGAACATGCTGCAGGAGCAAAATTCTTTCCATCCTCAAAAGAACCGCTCGTTCCATTATCTTCCCTATCACACGGACAGCAGCTTTGAGCAGCGTTTTCTGGAAGAAGTGCTGGCAATGTCCGAATTGGAGCAGTTGGATTTGGAGGTGTACTACAACGGTGACCGGGCCTTGACCGAATTCAAAATCAAATGCTATCAGGGCAACAGCGGCTCCTGGAAGTATGTAGGGATGTATACACCGGATTTTCTGATTCTGAAACGGAAAGACGGGAAGATATACAAGGCCATTATTGTGGAAACCAAGGGTGCCATTTATGCCAATGACCCCATGTTCCGGGAGAAGCGTTTCTTCATGGAGCGGGAGTTTGTCCGGCAAAATAATGCAAAGTTTCAATACCAACGGTTTGATTACCTGTATTTGGAGGATTCCTGGCCGGAGGAGGAGCGAATTCGGATGACACATGAGAAGATTTGTGCGTTTTTTAGGGAGATATAAAAGATGGATTGGATTGATTATAGAGAGAAGCTTGGTATCGGTTTTGATGATAAGGAAAAGAGCAGACTTTTCTACAGCAGAATGTCCAATATCCTTGACGAACTTGAAAACGACTATGATATCTGTGTCACCACGCCCGAGTACCGTAATTTTTGTATGGACACTGGCACGCGACTCGATCTAAGCTTACTAGGTGGTTTTCAAGATCGTGCACGATTTATAGATTGCGTTCGGATTATTCGAGATCACGAGACAATACTCACTGCCTATCTTGCTTATTTTGTGTGGTTCATCAACTCGCTTTCAGATGATAAGGAAAGAACTTGGAATCGCCAAGCATTTAAGAAAATGCTTTTAAACCACCTGAAAGAGGCACACATTCAGTTTGAACTGCTTGAGGATGACAATAAAGTATTTGTTTTCCCCAAAGGTGCAGCAGAATTTGACGATGCGCTTGTGTCAGAACCGCTTGAATGGTTAAGGGACTACCCGCTTGCTCACAAGACCTTTGTCATTGCGCTTAAACAGTATTCGGATGGCATTTATATTCGAGATGTGGCGGACAATTTAAGGAAAGCCTTAGAAGCTTTTTTACAGGAGTTCTTAAATAATACAAAAAATCTTGAAACTAACAAAAACGAAATCTGTCGGTACTTAGGCGAACAAGAGGTTGATGCCGGTATTTCAGGACTTTTCCAGCCATTGATCAATGCCTATAAAAACATCAATGATAAAATAGCAAAGCATAATGATGCTGTAGATGCGAAATTGCTAGAATTTTTGCTTTATCAGACGGGAGTTTTAATTCGCATGGTTCTATCAGTCAAGCAGGCACAAGATATGGAGGAAAACGACAATGCCCATTAAATATATCCCCTTTATCCCGGAGCCTGTGGAAGGGCAGGCGGTGCTGGGGAATTTCAACCGTATCCTGCGCTACAAAGGTGCGGATGAGGTCTCCATGACCATTCAGCGGGGAATGCCCCTATATGAAATGGAGAAGCAGGAAAGGGTAGGCAAAAATCCGGAGGGCAATCTGGTTATCCGAGGGGAATGCGTTTCTGCCTGTGCCTACCTCAAGGAGCAGGGTATCCAGGTTGATCTTGTGTATATTGACCCGCCCTTTGCCAGTGGGGCAGACTACGCCAAACAGGTGTATATCCGCCGGAATCCCAAGGTCGCGGAAGCCATTGCCCAGGCGGAGCAGGAGCTGGATATTGCCGACCTGAAATCCTTCGAGGAAAAGATGTACGGGGATGTCTGGGATAAGGAAAAGTATCTGAATTGGATGTATGAGAATCTTATGGCAATTAAAAGCGTTATGAGCGAAAGCGCGTCTATTTACGTGCATTTGGATTACCATATTGGTCACTATGTAAAAATACTGTTGGACGAAGTGTTCGGGGAAGAAAATTTCCGCAACGAAATCATTTGGAAACGCGCTACAGCCCATAGTGATGCCGAGTTCTATGGGAATAATTTCGACTGCATTTATTTCTATACAAAATCGCAGACGCAATATACATTTAACACCGTATTTCAGCCCTATGATGAAGCCTATATCGCCCGGTTCAGCCGAACCGACCCAGATGGCCGTCGATGGGATAGCGGAAACCTTACTGCTAAGGGACTTTCCGGCGGCGGATATGACTACGAGTACAAGGGGTACCGTTCTCTTTGGAGAATGCCTCTTGAAACAATGGAACGCCTAGATCGTGAAGGCAGAATTCATATAACCAAAACAGGGGGTGTACGCTCTAAGGTTTATCTTGATGAACTTCCGGGAATGCCTGCCCAGGCATTGTGGACGGATGTAAACCCCATCAATTCTCAGGCTAATGAGAAGGTCGACTATGCCACACAAAAGCCGGAATCCCTGATAGAACGAATTATCAGCGCGTCATCCAACTCCGGTATGCTCGTCGCCGACTTTTTCGGCGGCAGCGGTGTTACCGCCGCGGTTGCCCACAAGCTGGGTCGCCGCTTCATTCACTGCGACATTGGCATCAACTCCATCCAGACCGCCCGCGACCGCCTGAAAACGGACGGCGCGGAATTCGATGTACTGGAAGTCAAAGACGGTGTTCAGCTGTACCGCAACCCGGTACAGACCATGGACAAAATCAAGTCCCTGATTCCCGGCCTCCATAGTGAAGAAAGTCTGGACTCCTTTTGGGCAGGGGCGATCTCTGACAGCAGGCTGGGAACCGTGCCGGTCTATATTCCCAACCTGATGGACAGCACCTCCAAGCTCCTGGATACAGTCCTTATCAACCGAGTCATCCACCAGGCAATCCCGGAATTGGACGCCTCTGTAAAGAAAGTCATTCTCTATTACATCGACATTTCCGGTCTGGCTGAAATTCAGAAATTCATTGCGGAGGATGACAGTACATCGGTTGAAATCGAATTGCGGGATTTGAAGAATGTGCTTGATGATGTGGTCATTGGCGATCATGCGGAATTCCACACAGAGCAGACCGCCGAAGGCTTCTTTGACGGCTGCACCGTCACCATTGACCGATTTATCAGCGACCGGGTTCTTGGGAAAATCATGGAATATAACAACAAGACCCGGCTGAACGCGAAAAAGGCTTTCAAACCCATTGAAATCAGCGAAGAGGGCTTGGAGCTGATTGAGTTCCTGAGCGTAGACTGCACAGCAGCTGAGGGCGAGTGGCATTCTGACAGCGAAATCAAAATCGACAAACTGGGATATGTGATTCGCAACGGGAACAAAACAAAAGAATTCTGGGACGGCTGTATCCAAGCCGATCAGCAGCCTTTGCGTCTGAAAATCCGGAACATCTGCGGAGACGAAACAGTTTGGATGGTGTAAGAATGGATGAGCCTTTCTACGATGTGGTTGAGTATCTCCCGCCAAATTTTTGGAATAAGACAGAAAACGAGCCTTTTATCCAAAAGCTCATGTCGTTGATTTTTCCTGAAACCACCTGGGAACCAGGGAATCCGGACAAATCGGAACCGGACTATTATTGCAATGGGGTTCCCTTTGAGTTTACAATTGCCTCCGACAGTAAGAAGAAAAATAACTTTGTACAGCGAATCCAGCGTCACACATATTCAACCGAGAACCTCGGAGAGGACTTCTTCCGCTACATCCGCGAGCGCATCGCTGATAAGGCAACGAAGAAGTATTCCGTGCATAATGTTCACCTTTGCGTTCTCTGCCTGCTGGATTTGACAGACTGGGTTCTGGATAAGTATGGCTCTGTGACGTATGAGGTGGCAGATTGGCCCAGACGGAAATTTTTCGACGAAATTAAGCAGACTTACATAACCACAAAGATATTTGCAAACATTTTTATTCTCTTTCCGGACTGCCAGGCAAAATGGTGGATTTGGGACGTGGGGACGGATCACAGAGCGTCAGTTCGGCTTGACGAAAGGTCTCTGGCAAGCGGGGAATATCCGTATTGCATACTGAAGCCTCCATTGCCGGACTCAAATACAACGGGGAGTGGCTGAATGCAATTCACGCCCGCTTGGAGGGTAGAGAATGAATAGAAAAAGGCAGCAGACCTGGATTTGTGTTAAAATCGGGTCTGCTGCCGTTATTTTAGCCTTTTTGAGCCGAAAAGGTTAAATAAGGAAAGAGGAATACAGATTTCCCAGATAATCATTGCCGTTTTCACATAATCATGGTAAAATGGAAGTAGAATACACGGTAAGGGGGGGGAAAACAGATATGCGATATACTGTGGATGAAATTAAAGAAATCGTTGCGGCTTTGGCGGCCCAATATGGGGCTGACCGGATTTATCTGTTCGGCTCCTATGCCAGAGGGGATGCTGACAAGGACAGCGACATTGATCTGCGCATTGATAAAGGAGCCATCCGCGGCTTGCAGCTTGGCGGCCTAGCCGCTGACCTGGAAGATGCGTTGGGAATCCCTGTGGATTTGATTCCTACCGGGAGCCTGGACAGCAAGTTTTTGAATTCCATTTCTGATGACGAGGTGTTGCTGTATGAAGCCTCTTGAGCGGAATATCAGTATTTTAGAGTATATTGTGGCCCATAGCTACGGCACGGTTGACCCGGAAATCACTTGGGAAATCCTGACGGAGGATATTCCAAAGCTGAAAACATATTGCGGTCAGATTATCGCAGAATCGAAGAACTAATATACAGCCCCAGCAGATTGCCGTTCAACACATCCGCTGGGGCTTCCTGTTTTATTGTCAAAGGCGATTGCCTTTCCAATTTTTTATCATCAAGCATTTGATCCCAATAAGAGACATTTGGCAACTCGAAGTGTGAGTCACTTTGAGGCCAGCCTTTTGAGATATACGAATGCCATGAAAGAAGGATAAATGATGGACGATAGCACTTTCTTTTCATCCGAAACAAGCGTTCGCAATGTAAATTTCAACATCATAAAATACAACAAATCATGTCAAGATATACTTGTATCGCTGAAATCACTGGAGTGCTTTTTATGTGATTTTGAAAATCTATCAACTGGCAGGGATATTATTTTCTTCCATGACAAGGTATTCTTCTTGTCAAAAATCAGTATTTCATTGGAATGTACAATAGGAAGTATTATCTCTTGCTGTGAGTATGGATGTATTTCAGACGCAAATACATTGTTGCGAAAATACAGAGATGACTTGTTCTTCTATCTTTATATTTTAGTTTACGATTCTGAGAAAAAGTCAAATTCTGCCTCGGAAATATTGCCAGAGATAGAACGTAATATTGAGAGCTGGCTTCAAAATGAACTCAATAATCTAAACATCAGTATGGTATTGAAAGCTATAGCTTTGTCATCGGATTTGAATGATGCTGTGAAAAAATATAAGCTAAAGTCTGATTTTGATAGAATCAGCAAACGATTAAATAACTTTGTACATAGCAAAGGATATTGGTTTTACAACCAACCATCAAATGGCTACAAAGGTAGTGAACTTGCAATAGAAATGACTAAGATTTGCAATGATGCAAAGTATGTAACCGTTGTATTTATCTTTTTGGTAATGCTGTGTTCTCCGTTGGCAACCATGTCTACAGACTATATTGACTACTTAGATTGTGGGATTCAACCACCTGACGGGTCACAATATTGGGTTGCTCCCTTTATACAGAAATTCCTTACAGAAAACGAATCTCTTATAAGTGAGAACTGTCTCCAATATCTAAGAGATAATACATCCATGGAAATATAATTTTTACTGCGGCGTCACAATAGCCCACCGGTCGAATGGATCGGTGGGCTGCGCTGTGGTTATTCTGTTAATCCGCCAGCCGGTGTTCAGCCGGACCTTTCAGGTATTCCTCCAAACCGCCGGAGAGGACGAACCGAGCGTACTCCATTGGCTTATTGTAAATCAGCCAATCCAACTCTGAGCGTTGATACATACTGTCTGCAACTTCGTTTTCCACGGCGATGGTGCTGATAGCGACCATACTGCCATCGGAAAAGTGAAGCTCCACACAGGCGGTGTCCATGTTAAATTCGCAGGATGTGACTTCTCTCATCTCAATTTACCCCTTTCGTATACGCACAGTTTCGGCTCTCTTTGCTATCACTATGTACAACTACCACCCCCGCCTTTTAGCCAAATCCAATATAGAAAAGCAGAACACTTCCCACCGTGTCAATGATGTCTGCAACGGACACCCTCGTTAACAACATTGACAGTAAAGACCTTGTCCTTCTGGTGCGTGGACCTCTGGACGATGGTTATGGATGCGATATCCTTACTGTCCGTCGAAAAATTTATGGAGTCCTCATGGTCGGGTGCCAGCTTCAGCAGGGTATCGATATCCGGCTTCAGCTTCACATCCAGATGGTCGGTGTACACGCTGATGCGCTCCACGAGAAAAGAAATGTCCCGCTTGTCCAGGGTGGGCTTGCCGAGAATGTCGTCAAACACATCGATGACGGTTTTTGCTGCCCGGTTGACCTTCAGCATATTGTTCCGCAAAGTATTCCCGGCATCGATCTGCTTTTCCAGACCGGCAATCCGCTGAGTCAGCTCGTTTTCAATTTCCGTGTAGGTTTCCTCAATGATGGCGGCAGTTTCCGGCGGTTTTCCCATGGTGTCCAGCAGCTTACGCTTCAGGGTGTTCTTAAGCTGCTCTCTGGCCTGTGCCAGCTGGGTCTGAACGGAATCGATGGCCTTGCCGATCTCCTCCTCCCGCTGGGGCTGCTCCCGGATGGCGGTTTCCAGCTCCTCCAGCATGGCGGAGGAATTGTTCCGTACCTGTTTGAGGTACCGTTTCAGCAGATCGTCCAGGGTATCCACCCGGATGTGGTGGGAGGTGCAGCCCTTGCGCCCACGGCGGTGGTATGTGCCGCAGGTATAGGCGGCGGGAATGTCCGGCCGGGACAGGGAGAACATGGGGCTTCCGCAGTCCCCGCAGAACAGAAAGCCGGAGTAGTCCGTAGCATATTTCTTCTCGCCCCGGTAATTGCTCTTTGTGCGCAGCCTCATCTGCTCCTGCGTATAGGCAAAGGTGCGGGGATCTATGATGGGCGTGTGGGCATTCTCGATGACAATATGCTCCTCATCCCCCACTTTCTGATCCTTGCCGTTGATGCCCTTGCGGACATACTTCTTCTGCCGCAGGGTGCCGATGTAGAAGTCATTTGCCAGCAGACCGGATAGTGTTGCGGTATTCCAAACGGTGCTGCTGCGGATTTTTGTGGGGACTCCGGCGGCTTCCTTCTGGGAAAGCTCATTGGCACGGGGTGTGGGCACGCCATTGTCCGTCAGGTAATTGGCAATCTTTTTGTACCCCCAGCCGTTGTTGTATAGCCGAAAGATTTCCCGCACCACCTCCGCGGCAGGCAGATCAATCTCATAGGTCATGGCTTTGGTGTTGATGATCCGATAGCCATAGGGCACGGCGCAGACCCATTTGCCGTCCTTCTGGCGGCTCTGGATGATCTGCTTGATCTTTCGGGAGGTGTCCGTAACCGGCATCTCGTTCATCAGGAACTTGAACTGAATCAGCATCCAGTCGTCCTTGGTGGGATAGTCAATGCCGTCACCGATGGAAATAATCCGGATACCCGCATCCCGCAGGGTTTCCAGCTCCAGCAGTCCCAGACTGTTTCTTCTGGAAAACCGGGAGAAGTCCTTGACCACCAGAATGGTGCACTCCCCGGACATCATGCGGCTCCGCATTTTCTGGTAGCTCTCCCGCTGGGAGAAGGTGTAGCCGGAGCGATCCCGATCCTCAAACAGGGTCAGGTGAGCATCCGGGAAGGCGGAACCTACGTGATATGTGATGATTTTCTTCTGGTTTTCGATACTGGTATTTTCCCGGCTGTCCTCATCCAGGTCAACGGAGATTCTTGTGTAGCCAAATACTTCCAATGTTATTCACTTCCTTTATATACCCATATATCGACATTGTATAACGAAGATCGAAAAAATGCAAGGGTCATTTTCTGACAGGGGCGCGTCAGCGCCCCATGTCGAAACTTCTTGTTCTTGGTTTTCTGGTCGGCTGCGGATACACATTGCTGTTGTAGTTGTGCAGGAGCAGGTCTTTGGTGGTTTCCAGAAGGTTTTCTTTGCCGGAGCGGTACACCACCGCCAGATACTTGTGATTCTTGCATTCCTTGTAGAAGGGCTTCAGTCTGGCCTCCACTGCCGGGTCATCGCTTTCCGCTTTTGTCAGCCAGATTTCCGCGATCTTCTTTTCTTCGTCCATGTGAATCCGCATTTCAGGTCATCTCCTTTCTTACAGTATTTTCCAATGTGTTTCTGATTATTCTCTGGTAGTTCAATTTCGCAGCCTCACAATCGTCTTGCTTTTGTGAATTTACTCGCCCATTTCCATGGATTCGTTTACCGGATAAACCGGGTGCTGCGGCTTCAAAGCTCGTTCATTATTCCATTCGGGATATGAAATTGTTGGTTCCTGTAGGATATCAGCCGGTTTTGGCTTTTGTTTGCGTGATATAATGCAGGAACATATGTTTGCTTATTGCATCAAAGGAATGATGGTTTGTCAAATGAACGAATTATAAACAAGATAAAGGAATCCGGCACTTTGCGCACTCAATCGGAAGGCCGCGATAGACATGATTCTCCCTACTGGTGATAATCTGATTGTTCTTTCTGTTCTTGATAATGTTTTATTGAAAATACTATGACTAATATGCAAAAATTTTCAATAGTCATTGACTGCCTTTTGAAATATGTGTATAATAGCAATTGAAAAATCAGAGAAAAATATGCAAAAATTTTCTGTGGAGGCGAGGGCATTGGAAATTAGGCGTGATTATTACTTGAAAAAACTGATCAGCAAGAAGCACAATGGACTCATTAAGGTGATTACCGGAATGCGCCGCTGCGGCAAATCGTATCTGCTGTTTACGATCTTCAGGAATTATTTGCTTGAAACAGGTGTGCCGGCAGATCACATTATCGATATGGCCTTTGATTCCTACGAAAACAAAAAGTATCGGAACCCGGATGTTCTCTATCCCCACATAAAAAATCAAATCTCCGATCATGGAATGTACTATATCCTTCTCGACGAGGTGCAGCTTTTGGGAGATTTTGAATCTGTCCTCAATGGCTTTATGCGGATGCCCAATGTAGATGTCTATGTTACCGGCAGCAATGCAAAGTTTCTGTCGAAAGATATTATTACGGAATTCCGGGGCAGGGGCGATGAACTGCATATGTCCCCCTTGTCGTTCAGAGAATTCATGTCTGTTTATGATGGTAACAAATACGATGGTTGGAATGAATATGTGCTGTATGGCGGATTGCCTCTGACCGTCTTGCTGCCAACTGCTGAACAGAAAATAGAGTTTCTCAAACGCCTTTTCGATGAGACCTATATCAATGACATTGTTGGCAGGCATCGAATTCGCAACAAGGATGAATTTGAGGAACTGATTAACATTCTATCTTCCAGCATTGGGTCGCTCACCAATCCGAAAAAGCTGGCGGATACCTTCAAAACAAAAAAGGGCAAAAAGATCAGCGTAAATACGATTACGAATTATCTGGATTATTTGTGCGATGCTTTTGTGGTCAGCAGAGCCACCCGCTATGATATCAAGGGAAAAAAGTATATTGATACTCCTCAGAAGTATTATTTCAGCGATGTTGGTCTTCGCAACGCAAGAATCAACTTCCGCCAGATCGAAGAAAACCATACCATGGAAAACATCCTATACAATGAACTGCTCTCAAGAGATTTCAATGTCGATGTTGGACTCGTTATGGTTTCCGGAAAAGACAGTGATGGCAAACTGGTGCGTAAACAGCTGGAAGTGGATTTTGTTTGCAACAAGGGCTCCAAGCGATACTACATTCAATCTGCATTCGCGATCCCTGACGAAGCCAAAATGCAGCAGGAGTCCAACTCTCTGCGACGGATTGATGATTCTTTCAAGAAGATCATCGTGGTCAAGGATACTCCAGCTCCCTGGTATACCGAGGAGGGCATCCTGGTAATCAGCGTATATGATTTCCTTCTGAACGCAGACAGCTTGGACTTATAACATTTTCATTTTTGGTAGTGGCAAGCAGTGTCTGGGTGCTACCCAGCCGGATTTTGCTTGTTGGGGCAAACCCCAATCCCCAAGATCAGCACAGTATGCTGGCTGTGCATTTTGGTAAACGCTCAACCACAGGTACCTTGACGGAATAAATTGCGGGGCTCCATATGGAGCCCCGACTATCGTATTCAGATCTTTTCCGGCATACCTCCGGGAGGTTTTCCAACCAGGGAAGCGGGTCTTCCAGGAAGTCCAGGCTGGTGCTGTCCCATATGCTTCGGTATTTCTGTCAGCAGATGCTTCAGATATTCGTAGATCTTCAGCCTGTTCGCCTTGGCCGCAATGATGTGCCAGTTGGCTCGTCCAATGGTAAAGGGACGGATCGCACGCTCTGCTGCCGAATTGTCAATAGGAACTTCTCCATCCTCCAGAAACACTTTCAGATATTTCTCCTGGTTCAGGCTGTATTTGAGGCCATCTTTGGCCTTTTCACTCAGGATCGTGGCAGGCTCCTGCTCATGAACCCATGCAAAGTAAGCCTCCACAAGAGGGGCTACCTCTTTCTGGCGGCGCGTTTTCCGTTCTTCCGCACTGACATTCTTCAGCGCTTCCTCGGCTTTGTATATTGCGGCGATTTGTACCAGTGCTTTGTGGGCAACTGTTTCTCCGACCAGTTCTTTGGCATGGAAGCAATACGCCTCCTTACCGCCTTTCGTGGCTTCCACACTTGTACCGGTATTTACAAAATCCGTCAGCATCGACGGAGTGACCAGACAGTTTTCAAAATCTGCACTTGCATTTTGTACCTGGTTTGTTGTATAGTACATATGTGGAATCTCCCATGATTGCGTTATTCATCCGGCAAGATGTAACACAATTATGCGCTAGATTCCATTTTTTGTCACTACAATACAGGGAGCGGTATCACACAAGTTTTTTCATTGAACCGCAATACACCAAGTGTTCCTGCGAAAAAATGGCTTGCATAGTGAAAAAATCCCTTGCTGTTGGTCATATTGCTCGTTTTCAGATACGCCCTTATAAAAATTGCACGAACTTTTTGGTAGAAAAAGAGAATTTAAGATCCATTTTTTGTAAGATTTATGTATTGCAAGATAGAACCAAAACAAGTACAATGAGAGTGCAAAGATTGGAAAACGTTTTCCCATAACGTTTGACGAATTTATGCAAGGACGTTTGACGGGGCGGTTAGAAAGTGGTAGAGAAGAACAGGATGGTTACGATTAAGGAAATTGCGCGGCAGTCTGGCGTTTCACAGGCAACGGTCTCACGCGTGCTGACCAATAGTCGCCCGGTGAAGCTGGAACTGCGGGAGCGTGTAATGGAAGTAGCGCGTGAGTTGGGCTATGTACCAAACACAGCAGCCCGTGCCTTGGTAAATCGCCGTACAGATGCCATTGGCGTGGTGGTGAATAATCTGCATGACCCATTTTTCCACGACTTGATTCGCGGTTTTGAAGCGGGGGCTACTGAGACTGACTATAATGTGGTATTCTGCAGCGCCATGGGGCACGGAATGGAGTGCAAGCAGCGTTATGTGCGCTATCTAAGCAACGGCGTGGTGGATGGGATCATTTTATATGGCTCTTATGACTTTGATGAGGCGTTGGTTCGAGAACTGCATGCAACGGATTTTCCTTTTTTTATGATTGAGAACTTCGTGGAAGGTGTGCAAACTAACAATTTCCTCATTGACAATGAGGGCGGTGTATACGATGCAGTGCGCTATTTGCACCGGCACGGTCACCGACGCATTGCCTATATTGCAGGGCGGCAGAAAAAGCGTGTGTGCGTTGAGCGCCTAAATGGCTACTACAAGGCTATGCAAGATCTTTGCTTAAAGGTACCGGCGGAGTATGTGCGTTACATAGAAGAGGGGAGCAGCGATGGCCGTTCGCTGATGGCAGAGTTCTTGGCATTGCCACCACGCATACGTCCTACCGCGGTGTTGTGCTACGATGATGCGGTAGCAAGTTATGCCATTCGCTGCGCTTTAGAGCATGGATTGCGCGTACCGCAAGATATTTCTGTCATGGGTTTCGACAATCAGACTATCCCTCCAAATGGCTACAAGGGGCCAGCGATTACCAGTGTGTCTCAGCCCTTGTATGAGATTGGATTCGACAGCATTATCCTGCTGAAAAAAGTACTTCGCGGTGAGCAGGAGGGTGTGGTCACAAAACATTATCAGACGCATATTGCGGAAAAAGAATCCGTGGCATATTTGGAAAAGGGTGGATAAGATGGATATATTGTGTGCCCCTAGGCGTTATGTGGCTGGCGTGGATGGGGGCGGAACGAAAACGGCCTGTATGATCGCCGACGAGAGCGGGACGCTGCTTGCCTATGCTGTTACAGAGGGATCTAATCATCAGATCAGTGGTTTTTCGCTTGCTATTGAAAACGTTTGCCGTGCTGTGGACGTGGCCTGCGACAAGGCAGGAATCCAGCGAGAGACACTGTCTTTGATTTATCTTGGGATGGCGGGAGCAGATTCTCGGGCCGATTTTCAGCTGCTGAATGATGGATTTGCTGCAGCCTTCGGTGGTATTCCCTTCAAAGTGGTCAACGACGTTTGGATTGCGTTTGCCTGCGAAGTCAGACAAGGCTGGGGGGCAGTATCCGTGTGCGGCACTGGGGCCAATCTGGCAATAAAGGATCCCGAGGGGAAGGTTTATAGCGTGCGTGCATTGCGCTATATACTGGGAAACTATGGAGGCGGCTATCACTTGGCAGAAATCGCACTCCATCATGCGTTTCGCTGCGATGAACATACCGGCCCTGATACGCGTCTTGCAGAGATTTTGCCGCGATACTGCGACTGCGCGGATATGGATGAACTTGCCCAGCGAGTGTATCAAAGTGGCTATCAGTATTATAAGAACTACAATATCCCAAAGCTGGTGTTCGATTTGGGCCGGCAAGGAGATAAAGTATGTCGGGATATTCTGGTGGAAATGGGGACACAGTTGGGCACGATGCTGGGACACCTGATTTGCCATGCGGGGTTGAAGGAGGAAAAGGTGCCTGTTGTGCTTGCCGGAAGCCAGTATGCCAAGGATTCCCATAGATTGATCATTGGTCCGTTGGAAGAAGCACTGCGCAAGTATGCCCCTGCTGTAAGTCTCCATGTGGTTCAGTGTCCGCCGGTGGTAGGCGCTGTCCTTGGCGCACTGGATGAAATTGGAGCGGAAACAGATAGCGTACGTTGCCAGCAGCTTAAGCAGCAGGCGCTGAAATTGTTTGTTTAATTTTTTTGGGATATCTTGGAAAACGTTTTCCAAGATGTTCTAATCCTGTTTAATCCATAGTATTACGCTGGAAAAGAGGGGGAGCATGAAAAAGGAGATGTTTCTGTATCCTTGGGATGTAATGGATGAGGGGGCTCAGGCATTGGCTCAGAGGCTGGCGGCCCTTGGCATTGAAAGCGTATCTCTGGCGGTCGTTTATCATAGCGGAAAGCTGCTGCTGCCTCACAGCCCGAAGCGGCGTGTGCTGCTGCACCAGGACAGCCGTAGCTATTTCCCGTTTGACGCAAACCGCTACGGCAGGCTGAAACCTGTTTTGGGAGAAATTCTGGAAGGTCAGGTGGCCTCTTTCTGGGACAGTACGCTTACAGCGTTTCACAAAGAAAATATCCGGGTATGCGCTTGGGTGGTTGTGTTCCACTCCGACCGGCTGGCCCGACAGAATACGGATTGCGCCCAGCGAAATGCTTGGGGAGAACCATCTCCCCACAGCCTATGCCCCTCCCACGAGGAGGTTTTCCGCTATGGTATCAGCCTTTTGGAAGATATCGCAAGGGCAGGTGTTGACGAACTGCATTTAGAGGCAGTGGAATACACGGGATTCCTGCATGGAGCCCACCACGAGATGCAGGCATTCGCCGATACGGCGGAATTGGAGCGCTTGATGGGGCTGTGCTTTTGCCCCGCCTGTATGGATCGTGCACGCCGGGCGGGGATAGATGCCTTGGCATTGCGGGAAGAAGTAAAAGAACGTGCAGAACGGTTTTTCAATTTGGAGCCTTTGAAACCGCTGGATACAGAGGCCTATGTACAGCTGCGAACACACCGCATCACAGAACTGTATACGCTGCTGCGGGAACGCCTGCATGCCCAAGGCCTGTGCACCAAGATCAAGCCGATCCTGTGGATGACAGGAGATGCTGACCCCCGCACGGTGGGAGTTGATCCTGCACTGCTCGCCCCGGTCATCGACGGAGTCCTGGCGGTTTATCCTTCCTCCCCGGAGAGCGTAGAGTCCTTTGTAGCCCGAGCAAGAGCGATGGTGCCGCAGAGTGTTTCGCTGACAGGCGGCGTGCGGCTGATGGCACCGCAAACGCTGAAGCCGCAGCAAGTGTCTGGTTATTTGGAGGCCTACCGTTCGCAGGGAGTGAACGACATCATCTTTTATAATTATGGCATGGCGCCCCTCCCGCTTGTGGAGGCGCTGGCATGAAAGGAGACGTAATGAGCCGGACGATTGGCGTGATTGGCACCGGGGAGATTGCCCGCATGCACATGGAGGCAGTGGGGCCGCTGGGGTGGAAAGTGGCGGGCGGCTACGATGTGGACAAAGATGCGGCGCAGGCATTTTGTGAAACCTTTGGCGGAAGAATCTATGAAAGTGCACAGGCGCTGCTTGACGATCCATCTATTGACACGGTTTATATTTGTACCCGGCATGACAGTCACGCAGCGTTGGGATGTGCAGCCATTGTAGCGGGAAAGAACGTTTTTTTGGAAAAGCCTGCGGCAATTACCGCTTCTGGTGCGCGGCAGCTGCTGGAAGCACATCTGGCACGACCCGTGCCTTTCGCAGTGGGGTACAATATGCGGATGGCTCCTGCCACACAGCGCTTTTGCTCTCTGCTGAAACAGTACAGTGTGCAGGTAAGCGCGTTTAAAGCAAGTATGACTGGCCCTCCTTTTATGGATGGCTGGGCATCTGACCCTATCCAAGGAGGTGGTGTGCTGGTGTGCCAGGGCTCCCATATGTTCGATCTACTATGCTATGTGCTTGGAAGCAAGGTGGCAGCCGTGTGCGTGGCAACGCAGCATCTGGAGCTTAGTGCAGAGCGGGAACCAAATGCCGCCACACTTTTGGTTCGCTTAGAAAACGGCGTATGCGGCACACTGCTGCTGCATGACAGGGGAACTGCCAGTTTCCATGCCGAAACAGAGGGGCGTATGGTCAGTTTGACGGTTTATGCACCTCAGGGGACGTTTGAAATGGATGCATACGGTAAGGTTCGCTGGGGTACCGAAGATGGTTTTTTTGAGGAGCTTCCCAGCCCGGACAGAAACCAATGCGTGAGTTGGGGATATGCTGCTCAGGCAGCTGAGTTTTCCCGATTGCTGGATACGGGCACCAGTTGTCTGTGTACACCAGAGGAGGGAGCGGCTACGGTGGCCATGGTAGAGGCGGCACGGGCTGCTGCAAAAACAGGCGTCTGGACGCGAATCAAACAGGCGTAGAAGGACAAGCGGAGGAACAAATATGACGATACAGGAAAAATACGGCTTTCGAAAAGTGCTGAATACCCGCGGACCGGCCACTATTCTAGGGGCTGCCAGAGTCAGCGACCCTATTCGAAAGGAAATCTATGAGATATTGGGAGAATCCGCAGAAATATGGGAGCTGCAGCGCAGTGCCAGTCAGAGAATTGTGCAACTGACTGGGGCTGAGGCAGGATGTGTGGTAAACTGCTCCTCCGCAGGTATGGCGGTGGCCACTGCAGCGGTCCTAACGGGCAGCGATCCTGCCAAGATCAAAGCATTGCCAGATGTGAGTTGGCCACGCAGGAAAATCGTGATCCAGAAGGGCCAGGTGACAGGTGCTGGGGACTGTCCGGTGTGGCAGGTGATTAAAATGACAGGCGCGGAGTACGTGGAGATCGGGGAGGCGTTGGACTGTGCTACCTTCCATTTGCGAGCCGCACTGGACGACACTGTGGCAGCTGCGTTCTATGTGATGGAGGATACGTTTGCTCCCAATCTTCTTCCACTGGAGACATTTGTGACGATCTGTCACGAGAAAGGGGTGCCAGTGATCTGTGATGCGGCGTATCTGACGGATTTTACCATGCTGGCGAAGCTGGGTGTAGATCTGGCAATTTATAGTGGCCAAAAATGGTTGGGCGGCTGTACCAGTGGCATCATTGCAGGCCGCAAAGATCTGGTGCATGCCTGCTTTATGCAGGAGATGGGAATTGGGCGTCCAATGAAGGTGGGCAAAGAAGGCATCGTGAGCATCATGGCCTCCATAGACGCCTGGTTGAACCGGGACCAAGAGGAGATTACGGCATTTCAGATGCATTTAGCAAATACGATTGCAGATGCGGTGCGGGATATCCCAGGCGTAACGTGTTCCGTTCAGAAATCACTATATTCCCCTTCCGTACGCTTGCATGTTGATATCGATGCAGGGGTGACCAATATTCCAGCTTGGGTGATCAATGATGATATGGGCAGGCTTGACCCTGTAATCAAGACAGACGATTACTATGTAAATAGCGGGAAAATTATCTTTGATATGGCTTATTTGAATGAAGGGGACGACAAGATTATTGCAGATGTTTTGAGAGGCTACTTCACAGGTGAGCGTGTGCCTTTACCCCGTAAAGAAGGTGGTTCCGAAGTTCCAAAGACACGCCAGGATATCCTGTACGAGATGTTCGATGCTTGGCTGGACGGGGACCCCAGGGGGTGAGCAGATGATCCGAATTGCATTAGCGGGCTTCGCGCAGGGATATTATGCTGTAATGTACACACGGTATATGGCACGGTTGAAGGAGGTGGAAATTGTAGGTGTTTGCGACTGTGGGGAAGATGACGATTATGTAAGAGAATGTGCGTTTACCACGGCAGGAGAATTTGCCAAAGAGATGAATGCGCAGCTGGTGCACAGTTTCATTGCACTGTTGGAATTGAAACCTGATGCTGTTCTGATCTGCTGTGAGACGGCACAGCACGCCGTTCTAGCAAGGGCTGCGTTGGAAAAAGGAGTGCATGTATTTGTTTCAAAACCGCTATGCTTTTCAAGCTGCGATACCGAGATGCTGAAAGGGGCTGCCCGAGGTAAGACCCTGTTATGCGGAAATCCACTGAAATATGAGAAGGGAATGGAGGAACTGTATACCCGGCTGCATAACGGAGAAATTGGCGAGATATACAGCTTGCGGGTTATGATTAACCATCTGGCGATGACAAAGCAGGCATGGGAGCGTGACACAGCACGCAGCGGTGGCCCGCTGGGTACTTACGGCGTGTATTTGTTTGATTTGGCGCAATGGCTCACCGGCCAGAAACTAACACAGGTGTATGCCTTGGCAGACAATTATGGGACACCGGAGATTTCTGGCCCGGACACCGTAAAGGTGCTGGGCCGTGGGGAAAAGAAAACACAGTTCACTCTGGAGTTGTACAGCGCTATTCACCATGATTATCCTTTTGTACAGGTCGAGGCAGTTGGAACAAAAGGTACGCTGATCACCAGGTATGACAATTACGCTACAGTGGCGCAGACACAAAGAGGCACAGTTCTGGGCGCGCTTCGTTCCAGTGATATGGGAGGCGGAGAGATGGAACACTTTCTTGCCTGCGTCCGGGGCGAGGTGACAGAACGCTGCGGACTCATAGAGATGGATTATGTGGCGCGATGTGTTGAAGCTGCTTGGCGCAGCATTGATTCAGGCAGACCAGGCACGCTCGATGTAAAGGGGGAGTGCAGATGAACCGGTGCGTAGTGATCGGCTGCGGCTGGGCTGGACAGCACCATTTAGAGGCTGTGGATGCCAGCGAATATGGAAATCTAGTTGCTGCAGTAGACCCCAGCGCAGAAAGGCAGGCATTTGTCGCTGACAAGTTTGGTATTCCCGTATATGCGAGCGTAAAGGCTTTGCTGGCGTCCCGTACGCCCTTCGACACTGGAATCGTAGCCACGCTGCCTGGGCTTCACGCACTGCAATGCCGTGAACTAATCGGTGCGGGCAAGAATATTCTGTGCGAGAAACCGGTATGCCGCACAAGTGCCGAAATTGCGTCGCTTCAACGAGAGGCGGAGACTGCGGGTGTGCGCTTCGGAGTGGTATTCAATCAGCGCTACGGTGCAGCTGTGCGCAGAGCAAAGGAGTTGATTGACACAGAGGCCGGCACGCTGCACCTTATCACGGCAAGCATGTATCAGCACTGGCCAACCAAGACTGGCGGACATATTACAGATACATTCATGATTACAGATGCGTGCTGTCATTTGTTGGATATAATGACCTATTTGTGCGGTCCGGTGCGGCAGGTTAAGGCGATTGCCAGCAAGCAGGAGAGCGAACTATACTCCGATGTGGCGGTGTCCTTGCTATTTGAAAACGGCTGTGTGGGTTGCATGAGTCACAGTAATGTGGGAGGCAAGTTGGACACGCAGCATCCCTTTCAGTGTGTGGATGTACATACACAAAATGCCCGTTACTGTATCGAGAACCAGTGGGACCGGCTAACGGTATATCCTCATGGTGATATGACCCGTCAGGTATACGAGACCTCGGTATTTCAACGCCGTGATTATGCGGTTTCCATGCGTCTTGCCTGCGAAGATTATCTGCGGGCGGTGGCAGAGGGGAAGCCGTTGCCCGCAGACGCCGCTCAGGCGCTTGCCAATATGCAGGTTTTGGAGACCATTCTGGACTCCATCCGAAAATAAAAAATAAAAAGGAGAGAATCAAGCGATGAAAAAAATTACAACCCTGTTCCTGGCCCTGGCATTGTGCCTGGGCATGCTCGCCGGTTGTTCCGGCACAGCGTCTTCCCCCACTGCGGAGGCCAATCCGGTTCCCGCTGACACGAAGCCTGTCTCCGGGGCAAATAGCGAGTCTATCACTCTGACTTTCCAGTACATCGGCGGCACAGTTCCTGCCCAGGATGCGGTCATCAATAACGCAATTGCGGCGTTCAACGAGGCCTATCCCAACATTACGGTTGAACCTATTTACATCGACTGGGGAAACGGGCATTCTCAGTTTATGAATGCAGTTATGGCTGGTACAGCACCGGATATCGCAATGCTGGGCGGTACATGGTGTGTGGAATTTGTTGAGAACGGTTCTCTAGCGCCTATCACGGATTATGTATCCCAAGAATTGATGGATAGTTTCATCCCTGCGGGTTTTGACGTGATGACCGGCGCTGATGGAAAGATTTACGGCTTACCCTATGATGGCTGCACCTGGGATGTTATTTACCGTACAGACCTGTTTGAAGAAGCGGGCATCGATGCGGTGCCAACCACTTGGGATGAACTCTTGGCTGCCGGTGAGAAGATGAAGGCCATCGGAAAGACGCTGCTAACTGTGTCCTGCTCCGGTTATGAAGTGGACGACTATTATCTGCCTTTCCTGTGGCAGGCAGGTGGAAGCGTCTGTGAGCGCGACGAAAACGGGAAATGGGTCAGCACTATGAACAGTGCGGAGAGTTTGAACGCCGCCAAATTCTACTGTGAACTGGTTGAAAAAGGCTATATGCCTGCTGAAATTACTGGCATGGACTTTGAGGCGGTGCTGAACAGCTTTACCGCAGGTGAAACTGCGATGATGGTTGCTGGTATGTGGAATATCGGCACCCTGCAGGGAATGACCGAGATGGACGGCAAGTGGGCTACCGCCCAGAGTTGGGCCGGCCCGGGCGGCAACGCTGTGCTGAGTTATCCCAACACCATTCATATCACGCAGCAAAGTCAGCACAAGCAAGAGGCCGGCCAGTTCCTGGAGTTCTTCTACAGCGAGGGCTATTATGAAGACTACTGTGTGACTAGCGGCGTTTTCCCCTTCACAAAAGACTTTGCGAACAGCGAATATGCTCAGGATCCTATGCTGAAGCCCTTTATTATGGATGCCCAATATGGACAGAACCGCCCTGCGACTAGTAAGTATGAAGAGTTCCGTCAGTTGTATCTGTGCCCGGGTGTCCAGGCTATGGTGGCAGGCGAGCTTACTCCGGAGGAATTTTGCGCACAGATGGAGCAGAGCTTCAATGAACTGCATGCGGAATAACGGAAACCATTGAGAAAGTAAAAAACGATTTGCCTTTCCCCGCGGCGGTTATGCCGCCGCGGGGCCTTACAGGGGGGAGAAACAGCTTGGAAGAGCTTCTGATTCAAAATGCATGCATCATTGATGGCACAGGCAGCCCAGGTTTTATGGGCAGCTTGACAGTGAGCGGAGCGCGTATTACTGGTATCTGGAAGGATCCTTGGTACAATATACCTGCACGGGAGCGGCTGGATTCAGCCGGTATGGTATTGTGTCCGGGGTTTGTAGATACCCATACGCATTCAGATATGGTACTGCTGCATGACGGACGTCAGCCAGCCAGTATTACACAGGGCGTAACCACGGAAATCTTGGGCCAGGACGGCCTTTCCTACGCGCCGCTCAGTCCTGATAATTTGCGCTCTTATGCGCTGTACCTCAAAGGAATTGACGGCATGTTCTGTGATGTGCCGCTGGATTTTACGTCAACAGAGCAATATTTATCCCGTTTTGAAGGCAAAACAGGAGTAAATGTGGCATATCTTGTACCGCACTGTGCCTTGCGTCTTGAGACCGTTGGTTTTGAAAACAGACTTTTGACCCCGCCTGAAATGATGCTTGCTCAGACGATGTTGCGCCAAGGCATTCGTGAGGGCGCAAAAGGCTTGTCTACTGGTCTGAGCTATTTTCCGGGCGCTTTCAGCGACACGGAAGAACTGGTAGAGTTGTGCAAGGCTGTGGCCAACGAGGGCGGTGTGTATGTCACCCATCTGCGCACGGTATTTCAGGGAGAACGCTTTGATAATGTAGACGAGGCACTGGAGATTGCCCGCCGCTCAGGTGTGAAGCTGCATTTTTCCCACTACCGCACCGGCGGTGAAACTATTGGCCACACAGAGAAGATTATGGAAAAGATTGATAGGGCCATCGAAGAGGGCTTGGATATTACTTTGGAGCTGTATCCATATCCTTACGGAGCCTCTTATGCACCTATGTTGGTACCGCCTTGGGCCAGTGAGGGCGGAATTCCTGCTATTTTGGACCGTTTAGAGGATCCGGTAAAAAGAGAAAAAATTGCACAGTATATTGACAGCGAGTTCCCATGGTTTGACGGCATGATAGCCTATGCAGGCGAAGATGCACATTATATGGGAAAAACCTTTGGCGAGTTGTCGCGCAAAGCTGGGAAAACCATGGGTCAGACAGTGGCGGAATTGCTACTCAGCCAAAAGCTGGCGCTCAGCTTTCATGATGTGGAACCTACGTTAGACCAGTGCACACAACGCAGATTCCAGCAGGATGTGCTGGAGCTGCTGTCGAGACCCTGCTATATGGTGGGATCTGATGCTATCCATGTGGGGGCGTATCCGCATCCACGGGCATGGGGGGCGTTTGCGCGCCTGCTGCGCCTGGCGCGGGAGCATGGCTTCCCGCTGGAGACAATGATTCAGAGAATGACGGACCTTCCATGCAGACGGTTTGGCCTTTCAGATAGGGGAAGACTTCAAAAGGGTTATTTTGCAGATATGGTACTGTTTGATCCAAACACCGTGACGGACACCGCCACGGTGGAACAACCCCGCAACCAGGCGATTGGCGTGTGGGATGTATGGGTGAACGGCTGTGCTGCGCTGCGCGAAGGCGTGCCTACGGGAACGTTAGCCGGACGCCGCGCATAAAGCAAGCACGAAAAGGAGGATAGAATGAAAAATAAACCAAGAAAGGGCGCTTTCAGACAAAATCTATATGCTTATTTACTGATCGCGCCCGGGCTGTTGCTTGTAGGTCTTATCCTGATCTACCCGCTGGTGCGGGGGATCATTTCAAGCTTTTTCATCCAGGCATCTGGCAGCATGGAGTTTGAAATGTTCGTTGGCTTGAAGTACTACAAAGAGCTGCTAAGCGATAAGATTTTTTCCAAAGCGCTTTTTAATTCTGTGGTATCCACGGTGGTCATTGTGGCTGCGCTGTATATCTTCGGCCTGGGAATTGCCCTTTTGCTGAACAATAATTTTAAGGGACGTGGGATTTACCGCAGCCTGATTCTGATTCCATGGGTGGTGCCTGGAATCGCTGCGGCCATGACCTGGAAATGGATGTATGCCAGCCAATACGGTATCGTGAACCATATCTTTCGGATGCTGGGTCTCATTGATAAAAACATCGACTGGCTGGGCTCCGCATCCACAGCGTTAGGCTCCATTATTGTTACAAGCATTTGGAAGGATATTCCTTTCGTCACGATTGTGCTGCTGGCTGCGCTGCAGTCCGTAGATACGACGCTGTACGAGGCAGTAAAAATTGACGGCGGCAACGCCTGGCAAGCGTTTTGGAATATCACCATGACGGGAATTAAGAAAGTGAGTATCACCACCATCTTGCTGGAGATCATCTGGACGTTCAACAAGTTCGATTTGGTATACACCATGACCAAGGGTGGCCCGTACAACTCCACACAGACTGTGCCTGTATACACATATATTACGGCATTCAACTTCTTCAAGTCCAACAAGGCAGCCGCGATGGGTGTCATTGGTCTGCTGCTGGTGGGTATTTTTGCCGTTGTATACATCTTCTATAATAATAAAGAGGGGGTAAGTGACGCATGACAGCAAGACGAAGAAAAGAACTTTTGGGCAAAGCTGGTATCTATGTTTCTCTTACAGCCATCACATTGCTGCTGGTCTTTCCGTTTGTGTGGATGGTATCCACATCACTGAAAAACAAAAGCGAAATGTTCTCTGCCACGCCTACTCTCTTCCCTAGAGAAATAACCTTCGAGAACTACCGTTCCATGTGGGTGGACTATAACTTTGCACCATATTTGCGGAACAGCCTAATTGTTGCGGTCTGCACAACGCTGATTTCTCTGCTGGTTGCCACGTTTTTGGCTTACGGCATCTCCCGGTTTAAGTTTCGTGGAAAAAAAGTCGTGTTTAATTTGCTGATACTTACACAGATGTTCCCACTCCCGCTGCTGATCATCACTATCTATGTTGTGTTTGTTCGGATAGGCCTGATCGACTCCCTGATGGGACTAATCATCGCTTACTGCACGTTTGCAGTTCCGTTTGCGACTATGATGTTGAAGAGCTATTTCGACGGACTTCCCCTAGAACTGGAAGAGGCGGCGGCAATCGACGGGTGCAATCCGTTTTCTACAATTTTCCGCGTGGTAATTCCACTGTCTGCACCGTCCATCGCAGCGATGGGCCTGTTTTCCTTTATTTTGGCATGGCAGGAGTTCATGATGTCCCTTACCCTTATCCGAAGCCCGGAGTTGCGTACACTGCCTGTGGGTATCACACTGATGGTAGGCTTCCGCGATATCATGTGGGGACCACTGATGGCAGGTACTGTGGTGGTAACGCTTCCGGTGGTTGTACTGTTTATTTACTTCCAGAAGTATTTGATTTCAGGTATGACGATGGGCGCCGTTAAAGGCTAATTATTTAAAAAAAGAATAGGAGACTGATCAATTATGAGCCAAACCGATAAACGTTTAGAGCAGCTGGGTATTGAATTGCCCAAAAAAAACCGCCGTGGACAGGGCGTTGTGGCGGTACGTCAATGCGGAGACATGCTGTTTGTATCCGGTCACGGCCCCACAGATCAAACAGACCCCGCCGATACGCCCATCTACACGGGCAAGTTGGGTGCAGACCTCACTGTGGAACAGGGTTATCAGGCTGCGCGATTGTGCGGTATCAATCTTCTGGCCGCTGTGCGGGAATACTTGGGCGATTTGGACAGGGTGGAATGCATTGTAAAGGCATTCGGTCTTGTGGCGAGCAGTCCGGATTTTTTTGAACAGCCTGCGGTAATGCACGGTTTTTCTGACCTGATGGTGGAGGTGCTGGGTGACAGAGGCCAGCACGCCCGTTCAGCCATGGGTACCTGCTGCCTGCCCCACAACATCCCTGTGGAAGTGGATCTTGTCCTGAAAATCCGTACCTGAGAGGTGTATAAACGTGAATAATGTGGAACAGCAAATCCTAAAAAGTGGGCGCAAGCGCCGGGGTAACATAGTGCTTCGCCGGTGTGGTGACCTGTTGTTCATCGGCGGTCATGGCCCGGAGGATGAAGTTACGGGCGAGCCATTTTACACCGGACGTCTCGGCGCCGAGATGACAACGGAAGAAGGCTATAAAGCTGCACGCATCTGTGGGGAGATCCTGCTCAGCGCCATGCAGGAATATCTGGGCGATCTTGACAAGGTAGACTATCTGGTGAAGGCTTTTGGTCTTGTGAGCAGTGAACCGGATTTTTACGATCAGCCTGCCGTAATGGACGGCTTTTCCGATCTGATGGTGCAGGTGCTGGGTGACAGAGGCCTACATGCACGCTCTGCTATGGGTACATCCAATCTGCCGGGAAATATTCCTGTGGAAATTGAGTTGATTGTAAAAATAAAACCATGAAAGGAGTGTTGTTATGAAACTGACCATTGTAGGCGCAGGCAGCAGCTATACGCCTGAGATTATTGATGGGCTGTTGGGCCAGGCGTGTTTCGGTACGCTGGAAGTGGCGTTATATGATCTGCCAGAGGGGATGAAACGCACGCAGATTGTATGCGATATGGCGCTGCGTATGGCGGCTAAACGGGGTGTGCGGGCGGATATTCATGTGGCAGAACAGTTGGATCAGGCACTGGAGGGCAGCGATTTTGTTGTGAGTCAGTTCCGGGTTGGACTATTGGCGGCACGCATCAAGGATGAACGTATCCCTTTGAAATATTGCCTGATTGGGCAGGAAACTACCGGTGCCGGAGGTTTTTTCAATGCAATGCGCACGATTCCTGCTACTTTGGAACTGGTTCGGCACATGGAGAAGTTCTGCCCAAACGCATGGCTGCTCAACTTTACAAACCCCTCTGGTATCATCACCGAGGCGGTACACCGCTATTCTTCTATCCGGTGTGTCGGCTTGTGCAATGTCCCTTATAACATGCATGTGGATGCGGCAAAGCTGCTGGATGCAGATATGGATAGAGTATACTGCCGCATGGTAGGGCTGAATCACTTGAGCTTTGTCACCGAGGTGTATCTGGACGGAGTTCCTGTGCTGGCGCAGATGATTGCGAAAAAGATGTTTACCTCGCAGATCGTAAAAAACATTCCCAAGGTTTCAGGTGTAGAGATGCTGATTGAGAAGTTGGGAATGGTGCCTTCCCCCTATCTGCAATATTACTATTTTGAAAAGGAAATGCTTGCTAAAGAACAGGCGGAGGCTGCGCCGGGAGGCCCGGGGACGCGGGGCGAACAGATTCTGCAGACCCAAGATAATCTGTTTGAAATTTACAGGAGGCCCGACGTGTGCGAAAAACCTAAGGAGTTGGAGATGCGCGGGGGCGCTTATTATTCCACGGTTGCCACCACGCTGATGAAGGCTCTATGTGGCAGTGGCCCGGTGGTTACGCCAGTGAACTATCCTAATATGGGCGCTATTTCGGATTTATCGGCGGACAGCGTTATTGAGACCAATTGCCTGGTGGACAAAAACGGTGTGCACCCGCTGAGCTATGGGCCGCTGCCTGTTTGCATTAGCGGCTTGATACAGCAGGTGAAAGCCTATGAGACGTTGACGGTAGAGGCTGCCGGGGAGCATTCTTATAACAAGGCTGTGCTGGCGCTGCTGAACCATCCGTTGATTCACGGTTACGAAAATGCGGTGAATCTGGTAAATGAGTTAATTGCTGTTCACAGCGGATATGTAGGAGAACTTCGCTGAAGCTTATATTGATTTGAAGATGGAATAGGTGCCCGCAGTTTGGCGGTCTTTTCTCCGTTTGATCGGGAAATAGTATTGCTTTCCAATTAAATTATCATTCTGCGCTAGGCGGGTATTCCCAGCGCGTTTTACTGGAGGGATCGGCTTGGAATTCAATCAGAGAGAACAGATCATAGCGCTGACGGCACAATGGAGCGGAGAGCGCTTTGAGGATGGGCGGCCCCGGGTACCTGATCCGCTGCTGGAGGCCCTGCGCGGCATGACACTGGAAGAGATATGGATGCCGTTATATCTGAAGGGCTATGTGTTTCAGTACGCTGGCGGATTGCAGACACTGCATTCTGGGAAAAAGCTGGTTGGTCGTGCTGTCACCTGTACCTTTGCCCCAACACGGCCGGATTTGGCCGCAGTAGTAAAGTCTGAAGGTAAGGCTCATGGTTGGCAGGGGGCTGGTAACCAGTGGGTAGTCGACTGTCTCACAGAGGGAGATGTAATTGTGGCAGATATGTTTGACAAAGTGTACAATGGTACATTTGTTGGCGGCAATCTCACCACAGCCATAGCGGCGAAAACAAAGACAGGCGGCGCAGTGATTTGGGGTGGAGTACGGGACCTGGAGCAGATGGAGAAGATCCATGCTGTGCAGGTATATTACAGAGGTGTGGATCCTACACCCATTCGGGAGTGTGTGGCTGTTGGTATCAACACGCCTTGCCGTATTAATCAGGCGATCTGCCTGCCTGGAGATGTGGTATTTGGTACAACTAGCGGCGTGCTGTTTATCCCCAGCCATCTGGTACAGTATGCCATTGATGAGGCATATAAGAGCCATGCCAAAGATGCATTTGGCTTTGCTATGTTACGCAAAGGATGTTACACCGCCGCACAGATTGACAGTAGTGTGTGGAGCACACAGATGCTGGATGATTTGGATGATTTCCTTGCGCATGATGCAGCGTGTACTGCTTATCGGGAGCTTGACTGGAGCGTGGAGCGCGCGGCCGCCCAGGGAGATCCGGCAGCGTTGGCTGAAGTGCTGCGTTCTTGTCTGCGGTAGCTCTCCTGTTAGGGCAGTTACGGGAGGTGCCAGCGAATCGTTTGCCTGAATTACATGTGAAGGGTAAATCAGCAGAGGTTAAGGCACTTCTTTTGCGGCAGCAAAAAAAACTCCTCAGATGAAGAAAACCATCGATGCCCTGTAACCCCTTGCAAATTTGTGAATTTTGGCCTATAATAAACATGATAACGAAGAAAAGGGGGATTCCTGTGAAGAAATGTACAACGGATACCTGTTGTCTCACATTGCCGCTCAAATTGGAAAAATGGCAGGAAGACCGCCTTGCCAAGCGTTTTGAAATTGCCCGCCAGATTTACAATACATTGGTACGGGCGGAATTCAAAAAACTTAATGAGTTGGAGCGGACCCCCGAATATAGAAAGATTTTGGAGCAGATTCATTCGCTCGATTGGAAAGATTCAGGCAACAGGCAGAAATTAAATGATCTGTATCGAGAACGGAATCAGATTCTGAAGAATGCAAAATTCACAGAGTACGGCTTCAAGTCCGATATGAAATTCTATTACAAGCATTTTAGTGACAACATCGGTTCCTGCGTTGCCGTACATGGCATTGCACCGCAAGTTTGGGCTGCGTTTGAGAAGTATTTGTTCAAGCCCGAAGGCAAAAAAGTGCATTTTAAACGCTTTGGAGACGTACATTCTCTGCGCGGATATTCCAAAGCAGGCGAGAGCGGCGGCGCTGAGATTACCTTCTGCGGGACGCACATCAGATGGAAAAATTTGGAGCTTCCGATTAAACTGTCCCCCGATAACGCTTATGAAACGGAAATGCTCTCCCGCAGGGTAAAATATGTCAGAATTCTTCGAAAACCCGGGAAAAGCAAAGACCGATGGTATGTGCAGCTTTCTCTGGAGGGAAAGCCTGCTATAAAATACGACCGGAATGCCGGAGAAATAAAGCACCCGGTTGCACATGGGGCAGTTGGTCTGGACATTGGCCCGCAAACGCTGGCATATTCAGCAGAGACCACAGCAGATCTTGTGGAATTAGCGGATCAGGTACAGAATATTGAGCAGGAAAAGCGTCGTCTCCAGCGGAAAATGGATCGAAGCCGGAGGAGTACCAATCCGGGAAATTACAATACGGACGGAACAATCAGAAGAGGTGTCAAACTGACACGAAATAAATCGAAGGCATATTGCAAATTGCAGCGGCAACTTGCCTATCTCCAGCATACCCAAGCTGAAACCAGAAAGCGCCAGCACACGGAATTGGCCAATTATCTGCTTTCATTGGGAGACTGTTTCTATGTGGAAGAAATGAAGTGGTCGTCGCTGGCACATCGTGCAAAAGAGACTGCGGTATCCGAAAAAACCGGAAGATTCAAGCAAAAGAAACGCTTCGGAAAATCTATCGCAAACAAGGCACCTTCGACCCTGATTGGGATACTGCAACAAAAGTGTGAATCTCTCGGCCTTCCGGGGATAATCTATGTGCCGCTATCGGCCAAAGCCAGCCAGTACAATCATCTGACCGGTGAATATACTCCAAAGCCGCTGTCACAGCGATGGAACACAATGCCGGATGCCCAGCGTGTTCAGAGAGATCTTTATTCTGCTTTCCTGCTGCAGCACTTTGATTCACAGGCAGGGATATACAATCTGCAATCCTTACAACGAGACTATCCGCAATTTCTTCAATACCACGATCAGTCAATCCGAAGATTGTCTGAAATGCCAAAAACACTTTCCAGTATGGGAATCCGCAAAAGCATCCGCGCGTAAGTGCGAAGCAGAAGTTTACAGAAGAAACCGGTGCAGTTCGCACCATAAAAAACCGGTCGATTGTCCGTCCGGGACTGCCGATAATGGCAACGTTGGTTGCCTTGGCAGTAGAAGAGCACGGGAAAATAGTCAGCGCAGGCATCTTTTGTGATACCTGAAAAGCTATCTACCGACTCACAGCGCAATCTGCAAAAAAGGATATCGCATTTTTGTGCAATATTGCCGATGCAATCCGCATTTGTGCGCTGAGGCAAAGGATGATAGGTCTGATTCGAAGCTTTGGAAAAAGCGATGCAATCCGCATTTGTGCGCTGAGGCAAAGGATATTGTCGTTTTTGTTTAGCGTCACATAAATAGATGCAATCCGCATTTGTGCGCTGAGGCAAAGCGGATTGTACTGGACAGGATAGGCGCTGCGCATAAGATGCAATCCGCATTTGTGCGCTGAGGCAAAGATATAATCCGTAATTCGTTTATTCACGTCTTTTTGATGCAATCCGCATTTGTGCGCTGAGGCAAAGTGTGGTGTTTTCACGTCCTCGTATCGCGGACTAGGATGCAATCCGCATTTGTGCGCTGAGGCAAAGAGCAAGAACGGAATCTACGAATGGCGGATCACCTGATGCAATCCGCATTTGTGCGCTGCAACAGTAATTAAAAAGCCGCCGCCCAGTGGTCGCAGATGACCACCGGGCGGCATTTTACTTCTTGTTTTCCTTTCCGGATCCCCACGGTCTCGCCCCTGCTTGTTGCCCCTATGTACCCCTACCACCCCCGTCTTTTAGCCAAATCCAACATAGAAAAGCAGTATTTCTCCCACCGTGTCAATGATGTCTGCAACGGGTCGCCCTCGCGGATGCGTAGGGTCCTTCTGATCTCCTTTGGAATGACGATTCTGCCCAGATCGTCCACCCGTCGTACGATGCCTGTTGCTTTCATAATTCTCTTCTCCTTTGAAGCGCGTGACGCGCGGTTTTCTCCTGTAGAAGTATTTGCAGGAAAAGGGGAATTATGTATGGATGCCGAGGCATTCTTCTCATTCGGATGCACCGGATTTTGCTGAAAACAGCGCGTCAGGGAAGTTCCGGAAACATAGCACAGCGAAATAATTCTGATTTTCAATGGACATTACCTGCCGAATATGGGAAAAATATTGCAAACAAACGACCAAGGGACGGCTTGTTGCGACAGCCAGGGGGATGGCTGACGAAGCGACATGGAAGGCAGAGGGAAGCATGTTTTACAAAATGATTGAACGTGCAAGGGAACGGTGGTATGCCTCCCCGGACTGCACCATCGGGAATATTATCGATTATATGACCCGGCAGGGGAACCTCTAGTACGAGTTTTTAATAAAACGCTTTTCAGCGTTTTATTAAAAACTCGTATAATTTGACATGGGAGGTCTCCTTGTAATTGAGCGGTGGGGACACTTCCAATTCCAAGGGCCTTTTTGCTAACCGCAGTTAGCAAAAAGGCTGCACAGTTTCCCCTGTTTGTCAAGTATAATTTGAAATTGTTGAAAAAAACTGTGGCCCGCATTTCTGCGAGCCACAGCAGTTCTTACCTTAGTGACATTGGCCGGTTAGGGCAGACCCGTTTGTACTTTGGCTTAAAATCAGGCTTCCAGGTTGATGCCGGTCTCCTTGGAGAAGACGTGGCATACGTGGCCGGGGAAGGAGAAGTGAACGGTGGAGCCGCTGGACAGAGCAGCAACCTCTGCGCCGGTCATGTTCATGGTGGAAACAACCAGGACCACGTCACGACCCATGGAGGTAACATGCAGGTGGACGGTGGAGCCCATCATTTCGGACACGTCGACCTTGCCCTCGATGCCGCCGGCGGTCAGCTCAATGTGCTCGGGACGGACGCCCAGAACAATATCTTGCTCCGCAACGTTGTTGGCGGCGAGCTTGGCCTGCTTCTCGTCGGACAGAACCACGGTCTGGTTGTCCAGCTGCACGGCGTACTTGCCGTCAACCTTGATTAGCTTGGCGTTCTCAAACATGTTCATCTGAGGCGTACCGATGAAGGTGGCGACGAACAGGTTGTAGGGATGGTTGAAGACCTCCTGAGGCGTGCCGATCTGCTGGATGAAGCCGTCCTTCATGATGACGATCCGGTCGCCCAGGGTCATGGCCTCGGTCTGGTCGTGGGTAACATAGATAAAGGTGGTATTGATGCGCTCGCGCAGCTTGATGAGCTCGGCACGCATCTGGTTACGCAGCTTGGCGTCCAGGTTACTCAGAGGCTCATCCATCAGCATGACCTGGGGGTCACGAACGATGGCGCGGCCGATGGCAACACGCTGACGCTGACCGCCGGACAGAGCCTTGGGCTTACGGCCCAGGTACTGGGTGATGTCCAGGATCTCGGCAGCTTCCTTGACCTTCTTGTCGATCTCGTCCTTGGGAGCATGACGCAGCTTCAGAGCAAAGGCCATGTTCTCGTAAACGGTCATGTGGGGGTACAGAGCGTAGTTCTGGAAAACCATGGCGATGTCGCGATCCTTGGGTGCAACGTCGTTGACCAGACGGTCGCCGATGTACAGCTCGCCTTCGGAGATCTCTTCCAGACCGGCGATCATACGAAGTGTGGTAGACTTACCACAGCCGGAGGGACCGACCAGGACGATGAATTCCTTGTCCTTGATGTCCACGCTGAACTCCTGCACAGCCACGACACCCTTGTCGGTGATCTGAAGGTTCACCTTCTTCTCGGGAGCCTCCTCGCCCTTCTTCTTTTTCTTCTTCTTTGCGTCGTCGCCGTTGAAGGGGTAGATCTTCTTTACGTTCTTCAGGGTTACACTTGCCATACTGTTTCGACGCCGAACGCACCTACCATTTTCGCGTGCGTTCTCGCTGACCGGAAAGCAATCTTCCGGGAGCATTACGACAGGTCTCCACACTGCCGCACCGTGCGTCAGACGGGTTTATCCTCCTTTATTTTAGCGGTATTCTGTCTATTATGTGGAGTAGGCAGAATCCACCTGGATAAATAGATGTTACCATATTCCGCAAGAACCTGCAATGGTTGGTTTCTACAATTTTGGATAAAAATTTTTAGGCAGTTTGCCGGTCTGGCCGATTACCGGATGACAAAGCCGGTCTGCGTCGCTTCCAGGGTCGCGCCGTAGTACGCCGCCATGGCATTTTCCAGGTCGACGGCATCGGACACGGCGGCCGTCTCGTAGCACGAGTGCATGGCCAGCTGGGCAAGGCCGATGTCCACCGTGGGGATGCTCACGTGGGCAAGAGAGATCCTGCCAAGGGTGGAGCCGCCGGGAAGGTCAGCCCGGTTGTGGTAGGTTTGCACCCTGACCCCCGCTCTGCCGCAGATCTTCCGGAACACCCCGGCGCTGACGCTGTCGGTGCAGTAGCTGAGGTTGGCGTTGTACTTGATCACCAGCCCCCCGCCCATGACCGGGGCGTTGCCCGGGTCGGCGTACTCCGGGTGGTTGGGGTGAACGGCATGGGCATTGTCCGCCGACACCAGGAAGGACTGCGCCAGCATCCGCCCCCGGTGCAGTTTCAGGCTGTCGCAGATTCTGCCCAGGGTGTCCTCCAGCAGGGACGATCCCGCGCCCTGGGGGGAAACGGAGCCGACCTCCTCGCTGTCGAAAACGCACAGAACCGGGACGGACGCGCTGTCCCCGCTCTTGAGGAAGCCCTGGGTGCAGCCCCAGGCGCATTCCAGATCGTCCAGGGCGGCGGCGGAAATGTACTCCCCGTCAACGCCCCAGACCGACGCCTTCTGCCGGATGTAAAGATACAGGTCGTGCCCCAGAATCTTTCCGCCCGCTTCCTGCTCCAGCAGCGCCGGGAGCTTGCCCGCCGCCCCCGCGCCGCCGACGAGGGGCAGGGTGTCCACCGCAGGATTCCATTTATAGCCCTCGTTTGCCTGACGGTTCATGTGGATGGCGACATTGGGGATGAGCAGCAGGTCTCTGTCTATGTCCAGCAGCTTCGTTTCCACGCCGACTTCCGTCTCCACCGTCACCCGTCCCGCGACGGACAGGGGGCGATCCAGCCAGGGGGCGATCAGCATCCCGCCGTAGCGCTCCACCGCCATGCGGGTGTAGGCGGCGGCCAGCTCAAAGTTCTCCTTGACCTTGAAGGTGGGGCGGTCGGAATGGCTGGCGCTCATGAGGAATCCCTTGGGGCTTTCCTTCGGCACCCGGAAGGCCACGAGGGCGGAGCCGCCCCGGGTCAGGAAATACTTCCCGCCGGGGATGAGCGGCCATTCGTCCTGCTCGTACAGCCGGGTATAACCGGCATTTTTCAGCGTCTCGGCCAGATACGCCTGGGCGTGATACACGCTGTGGGACGCATCCAGAAAATCACACAATGCTTTTGTCCGACTGTCCATCACTGGTTTCCTCCCTCAAGAAGTCCGCAGACCAGATCGATCTGCTGAGCGACGGTCTGCAAGGCGCTGCGCCAGAATTCCTTGTCCGTTAGGTCGATGCCCGCCACCTGGGCGACGTCCTCCGCCGTGGCGACGGTGGTGGTGCGCAGCAGCTTCTTGTACTTCGGCACGAAGGCCGCGCCCTCCCGCTGGTACTGAGCGTACAGCCCCCGGGCAAACAGGCCGCCGAAGGCATAGGGGAAGTTATAGAAGGTAGCACCGTAATAATGGCTCTTGCAGATCCACATATAGGGATGGCGGAAGCCCGGGTCAAGGCCGTCGCCGTAGGACTGCTCCTGGGCTTTCAGCATCATGCCGCACAGGGTATCCGCGTCCATGAACTGCTGCTCCCGGTTTTCCAGCACCATGCTTTCAAACAGGTACCGGGAGTAGATGTCGCAGATGATCTGGGTGACGTCCTGAAGCTGGGACTCGATCAGCGCCAGCTCCTCGTCATGGGATTTTGCCTGCCGGATGGCCGCCGCCATGACCACGCACTCGTTGAAGGTGGACGCGGTCTCCGCCACGGGCATGGAGTAGTCCCGGTTCAGCGGACGGTGGGCGCGGATGCACTGGTTGTGGAAGGCGTGTCCCAGCTCATGGGCGAGGGTCACGATGCTGCCGAAGGTGCCGTCGAAATTGGTCAGGATGCGGCTCTGGCCGATGCACGCCACCCCGGCGCAGAAGGCGCCGCCGGTTTTTCCGTCCCGGGGATAGAAGTCGATCCAGCTTTCGTCAAAGGCGCGCGCCACCATGTCCGCCAATTCCTGATCGAAGGTGGAGAACAGCTCCACCAGAATCCTCTTGGCGTCCTCCGCGGTATACTGCGCCGCGGATTTGCCCATGGGCGCGAACAGGTCGTACCAGGGCAGGCCATTCTCATGCCCCAGCGCCTTTCCCTTGGCGCGGAGGTACTGCCGGAATTTGGGCATGTATTCCTCCATCGCCCCCAGCATGGCGTCCAGGGTCTGCCGCTTCATATCGGACTGCTCCAGCGTCCGGTCAAGGGGGGACCCGTAGCCCCGGAGCTGGCAGTCCGAGATGGTTTCCAGCTTGATGGAGTTCAGGGCAAAGGCCACGGAATCCTTGATCCGGTCGTAGCAGCTCAGCTCCGCCTCGTAGGCCGCCTTCCGCACGGCGGGGTCGGGGTCGTAGGCCAGATTGCGGATGGCGGACAGATTGGTGGTTCCGCCGTTGTAGCTGACCGGCACGGTGCTGGTCAGATATCCCTGCAAATCGCTCCAGGCGCTGGAGCCGGACATGGACAGCCTGGCGCTGATCTGCTCCCCAAGACTGCCAAGCAAATGGGTGCTGTTTCGCAGCAGGCGTTCAAACAGGAAGGTGTAGTCCTTCAGCGTCTCGTCCCCGGCCACCAGCATCATCAAATCGGGGATTTTCGACACCCACTCCCGCCACTGCGCCTGGGCGCCGGCGGCGCCGCTGATTCGCTGCATCACCTGTCCCAGACGGGAGCCTGCCTCCGCGTCCCGGGTGTTCACCGACTGGCGCAGGGAGGCGTATTCTCCCAGCTTGGCGGTCAAAACCGTCAGCGCTTCTTCCAGGGCGATGCCCTTTTTCAGGCCGTCCAGGGGTGTTTGCCTGTCCAGTTCCCCGGCGAAGGCCGCGTAATCCTTTACAAGCTTTTCCAGCTTTTCCATATCCGCGGCAAAGGCGGGGTCGTCAAAGCCGCGGTAAATGACGTCCAGATTCCATACTTCGTTCATGATTTGTCCCTCCTGACAATATTTTTACTCATTTTACACCAGTCTACTCCTTCCGTCAACTGCCCGCGGGAGCTGTCCCATTTTGTCGAAAATTGTAGAAAAGTTCTAAAAATATGTCGTAATTGTCGAAAACGTGCTGTTTTTGACGAGCGATTATTTTTGTTTTTCCTTGCAAAACCGCGTGCTTCATGGTATTCTTTATTTGTCGCACACGGGTTTTCGTGATTCGTGGCATTGGGGAGCAAAATCTAATCTTTTACATGACAGGAGAGGACTGTATATGGAACATGTAACAACCGTATTGATCGCGGACAGCGCGGACGACTTCTGCACCGCCCTGACCGCCGCATTGCAGCACGCCGACGGTTTCCAGGTCGTTGGAACGGCCAACGACGGGGAACAGGCCATTCGCATGGTCGAAGAGCGGAAGCCCGACGTGCTGGTGCTGGATCTGATGCTGAGCAAGAAGGACGGCATCAGCGTTCTGAAAGCCGTGTCCGGCATGGAGCGCCGCCCCATCACCCTGGCGACCTCCGTCTTCGTGACGCAGTACGTGTCTGCGGCGGCGGCCAATCTGGGGGTGCGGTATCTGATGCTGAAGCCCTGCGATATGACCGCGCTGGTGGAGCGGCTGGAGGAGATCCGGGGCGGAGACGGTCAGAAGGCCGCGGAAAAGCGCCGCCCGGACAAGACCAGCATCGAGTCCATGGTCACGGGCATCATCCACGAGATCGGCGTCCCCGCCCACATCAAGGGCTACCAGTACCTGCGGGAGGCCATCATCATCGCGGTAAACGACATGGACGTAATCAACGCCATCACGAAGGTACTCTATCCCCAGGTGGCGAAAACCTTCGGGACAACCCCCAGCCGGGTGGAGCGGGCCATCCGTCACGCCATCGAGGTAGCCTGGGATCGGGGGGATCTGGACACCCTGCAACGGTTCTTTGGGTATACGGTGAGCAATACCAAGGGAAAGCCCACCAATTCGGAATTCATCGCGCTTATCGCTGACCGGTTGCAGCTCCAGCTCAAGAGCGCCGAGGCGGCGCAGTATTAACAAACGCAAATCCCCCGGATTTTCCGCTTCAAAAGCGTGAAAATCCGGGGATTTCTATTATTATATTACAAATTCTGATCAACAAGCCATGTGAGGAAGCTATTGGCAAGCTCCAGTTTTTTTCCGTTCATGTTGCGAAGCAGTTCTGCGGTGTCCTGCCATGCTTCATCTTTGTAGCGGATACTGCCCACGAGAAAGGAATCCGGTGTCGTTTCCAGTGCCAGAGCCAGACGCATAACAACTTCCAGGGAGGGGATGGAGGTGGCGCGTTCGATGCAGGAAAGATATTTGTCGTTGATACCGGCCTTCTCGCAGACCTCCGTCTGCTTCAAGCCCAGTTCTTTTCGGCGTGCGGCAATGCGCTTTCCAATTTGTGAATAATCCAGTTCCATAAAATCGCCTCCTGCCTGTCATTGTACAGGTTATCCAATGGCAGAAGAACAATTCATAAGCGGAATATTCAACTTGACAACAGATTATTTTAGAATTATAATGGATTTATCCGCTTGAGGGCAGAATAAATGAGCTTATCTATTGTCTTGCATCCAAGCGGTTACAAGAAAGAGGGTGCGCAACCGGAGATATTTACAAATCTGTGGTCGAGAGAACAATATGTACCCAAAAATAGGAGGAGTATTTATGCTGAAGAAGAGGATCCTTACGAAGAGAATAAGCTTTGCTGTGCTAATGCTGGTGTTTTTTGCGATATTACCCGGATGCGCAGCTACGAATGTGCAAACCATGCAGCCAACTACAGAAGCTGTGATTGAAACATGGGTTCCTACAGAAGCGTATTGCATGGAGGATTCTTCTGATACGGTGCGCTTTACCAATCAATACGGAACGCCTCAGACGATTTGCGCACATTCCGGGTGCAACAGAACGATTGCTTCTTCGGGTGATACCAATTGCTGCACCGTTCATTCCGCGAAATGTTTGAATTGCGGGAAATATATCGACGAGGACGCGGTGTTCTGCATGGATTGCCTGACAAAATCTGTCACCAAGTCATCCGGAAACAGCTCGTCCGGGAACACATCTTCCAAAGGTAGCTCAGGGAGCAAGTGCCACTACAAGGAGGGGGATACGGAGGTTTGCAGCAACACGTGTGCGCCCGGCTCCAACTTCTGTAGCTACCACAAGCAGCTTCTGGACGATATTTACAGCAGTTTAACAGGCAAATAAGCATCGGGTGGATGTAAAGGAGAAGATTAAATGCAGTATTCAGCAGAGGAACAGGCGGAGATCAGCAGAAACAGGGTTGGTAAGATCATTTGGATTGCTTCAATCGGTTTACTCCTTCTGGCTTGCTTCGGGGGAGGCAGCACCAGCGCAGTTGGCGCAACCATTATGATCATCGGTTTTTTTGTCGGATGTTTTTTGACGCTGGGAAATCGCAGTAAAAGTCAGATCGATGAATTGCACAGAAACGCACAGATACAAGCAGACCTGACGATAAAAATGGCAAAAGCGGGGATGTCCGCCGGCGAAATATCGGATGGAATTTCTGCTATGAACCGTCCAAAGCGCACTTCGAACTCAGGGACGAAAGAGATCATCAAAGGCGCCGTCATTGGGGGCGTCGTTGCAGGAGATGCGGGCGCAGTTGTCGGCGCGACAGTGGCAAAGAACAAATTGGATAACGAAAAGAGGCGCAAATTATGAAAAGAGGTCAACAATATGAAAAAGCGATTTCCCTGATACTGGCGTTTGTGCTATGTCTGTCGTTGTGTTCCTGCGGCAAGAGCAAGGCTGTAAAAAATGCAGAAAATCTGATCTCTTCCATTGGGGAAGTAACCGCTGACAGCGAATCCGCTGTTGTAGCGGCGGAAAAAGCCTACGCCGGATTAACGGAGAAGGAAAAGGAAGCTGTCGAGAATTCCGCCGTCCTCACGGAAGCGCGGGCGGCGCTCGAGACAGCGCTGTACGAAAAGCATCTGAATGATCTGTATGCTGCCGTTTCCTGCGAATGGGTCAATGTAAACGACATGGATCGCTACATATTCAATCAGGACGGCACCGGAACGCACGGTGAAAAAACGATAACGTTCACCATCGACCCGGAAAATCAGCTGTTATCTGTGACGGAAGGTGTAAGCAGCCCCACGACGCAGGAGTTTACGCTTGATTTGGAAAACAATCCCCCCAGGCTTATCCCGAACCCGCCCGCGACATATTATGTGGATGCGGATCATTATGATGCCATTGCACAGGAAATCCGGGATGAATACACGGATATATTGACAGGTTATGAATATTGGAGCAACACACGGGGACTCAATTACATTATGTTTGATGGAGCGGGCGGAGGATTCTTCCTCCTTTCCGGGGCGACGCTGGGCATGCAATGGGAATGGATGGATAATAATACCATTAAGGCAAGCTTTGAGTATTCCGGCACAAAGTATTCCAACATTTTGACGATCATTGACACCACAGATGGTCCGCGTCTGGTCAACGAGGAGAATGTAGTCCAGTTCATCCCCAAAAATAAGCTTAGCTAAGCAACAAACCAGGGAGCCGTTCATCCACGGCTCCCTGGTTTATTATCACGCAAAAATGAGAAAATTTGCAAAACGCCGTCCGGCCTAAATTGCATTACACCGCCAAACTCCCGCTGTATTCCAGATATGTACCCCGTCTAGCCAGGGCGGCGGCGCATTTTTCGCAGAGGTAGTCTTCCGTGAGCAGCGCTTCCGGCGCGCCCTCCGCTGTCCCGCCGCAGCGGGTGCAGGCGGGGATCGTTACTACCTTGTTTTCAAATATCCAGTAGGCCGTCCCCGAGGGTACCACCGTGGAAAAGTCGAAGCGGTCGGTCTTGTGGCCTTCCAGCTTTCCATAATTGTAGATGTTGGAGTCCCGTACCTGAATCACATCGTCCTCGAACATCTTTTCCAGCAGCAGATAGTGTCCGCCTCGCGTCCAGTAGCCCTTGGTCTGGACGCAGACCACCACGTACCCCTCCCGCATGGCGTCTCTGGCTTCCCGCCATTCGTAGGTCTTTTCCTTCAGGTAAAAGCCCATCTGCGCCGGGGCGACGACGAACAGGGTGCCGTCGGTGCCGTTCTGGAAGCAGTAGCCGCCGTAGCGGCGGCACATCTCCGGCGGCGTCAGCTCGGTGTCGGACATGTAGGTCGCCAGCATGGCCATGGTGGTGATGCCGCAGCCGTGGGTGGTGATCTTATACCCGCCGTACATGGTGGTGGGGTAGTCCTGCTGGAGGTAAAGCTGGGCTTCCGGGTAGCGCTGGTGTCCCACATCGGGATAAAGCAGATCGGAGGCGGTGACCGGGGCGGTCTGCGCCGCCGTACCCAGGGTGATGGCGCTGTAGTCGATTTCGGCGGGGTATTTTTCCCGCGCCTGAGCGATTTTCTCCCCGCCAAGGGCGGCGGTCAGGTCTTTCCGGGCGGCGTCATACCAGATGTCGGTGCTGCCCTTGAAGAAGATCACGTGATAGCCCAGACCCGAGCGGAGGATGTCCACGTCCCCGCTCTGACGGGCATCGTCAAAGCACCAGGCGTCCAGCACGGAGTTCAGCTGCCCCTTGCGCAGCTTCTGATACAATCCGCCGTTCAGGGCGGAACCGGCGTCGGCGGAATTTTTGTTGGCAAAATCCGCAAAGATCGCGTCGTCGGTGGATTTGTTGTTGCCGCGCATACTGTCTTTTTTCAGAGCCTTTTCGTAATCCTCCACCAGCGTTTGGGCGGAGGTCAGGCAGGCGTCCCACAGTTCTTCGGAGCACGTCACGGTGCCGTCCGGCGCCACGGTGACGGTCTCCGTCCCGTCCTCCGGCGCCTGGGGAATCAGCAGAATGTGGCGGATGTCCACCAGTTTGCCGCTGCCCCGGGTAATGCCGGACGCGGCGTAGTCCGACTCATGCTCCGCAAAGTAGGCCTCCACCTCTTCCCCGGTGGGCGCGATGTAATAGCTCAGGGCGGTGTCGTACATGTAGCCCCGGTTGTACAGCGCCATGCAGGCGGTCAGATCCTCCGCCGAAGCCCCGGAGATGTCCTTTGCCAGGGCGGAAACGTCGGCAAAGCCGTTCTTTTCCGCCAGGGCAGACAGCGTCTGGGGGATGTCGCTCAGGTACTGCTCGTGCAGCGTATTGAGCCGGTAATTTTTATTGTAGCCGTAGAGGTAGGCCGTGGCGGGCTTGCCGGACATGTAGATCTCGTGGTTCTTCATGTTGGGCTGATAGGCTTCCTCCGTGGGGATGCCCTCGTCCACGCTTTGCAGCGACAGCGCCTGGGCGCTGTGCCAGCTGAGAAGCGCCCGTTTCAGGAAATACTGCTGCCAGCTGGCGACGCTATCGTCAATTTCGCAGGGCTGGGTGTCCAAAGGCTTATCAAAGTCCGGGGAAACCTCCTTCGCCGCCTGACGGTAGGAGGCGACCTCCATCCAGTAGAAAACCTGAAGCTGGCCGTTTGTCAGCTTTTCGTCTCCCAGAGTGGCTACCACGGCGGAGGCGTCCACGGAATCCGCCGTATAGCTGCCCTTGCAGGTCACGTCGCCGGGGCTGCCGTCCCGTGGCACCGTGGCCGGGACGGTGGGCTGGGTGGTCTCCGCCGTGGACGGGACGGTGGTCTCCTTCACGGGGGGCTTTTTCCCGCAGCCCGTCAGCCCCTGCAAAAGCATGACGGCGCACAGGGCTGCTGCCAGGTATCTCGTTCTGTTTCTTTTCATACCCAGATTCCTTTCTGATTCTCCTCCCGGCTGACGTATCTCCATTGACTTTGCTTTTGGGACATGGTATAAAACGATCAGACTTTGGGGGAGGAAACAAACATGCGCGAACAATTTATCCGTACCGAAATGCTGCTGGGCGCCGAGGCGCTGGCGCGGCTGCAAAATGCCCGGGTCGCCCTGTTCGGCCTGGGCGGCGTGGGCGGCTATACCCTGGAAGCCCTGGCCCGCAGCGGGGTGGGGCAGCTGGATCTCATCGACAACGACACCGTCAGCCTGTCCAATCTGAACCGGCAGATTCTCGCGACCTACGATACCGTAGGAATGCGGAAGGTGGACGCGGCAAAGCAGCGGGTGCTTTCCATCAACCCTGGGTGCATCGTGCGGACTTATGCCGTTTTCTACACCCCCGAGACTGCGGGGCAGTTCGATTTTACCCAATACGACTACATTGTGGACGCCATCGACACCGTCACCGGCAAGCTGGCGCTGGTTCAAAATGCCCACGACGCCGGGACGCCCATCATCAGCTGCATGGGTACCGGCAACAAGCTGGATGCCTCCGCGTTTGAGGTGGCGGACATCACCAAGACCTCCATGTGTCCTCTGGCGCGGGTCATGCGCCGGGAGCTGGGCAAGCGGGGCATCCGCCACTTGAAGGTCGTCTATTCCAAGGAGGAAGCCATCTCCCCCACCGGCTGGGAGGCGGAGGCCGCCGCCCTGGGCAAACGTCAGATTCCCGGCAGCTCGGCCTTTGTGCCGGGAACGGCGGGGCTGATTCTGGCGGGAGAAGTGGTGCGGGACATCGCATCGGGTGCGCCGAGAATTTGAAAAAGCAGCCAAAACGGCTGCTTTTTTCCGGGCGGGCAGCGCTGCCCCGGCTTACTCTTCCTCGAAGGTCAGAATGTCCTTGTACTTTTCCTTGAACAGGCCGTAGACCGCGTCCAGAATTGCCTCGTCCTCTACGGCGAGGTAATTTTCATTTTCCTCGTCCACCGGCTCCACCTCGAGAATCACGATCTCGGTGGACGGCTCGTCCGCGGGCATCAGCACCAGATATTCCTTGCCCTCGTAGGGCAGGCAGTCCAGATACTCAAAGTCCATATCCTGTCCGTTTTCATCGGTCAGGGTCAGGATGCTTTCTTCCTGCTCCAGGTTTTCGTTTTCCATAAAGAGTCCCTCCTGATATTGGGATTGATTTTGGGATGATTATACCCGATACGGCCGGGAAATGCAAGAGGAATGTGCCGGAGTGTTTCATTGACTTTGCTCCCGGCATATGTTAAACTGAGATTAAGAATACAAGGAGGAATCCCTATGACCCCCATTGAAAAGGAAATCGAAGGCATTGTGGACGGCATTCTGGAGGATTACCGCCACGGCCGGGACATCGACAAGCTCGACCCCTTCCAGCACCCGGACAAGGCCGTGGTCATCGACATGATCGGCAAGCTCCTGCGCATCGTCTACCCGGGCGCCTCCCGGGACAAAGCCTACCGTATCTACAATACCAAGCACAACCTCTCCATGCTCATTGAAGACGTGATGTACAATCTCAACAAGCAGATCGCCATCGCCCTTCGGGTCAGCATGACGGAGCAGGAGGCGCAGGAAGCCGCCCAGGAGCTGAGCTTGCAGTTCTTCCGGGCAATCCCCGGCATCCGGGCAATCGCCCAGACCGACGTGGAAGCCTTTTACGACGGCGACCCCGCCGCCTTCAGCACGGACGAGATCGTCTTCTGCTATCCCGGGCTGTTTGCCATCACGGTGTACCGGCTGGCGCATGTGCTGTATATGCTGAAGGTTCCTATGCTGCCGAGGATTATGACGGAACATGCCCACAGCGTTACCGGCATCGACATCAACCCCGGCGCCACCATCGGTCGGTATTTCTTCATCGACCACGGCACCGGCATTGTGGTGGGCGAGACCACGGTCATCGGCGACCATGTGAAGGTCTATCAGGGCGTGACCCTGGGCGCGCTGACCACCCGGGGCGGACAGAGTCTGCGGGGAAAGAAGCGTCACCCCACCATTGAGGACAACGTGACCATCTACGCCGGCGCGTCTATTTTAGGCGGCGGCACGGTGATCGGCCGGGACAGCGTCATCGGCTCCAACGTCTTCATCACCCACTCCATCCCCCCCTGCACCACGGTGAGCGTCAAGAGTCAGGAGCTGCAATTCAAGCCCCGGAACTGCGAGGGCAACTGCGATTCCTGCCCCAAGCCGGAACCCTTCTGGGAAGGGCAGAGATAATGCTGCGGGCAAGCGTTTCCGCTTCCGCCGCAAAGACCATACGCAATGATTTTGGAGGTACTCATGAAAGAATTTGTCCGTGTCCTGAAATTCACCTTTTTCTCCATCAGCGCCGGTCTCATCGAAATGGGCAGTTTCGCTCTGCTGAATGAATTTACCTATCTCCCATACTGGCCCTGCTACCTGATTGCCCTGTGCCTGAGTGTACTCTGGAACTTTACTCTGAACCGAAAGTTTACCTTCCAATCCGCTGCCAACGTACCCGTGGCCATGGCAAAGGTTGCCGCCTACTACGTGGTCTTCACGCCCCTGTCCACCCTTCTGGGGAATTACCTGGCCGGCAGCCTGGCGTGGAACGAATACCTGGTAACAATTGTGAATATGCTGCTGAATTTCTCCACGGAGTTTCTCTATCAGCGGTTTTTCGTCTTCGGCAAGTCCCTGGACAGTGCGAAGCAGGCGTAAATGCAAAAGCGAAAAAGCAATGTCACGCAGACTGAATAATCCAGCAAAAAGCAGGACACAAAAGTGTGTCCTGCTTTGTTCGTTCAATTCATTGTCCCCTCGGAGCGGGCGAAGAGGTCGCCGATCCGCTCCCGGAGGGCGTTTGCCTCGGGCGTATCCGACGTGCCGTAGGCGTCGATCCAATCCGCCGACGCCTGCTGGGCGTCTTTCATGGCGGCAAGGTCGCAGCCCAGGTCCGCCACCCGGAAGGCGGGCAGGCCGGATTGCCGGGAGCCGAAGAAATCTCCGGGGCCCCGCAGACGCAGGTCTTCCTCGGCAATTTTGAAGCCGTCGGCGGTTTTGCACAGGGCTTTCAGCCGCTGGAGCGTCTCGGGGCTGCGGCTGTGGGTGGTGAGGATGCAGTAGCTCTTCGCCTTGCCCCGGCCTACCCGGCCGCGAAGCTGGTGCAGCTGGCTCAGGCCGAACCGGTCGGCGTCCTCGATGACCATCAGCGTGGCGTTGGGAACGTCCACCCCCACCTCGATGACCGTGGTCGCCACCATCACGTCCGCCTCTCCCCGGGCGAAGGACGCCATGGCGGCTTCCTTTTCCGCGCCCTTCATCTGTCCGTGGAGCAGGGCGATGCGCAGGTCGGGGAAAACCGTCTGCTGTAGCGTGTCCGCCCAGACGGAGGCGGCCTTGATGCCCAGCTCCTCGTTTTCCTCCACCGCCGGACAGACCACGAAGCACTGATGCCCCTCCGACACCTGCTTGCGGATAAAGGCGTTGATCCGGGGACGGTAGCTCTCTCCCACCAGGAAGGTATCCACCGGCTCCCGTCCCGGGGGCAGCTCGTCCAGAACGGACACGTCCAGATCGCCGTAGAGGATCAGCGCCAGCGTCCGGGGGATGGGCGTTGCCGACATCACCAGCAGATGGGGATCCTCCCCCTTGGCGGAAAGGCGGCTGCGCTGCCCCACGCCGAAGCGGTGCTGCTCGTCGGTGATGACCAGCCCCAGATTGTCAAACCGGGTGGACTCCGACAATAGGGCGTGGGTGCCGATCACCACCTGAACCTCCCCGGCGGCGATGCGCTCCCGCACGTCCTTTTTCTGCTTTCCCGTCATGGAGCCGGTGAGCAGCGCCGCGGACACCCCCAGGGGGGCGAACAGGGCGCTCAGAGAGGCAAAATGCTGCTCGGCAAGAATCTCCGTGGGCGCCATCAAAGCGGTCTGAGCGCCATTCCTCGCGGCGCAGTAGGCGGCGGCCGCCGCCACCATGGTCTTGCCGCTGCCCACGTCTCCCTGCACCAGCCGGTTCATGGGGACACCCCTGCGGAAATCCTCCAGAATTTCCCCCACCGCCCGGTTCTGGGCGCCGGTGAGGGAAAAGGGCAGACGATTATAAAAAGGCGCCATGCCAAAATCCGTATAGGGCTCCGTTTTCTTTTCCTTCCGGGCGGCGCGCATCAGGGAAAGGCCGGCGGAGAATACGAAAAATTCCTCGAAGATCATCCGCTTCTTCGCCAGCTCCGCCTCTGCCATGGAATTCGGCTCGTGGATGGCGAAATACGCCCGTTCTGCCGGTAAAATGCCGTATTTCTCCCGCACCTCGGCGGGAAGAATCTCCTCCGGCGGGTCGCACACCGCCAGCGCCTGCTGCACCAGACGGAGCAGCGCCGCATTGGTCAGCCCCGCGGTCAGGGGGTAAATGGGCAGGATCCGCCGGGTGGTTACGGGCTGGGACTCCGGCGTCTCGAACACGGGATTCGTCATGCTGTAGCCGATAAAATCCCCGCTCACCGCGCCGTAGAAAATGTATTCCCGTCCGTATTCCAGCTGCTGGGCGGCGAAGCGGTTGTTGAAAAACGTCACGTTCAGCCGCCCGGTGGTATCCGCAAGCTGCACCTTGGTCAAATCCAGCCCCTTGCGGATGTGGCTGGTGCGGGGGGTGTTCATCACCATGGCGCGGAAGCAGGCGGGGACGTCCGGCTCCAGCTTTTCGATGGGAACCAGCTTCGTCCGGTCTTCGTACCCTCTGGGGAAGTGGCAGATGAGATCCCGGAGGGTGAAAATATTCAGCTGGGCAAGCTGCTTTGATCGCACCTCCCCCACGCCCTTGAGCATCGTGACGGGGTCAGAGAGTTTTGCCATGGTTGCACCTCCCGGGGTAAAAATCTGGAATACGTTGACGAAAACCAACAATCGGCAGTTTGTTCGGAGTTTCCCCAGCAAAAATGAAAAAACTCCCTCCAAGCACTGCTCGGAAGGAGATATTTTCAGAGAAATCAGGCCAGCTTGTTCAGCTTCAGAGTCATGCTGCTCTTCTTCCGGGCAGCGTTGTTCTTGTGCAGGAGACCCTTGTTGACAGCCTGATCGACGGCCTTGACGGCGGTCTTGTAAGCAACGTCGGCGGCAGCCTTGTCACCGGACACCAGGGCGGCGTCGAACTTCTTCAGGTTGGTCTTCAGCTCGGACTTGTCAGCCTTGTTCTTCTCGTAAGCAATCTTGGAAGAAATGACATCCTTCTTAGAGGACTTGATATTGGGCATGGATTCCACCTCCTTCTGTTCGTTTTCCATACAGGTACGCATTATAACGCCTTGGCACGATAAAATCAACCCTTTTTTCAAAATTTTTTGCCGTTCCGGTCGGGAGAAGCTTCCCTCCGGCCGCCCCGTCCCGGCAGCGGGTCGCCAGGGTTCGGGGGAAGGATTGTCAAGCCCTAATTTTTGCACAAAAAAATGTTCATGGTAAAATCCACGACCCGCCCAAAAGTGGGAAATCCGTCGAAAGCGGACGAATCTTTTTATGTGAACCAAAACTGAATATCCACAACACACCCCGCCTGTGGAAAACCCCTGTGGAAAAACCTGTGGAGATTGTGGAAAACTATGAGTTATCAACAGGAATTTTTGCTCTTTCCGTTTTGTCCCCTTCTTGTGGAAAAGTCTGCATATATCCATGTATATTCCCTTCCACGCCGAAAATGAGACCGTGTTACGTCACCGTCAGCTGGGAGCCGTTACCGGAAAAACACCGGGAAAAAGTTGTCTTCCTGTCAAAAAACGCTGTCGAAAGCCCTTGGCGCTTTCTCTCAACTGTGAAAAATTTGTGAAAAACCGCCAAAGAATGATTTGGCGCTTCCGGGGAATACTGGAGAGGAACGGGAATGGAAAACGCTGCCTTTTCTTTCCCCATTATCACCACACAGGAGGCTGCCATGCAGGGAAAAGTAGAGATATGCGGCGTCAACACATCCAGACTTCATGTTTTATCTCAGGTGGAAATGGACGCCCTGCTCCGCCGGGCGCAGGCGGGGGACGAGGACGCCCGGGAAAAGCTCATTGAAGGAAATCTGCGCCTGGTTCTCAGCGTCATACAGCGCTTTGACAAGCGGGGCGAGAATCCCGACGATCTGTTTCAGGTGGGGTGTATCGGCCTCATCAAGGCCATTTCCAATTTTGACCCGGACAAGCAGGTGCGCTTTTCCACCTACGGCGTCCCCATGATCGCGGGGGAGGTGCGGCGGTATCTCCGGGACAACAGCGTCATCCGGGTCTCCCGCTCCATCCGGGACGTGGCCTACCGGGTGCTTCAGTGCAAGGAAGCCCTGACCACCCGCTTGGGGCGGGAGCCGACCCTGGAGGAGATTTCCAAAGAGCTGGATATCCCCCTGGAGGAGGTCAGCCGGGCGCTGGACGCGGTATGCGCCCCGGCGAGCCTGTACGACCCTGTCTACTCCGACGGCGGCGATGCGCTGACGGTGATGGATCAGGTGCGGGACACCAAAAACACCGAGGACGGCTGGATGGAGCATATCACCCTGCAAAACGCCTTCCGCGCCCTGAACGACCGGGAAAAGCAGATCCTTTCCCTGCGGTTTTACGACGGGAAGACCCAGATGGAGGTGGCCTCCGCCCTGGGTATCTCCCAGGCGCAGGTGTCCCGGCTGGAAAAGGGCGCCATTGGCGCCATGCGCAAATCCGTCAGCGTTTCGTAGAACAGTCATACTCCTTCTTTCTGGTGCATAGGCTTTTCCAGAGGAGGGTGGGATTATGTCTATGCGATTCACCCAGCTGCAATGCAAGGAAGTCATCTGCGTCAGCGACGGCCGCCGGTTGGGGTTTGTGACGGATGTGCAGGTGGAGATCCCCAGCGGGAACGTCTGCGCCATCGTCGTCCCATGCCCCGCGCGGTTTCCGGGGGGCTTCGGGCGGCGGGACGATTTTATCATTCCCTGGAACTGCATCAAGCGCATCGGCCCGGACATCGTGCTGGTGGAGGCGAAGCCCGACGACTGCCGGGTGCCGAGAGGAAAGCCGGGTCTGCCACGGTAAATGGCAGACCCGGCGCAATTCTTTTCCCCGCGCCGGAATTTTTTTGCGTTTTTTGGGAAATAATGCTTGCAATTACGCGCTCCATCCTATATAATGACTCAGCATGGGCTTTGACCCGTGACATTTCAAAACCACACACCCGGGGATCGGCCGCCCCCGTGTCCGGAAGGACGGGTTGCCGGGATGATCGGGGTGGAGGAAAAACAAAAGGAGAAATTGTAAAATGGCTGTCGTATCTATGAAGCAACTGCTGGAGGCCGGTGTTCACTTCGGTCACCAGACCCGCCGCTGGAACCCCAAAATGGCGCCCTACATCTACACCGAGCGCAACGGGATCTACATCATCGACCTGCAGAAGACCGTAAAGAAGCTGGAAGAGGCTTACGCCTTCGTCCGTGACCTGTCCGCGAACGGCGGCAACGTGCTGTTCGTCGGCACCAAGAAGCAGGCCCAGGACGCCATCAAGGAAGAGGCCGCCCGCTGCGGCGGTTACTACGTCAACGCCCGCTGGCTGGGCGGTATGCTGACCAACTTCCGCACCATGCGCACCCGTATCGACCGTCTGGCACAGCTGCGCAAGATGGAAGAGGACGGCACCTTCGCCATGCTGCCCAAGAAGGAAGTCATCAAGCACCAGGCCGAGATCGAGAAGCTGGAGAAGTACCTGGGCGGCGTGAAGGAAATGAAGAAGCTGCCCGCCGCGCTGTTTATTGTTGACCCCCGCAAGGAGCGCAACGCCATTGCTGAGGCCCGCAAGCTGAACATCCCCATCGTGGCCATCGTGGACACCAACTGCGATCCCGATGAGATCGATTACGTCATTCCCGGCAACGATGACGCCATCCGCGCCATCCGTCTGATCGCCTCCGCCATGGCGAGCGCCGCCATCGAGGGCCGTCAGGGTGAGGACGCCGCCGAGGCTCCTGCCGAAGCGCCCGCCGAGACCGCCGCTGAATAAATAAGCACTTAGGAGGATACGAAAATGGCTTTTACCGCACTGGACGTTAAGAAGCTCCGTGAAATGACCAACGTCGGCATGATGGACTGCAAGAAGGCTCTCCAGGCCACCGACGGTGATATGGACGCCGCCGTGGATTGGCTGCGTGAGAAAGGCCTGGCCAAGGCCGCCAAGAAGGCCGACCGCATTGCCGCCGAGGGCGTCGCCTACGCCACCGTTGTCAACGGCATCGGCGTGGTCATCGAGGTCAACTCCGAGACCGACTTTGCCGCCAAGACCGACGCTTTTATGGATCTGGTAAAGAACCTGGCCGTCATCGTCGCCACCGAGAACCCCGCCGACGTGGACGCTCTCAAGGCCTGCAAGTACCCCAACTCCAACCTGACCGTCACCGAGATCATGCAGGAGAAGGTCATGTCCATCGGCGAGAACATGCAGATCCGCCGCTTCGCCCGTTTTGCCGACAACACCTCCGTTGCCTACGTTCACGCAGGCGGCACCCACGGCGTTCTGGTGAACCTGGCCGTGGAGGGCGGCATTGACGCCACCGAGATCGGCAAGAACGTGGCCATGCAGATCGCCGCTATGAGCCCCAAGTACTGGGACAAGTCCCAGGTGCCTCAGGCCGACGTGGACAAGGAGCTGGCCGTGCAGGTCGCCCTGATGGACAACGACCCCAAGATGGCTTCCAAGCCCGCCGCCGTGAAGGAGAAGATCGCCGCCGGCAAGATGGCCGCTTTCTACAAGGAGAGCTGCCTGCTGCAGCAGGAATTCGTCCGCTCCGACCTCTATAAGGGCGATGTGGCCGGTTACATTGCCGACGCCGCCAAGAAGCTGGGCGGCAAGGTCACCTTCGTTGACGCCGTTCACTACGTCAAGGGTGAAGGCATCGAGAAGAAGGCCGACGACTTCGCCGCTGAGGTCGCCGCCCAGATCGCCGGCGCTCAGAAGTAATTCTGCCTTTATCAAAACCGCCCCAGCCAGTCGGCTGGGGCGGTTTTCTGCTGCCATTCAGGAATGGAGAGAGGCATATGCAGACATCAGCTAAGCGCCGATTCGGCGGGGTGGGTGCATCTTCAATTATATATTATTGTAGGTATAGCAGAGCGGACGGGCTGGGATTTTGGAATTGCCCGGCAAGGAAAACGATCGGATGCTTTTCCTCGGATTTTCACTGACTGCGGAAGAAGGAAGCAGAAAATAAGTTGCTGCGCCTATTGACAAGACGAAATCAGCGGTGTATAATGTCAGCATCTTGAACGAAGCCTGCCATAAAAAAGCAGACTTTCTCAGGCAAAATCAACAAATGGAGGAAACATAACGATGAAAAAGATTCTTGCAGTTTTGATGGCCGTTTTGATGGTTGCTTCTCTGGCAGCCTGCGGCGGCAAGACGTCTGCCCCTGCTACCGAGGCGGCTCCCGCCCCCGCGGCCGACAATACCACTGCGGCTGCGGAGACCACCGCTCCCGAGCAGTCCCTGATCGACGCCGCCAAGGCTGAGGGCGAACTGGTCGTCTACGGCTCCTGCGAGGAAGAGTATCTGGCAGCCGCCTGCGAGCATTTCGAGGAGCTGTACGGCATCAAGGTGCAGTATCAGCGCCTGTCCACCGGTGAGGTTCAGGCCAAGATCGAGGAAGAGAACGGCAATCCTTCCGCTGACGTCTGGTTCGGCGGCACCACCGACCCCTACAACGTCGTCGCTGCTGAGGGTCTGCTGGAAGCCTACGAAGCCGAGAACGCTTCCCACCTGCTGGGCAGCCAGTACCGGGATCCCGACGGCTACTGGTACGGCATTTACAAGGGCATCCTGGGCTTCATGGTCAACAAGGATGAGCTGGCTCGTATGAACCTGGAAGCTCCCGCCGACTGGCAGGATCTGCTGAAGCCCGAATACAAGGGCCTGATCTGGCTGTCCAACTACAACACCGCCGGTACCGCCAAGCTGGTCATCAACACCATGATCCAGAAGTACGGCCACGACGAGGGCATCCAGTACCTGGTCGACCTGGACAAGAACATTCAGGTTTACACCAAGTCCGGCTCCGGCCCCTCCAAGAACGTCGGCACCGGTGAGTGCGTCATCGGCATCGGCTTCCTGCATGACGGCATCACCCAGATCGTGGACAACGGCTATGAGAACGTCCAGCTGATCATCCCCTCCAGCGGCACCTCCTTCGAGATCGGCGCTACCGCCATCTTCAAGGGCGCAAAGCATCCCAACGCTGCCAAGCTGTGGGTTGAGTACGCTCTGTCCCCCGAGTGCGTTGAGCTGGCTGCCAGCCACGGCTCCTATCAGTTCCTGGTGATCGACAACGCCAAGCAGCCTGAGCAGGCCTCCGAGTTCGGTCTGGATCCCGAGAACGTGATGGATTACGACTTCGAGGACGCCAAGAACAACATCAAGACCTATGTTGAAGAGGTCATGACTGCTCTGGGCGGCGGCGACGACCGTTTCAAGACTGAGTAAGCACAAAATTCCGAATTCCCAAGGAGGATGGCGCGATCCGCCATCCTCCTTAATCGTATCTGATACTATTTCCTGATTAAAATCTTTGATTTTAATCAGGAAGGCATCGCCTATTGGCGCTGCCAGTTTTGTGATTTATAAGGAAAGAAATCACAAAACAAGTCTCATATGAACTCCTTGCCCTTCGGGCAATTAAAATCTTTTCTAAAGATTTTAATTGGAGTTCAGTATAAAAAGCTGCCAAAGTGCCAAAGCAGCGGTATTTTGCCGGCTCCCAGATTTCTCTCCCGCGCTCCGTTCCCATTTCCCTGAAAGGAGAACTGCTTATGACAGAAGTTAAGACAAAAAGACAAAGCGCGTCTTTGGATCGCAGAAAGCTGCTGGCGGATCCAATCATGGTCACGACCATCGTGGTTCTGATCGCTTTTCTGACCTTGTTCATTCTCTACCCTCTGGCAATTCTGCTGGTGGATAGTTTTTACAGCAAAAACGGCCTGACCCTGGGCATTTTCAAGCGGGTTCTGGCTATGGCGAATTTCCGTACATCCATTGCCAATACCCTGAAGGTCGGCTTCCTGGTGGGCATTCTTTCCACGCTGCTTGGTCTGCTGTTTGCCTACGTGGAGGTCTACGTAAAACTGGGCAAATTCTCCGGCGGACTGTTCAAGGTGGTGTCCATGCTGCCGGTGGTTTCGCCGCCCTTTGTGTTGTCATTGTCCATGATCATGCTGTTCGGCAAGGCGGGGCTGATTACCCGATTCCTGCTGAAAATTTACGATAATAACGTATACGGCTTCTGGGGCATCGCCATCGTCCAGACGCTGACCTTTTTCCCGGTGTGCTACATGATGCTCAAGGGGCTGCTGAAAAACATCGACCCCTCTTTGGAAGAAGCCGCCCGGGATATGGGCGCTTCCCGGTGGAAGGTGTTCTCGACTGTTACGTTCCCGCTGATGCTTCCGGGACTGGGCAATGCGTTTCTGGTGACCTTCATCGAGTCCATCGCCGACTTTGCCAACCCCATGATCATCGGCGGCTCCTACGATACCCTGGCCACGACCATTTACTTGCAGATCACCGGCGCGTATGACAAAGAGGGCGCTGCGGCGATGGCCGTGGTGCTGCTGAGCATTACGCTGCTGATGTTCGCCGTTCAGAAATACTATCTGGAGGCCAAAACCGCCGCGACCCTGACGGGCAAGGCGTCCCGGGCAAGAATGCTGATCTCCGATAAGTCGGTGACCGTTCCGCTGACGGTGCTCTGCTCTCTGGCGGCGATCTTCGTGGTCATGATGTACCTGTGCGTCCCCATCGGCGCACTGTTCCCCACCTGGGGCTACAAGTTCAGCCCCCTGACCTTCAAATGGTTTACCCAGGTCTTCACCAAGTATAAGGGACTGAAGGCCTTTAAGGACTCCTTTGTCCTGTCGCTGATCTCCGCACCCATCACGGCGCTGCTGTCCATGATCATCTCCTATCTGGTGGTCAAGAAGAAATTCAGGGCCAAGGGCTTTATCGAGGCGGTCTCCATGCTGGCCATGGCGGTTCCCGGTACGGTTCTGGGCGTCGGCTACATCCGGGGCTTCTCCGGCGGCCTGTTCCACACGGGACTGCTCAGCGGCCTTTACGGAAGCGCGGCAATCCTTATCATCGTCTTCGTGGTGCGCAGCCTGCCCACCGGCACCCGCAGCGGCATTTCCGCCCTGCGCCAGATTGACAAATCCATCGAGGAATCCGCCTACGACATGGGCGCCAACAGCTTCCGGGTCTTCATGACCGTGACGCTGCCGCTGATCAAGGATTCCTTCCTCAGCGGCCTTGTCACCGCGTTTGTCCGCAGCATCACGGCAATTTCCGCCATTATTCTGCTGGTCACGCCCCAGTTCCTGCTCATCACCGTACAGATCAACGAATTTGCCGAAAAAGGCTCCTACAGCATTGCCTGCGCCTTTGCCACGATCCTGATTCTGATCACCTACGGCTCGGTGCTGCTGATGAATCTGGCCATGAAGTTCTTCGGCACCAGCAAAAAAATCAAGGAGGCTTGAGTTATGGAAAAAGAGAAAAAAGGCGTTCGCCTGGATCACATTTCCAAGATCTATAAAGACCCCAAGACCGGCAAGGACTTTTACGCGGTAAAGGACACCTGTCTGGAGATCCAGCCCGGTTCCTTCGTGACCCTGCTGGGGCCCTCCGGCTGCGGCAAAACGACCACTTTGCGAATGATCGCCGGTTTTGAAAGCCCCGACGAGGGCGAAATTTACCTGGGCAACGAGGCCATCAACGCGCTGCCCCCCAACAAGCGGGACACGGCAATGGTGTTCCAGAGCTACGCTCTGCTGCCCCACTACAACGTGTTTGACAACGTGGCCTACGGCCTGAAGCTGCGCAAGGTTCCCAAGGACGAAATCAAGGAGCGGGTCACCCGCATCCTGGAGCTGGTGGAGCTGTCCGGCATGGAGGCGCGGATGACCAACCAGCTTTCCGGCGGCCAGCAGCAGCGTGTCGCCCTGGCACGGGCGCTGGTATTGGAGCCGGGCGTGCTGCTGTTTGACGAGCCGCTGTCCAATCTGGACGCAAAGCTTCGGGTGAGTATGCGTACCGAAATCCGCCGCATCCAGCAGGCTACGGGCATCACCGCCATCTACGTCACCCACGACCAGAGCGAGGCCATGGCGCTGTCGGATTCCATCATCATCATGAACAAGGGCGTGGTCGCCCAGATCGGCAGCCCCCAGGAAATCTACTATCACCCCAACAGCGAGTTCGTTGCCGACTTTATCGGCGAAGCCAACTTCCTGAGGGGCAAGTGCGTGGCGCTGGAGGGTGGCAGCGGCGTGCTGCAGCTGGCGGACACCCAGGTTCGGGTAGCAGCCACCGAGAACATGGCGGTAGGGGAGGATTACACCATCGTTCTGCGGCCGGAGTCCGCCGGGCTTGTTCCGGAGGGGAACCTGAAATGCCGCGTGGTTCTCAGCTGCTTCATGGGCGCGTATCAGAACTACCACGTGATGGTGGGCGATACCCTGGTAAAGCTGACGGACTACAACCCCAAGAACCATCGGATCTATCAGGTAGGCGAGACCTGCGCCCTGACCTTCGAGCCGGACGGCGTGCATGTGCTGTAAAGCGTAAAAACAGAAGCCTGAAACGGGGAAATTCCTGTTTCAGGCTTTTCTTTTGCCTGATACTAAGCCTCTGGATAAATCGTCTTCGGATGAGCAGCGAATCTTTTCCCCAGTTGTGCGGTTTCGAGAGCGGGAAATACACGAAGGATGCCTCCGCTTTTGAAGCCTTCATCTGGTGAAAAATCTCTCGCTGTCAGCTCTTGCCGATCAATTCGAGCTTTCCTATTCGCGGGGGCGCCGGGATTTCCGGAGAGCATTTTCCGCCCAGGGCGATTTTTGCCGGATTTTAGGGAGAAAAATCCCTTGACTTATCCGCGGACAAAGACCATAATAGTAGGGTGCTAGGGAGGATAGAAACATGTACCAAAAAGAAAGAAAACTGAATCCGGTTCTTCTCATCGTGCTTGCGGCTGCGCTGCTTGCGGTGGGAATTGCCGTGTGGTTTCTGCTGACCCATGTGTGGGTGGCGGGAGCGTTTTATTCCCGGAATGCCGATGTGCTGGATCTCCGTTTTGCCGACGTCACGACGGCGGATTATGACAAGCTGCGGAAAAAAGCGCCGAACAGCGAAATCCTCTGGCGGATTCCCTTTCAGGGGAAGACCTATGATCAGGATACCGATGTGCTGTACGTGACCTCCCTCACGGATGAGGATGTGGCGACGCTGGACTATTTCACCCGGCTGAAAACCGTGGAGGCCCAGGAATGCACGGACTATCCCCAGCTGGCCGCGCTGACCGCCCGCCGCCCGGAGGTGACGGTGGAGTACACGGTGACCATCGATGGCAGAGCGTACCCTCAGGATACCGCCGTGGTGAGCATTTCCGGCATCACGGAAGAGGAAATCAATCTGCTTACATATTTACCGGAGCTGACGGCGGTGACGGCGGTGGGATGCCGGACGCCGGAGCAGATGACGCGGCTGCGGGATTTCTGCCAGGAGAAGGGGCTTTCCTTTGCCCTGCGCTTTGGAACGAAGACCTACCCCGACACGGTGCAGGAGCTGGATGTTACCGGTGTGACCGACGGGGAGCTGGAGCTGCTTCAGCTTTTGCCGGAGCTGAAAACGCTGCACCTTAAGAACCCTGAAGCCGATCCGGAGACGGTTGCCCAGCTGCGCAGCACCTATCCCAAGGCAGACATCAGCTGGGAGGTGGAGATCGCGGGCGTTTCCTTCCCGGACGACACGAAGGAGGTCGATCTTTCCGCCGCTCTGGAAAGCAGCGCCGCCCAGACCACCACCGCTACTGCGGCAGGGACGCAGACTGCGGCCGGTGCCCAGACCACGACCAAAACGCAGACCACAACCGGTACTGCGGCAGGAACCCAAAGTACGAAGGAAACCCAAAGTACGGCACCGGCTGTTATCCTGAACCTGGAGGATCTGGAAAAGAAGATGTCCTATCTGTCCGACGCCAAGCAGGTGTTTCTGGGCAAATGCGGCCTGGACAACGAGGAGCTGGCCGCCCTCCGGGAGCGGGTACGGGACAGCTACAAGCTCGTCTGGACGGTGCAGCTGGGCAAAAAGCTCACTGCGCGGACGGATGACACCACCTTTATGCCTGTCCGGGAGCATGTTTACTATTTCCTGGACGAGGATGCCTACAACCTGCGCTACTGCGAGGATATGCTCTGCGTGGATGTGGGGCATATGGGTCTGACCAACATCGATTTTGTGAAGGGAATGCCCCATCTGCAAATTCTGATCCTCGCCCACAACGGGCAGCTGCAGGACATTTCCCCCATCAGCAGCTGTAAGGAGCTGATTTTCCTGGAGCTGGACTGGAGCGCCGTGAAGGACTTCACCCCGCTGGTGGGCTGTACTTCTCTGGAAGACCTGAACATCGGCCTGACCTATCCCAGCGTGGATCCGCTGATGCAGATGACCTGGCTGAAGAATCTTTGGATGGTGGATCGGGGCGGCGCATACCAGCTGTCCCAGGCATTGCCGGACACCAAAATCGTGGCCTCGGCCGACGCCACCGTAGGCGCGGGCTGGCGGAATCTTCCCAATTACTACAAAATGCGGGATATGCTGGGCATGGAGTACATGAGGGGCTAATGGTTAAATTTTCCGGAAGTTGCAAAAACTTGAAATTTCGGGAATAACTCCCCGCTTTTTGAAGGAATTCTGTGAGAGAATAGGCGGATTCCCCGGCTGGGGCTGCCCCGCGCGCCGACCCCTTAATTAAATCTTAATGGATTCTTTAGAATATCCTTACAAACCCCGCCGCCCCGGAATCTTGACAGGGGGGCGGGGCTGAACTATAATGGAAAAAGGAGGTATTGAGCATGAAAAAAGCGCTTTACATTATTGTGATCATGATTCTGATCATCGCCTTCTGCGTCAGCGCGTTCCTGGTTGCCAGGTATGTGCTGGAAGGCAAGAAACAGGCGGATCGTTATGAAGACCTTGCGAACATCAAAAACCAGGCGCAGACCAGCGTCCCCACCCAGGCGACAAAGCCCTCGGTCACAACGGAACCCTCGAAGCCCGGCTTTGAGGTCATCAGCGACCCCACCGTGGAGGGCGGAATCCTTCTGGATTATGCCGAGCTGCATGACATGAATCCCGACATGGCCGGCTGGATCAAGATCGAAGGCACCAAGGTGGATTATCCCGTGATGCAGACGTCCACGAACAACAAGGACTTCTACCTGAAGCGGGACTTCGACAAGCAGGACAGCGTCCGCGGCAGCATCTACGCCCGTGAGGAGTGCGATCTGGACAAGCCCAGCGACAACATTACCATCTACGGCCACAACATGGCCGACGGCAGCATGTTCCACAGCCTGATGTCCTACACGGAGAAGAGTGCTTGGGACTACAACAGCCTGATCTTCTTTGACACCCTGAAGGAGCGGCACATCTACAAGATCTTCGCGGTGTTCAAGACCAGCGCCAACGCGGGCAAGGGCTTCTCCTACCACCAGTTCGTGGACGCCCAGAACGAGACGGAATTCAACGATTTCGTCACCAACTGCAAGAATCTGTCCTTCTACGACACCGGCATTACGCCCAAATACGGCGACAAGATTATCTGCCTGTCCACCTGCGAGTATACCCTGAACAACGGCCGTCTGGTCGTCGCGGCGGTGCGCATCAGCTGATAATAATCCTCAGACGTTCTGCGTCTGAGGATTTTTTTGCCGCGGGGCTTTTCTTCCGGAAAGTTTATGCTATAATGATACGAGAGATATCCAGACCGTTTCCACCCGCAAAATCGAAAGAAAAAGAGGGGGCTTTTGCCATGCAGAGTTTATGTGATCGATGGGAATTTGTTTCCGACTGGTACGACGGATTTGCCGTCGGAGAAGGGGAGGGGGAGCGCGTCCGCCTGCCCCATACCGTGAAGGAAATTCCGCAGCACTACGTCGACAGCCAGTCCTACCAGATGGTCTGCGGCTACCGGAAAAAGCTGACGCTGGAGCCTGCGCTGGCGGGGAAGCGCCTGTTCGTGCAGTTTGACGGCGCGGCGCATATTGCCACGGTGTTCCTGAACGGCCAAGAACTGGCGACCCACCGGTGCGGTTACACCGCGTTCCGGGTGGACATCACCGACGCGGCGGTTTTGGGCGGAGAAAACTGGCTGGCGGTGAAGCTGGACACCACGGAGAACGGCGCGGTGCCGCCCTTCGGATTTGTCATCGACTATCTGACCTACGGCGGGCTTTACCGGGAGGTCTGGCTGGACGTCCGGGAAAGAAGCTATATTGAAGACCTGTACGTAACGACCCCGGATCTTACCACCCTGAAAATCAAGCCCACTTTGCAGGACGCCGAAGGGTGCATTCTTCTGGTGGAGCTGCAAAAGGGCGAGCGGGTGCTGCTGAAGAAGGCATTCACCGCCGGGGGCGTGATCACCATCAGCTGTCCCGGCGTCAAGAGCTGGGACACGGAGCGCCCCGTTCTCTATACCTGCCGGGTGTCCCTGCTGAAAATCGGCCGGGTGATGGATACCCGGGAAGTGAAGGTGGGCTTCCGCACCGCCGAATTCAAGGCCGACGGCTTCTACCTGAACGGAAAGAAGACCTTCCTGCGGGGGCTGAACCGGCACCAGTGCTGGCCGTATGTGGGCTACGCCGCTCCGGAGCGGCTTCAGCGGGAGGACGCGCGGATTCTGAAGCAGGAGCTTGCCTGCGTGGCGGTGCGCACCTCCCACTATCCCCAGAGCCAGTATTTCATCGACGAATGCGACCGCCTGGGGCTGCTGGTGTTCACGGAGATCCCAGGCTGGCAGCACATCGGCGGGGAAAGCTGGAAGGATCAGGCGGTGGAAAACACCCGGGAGATGGTGCTGCAATACCGCAACCACCCCAGCATCGTCCTCTGGGGCGTGCGCATCAACGAAAGCCAGGACGACGACGAGCTGTACCGCCGCACCAACGCCGCTGCCCATGAGCTTGACCCCAGCCGGGCCACCTCCGGCGTGCGGTTCCTGGAAAAGAGCCGCCTGCTGGAGGACGTCTACGCCTACAACGACTTCTCCCACACCGGAGACAATCCCGGCTGCAAGCCCAGGCGTACCGTTATGCAAAGCCGGAAAAAGGCGCTGCTGATCTCCGAGCATACCGGTCACATGTACCCTACCAAGTCCTATGACACCTGGAGCCACCGGCAGGCGCAGGCGCTGCGCCATGCAAGGGTGCAGAGCGACGCCGCGGCCGACGGCGGTCATGTGGGCTGCTTCGGCTGGTGCATGTTCGACTACCCCACTCACAAGGATTTCGGCTCCGGCGACCGGGTATGCTACCATGGCGTCATGGACGCCTTCCGCAATCCCAAGCCCGCGGCGGCGCTGTACGCCAGTCAGGGAGAGGGGGCAACGGTGCTGACGGCCTGTACGCCCATGGACATCGGAGACTATCCCGGCGGACAGATCGGGGACTCGGCGGTGCTGACCAATGCCGACTCCGTCCGGCTGTACAAGAACGGGAATTATGTCACGACCCTCCGCACCGGGGACTACCCCGGACTGCCCCATCCGCCTATGATTCTGGACGACATCATCGGCGAGCTTCTGGAGACCCAGGAGGGCTTTGACGAAAAGAAGGCCGACCTTCTGCGTGCCTGCCTGCTGGCAGTGCGCAAGCACGGCTTTGCCCATCTGCCCCCGGCGGATCTCGCCCGGATGGGTGTCGCCATGACAAAATACGGCCTGACCTTTGCCGATGCGCAGAAGCTTTACGGAAAATACGTGGGCAACTGGGGAGGGGAGTCCACCGTGTGGCGGCTGGACGCATTGAAGGGCGGGAAGGTGGCTTCCTCCGTCACCCTGTGCCCCAGCGCAAAGCTGCATCTGGAGGTCACGCCCAGCCACACGGAGCTGACGGAAGGGGACACCTACGACATGGCGGCGGTGCGTGTCCGGATCCTGGACGAGTACGGGAGCCCCTCGCCCTATGCCCAGCTTCCGGTGACGTTCCGGTTAGAGGGCGCGGCGCAGCTCGTGGGGCCGGAGGTGACAACCGCCGAGGGCGGCATGACGGGCACCTACGTCAAAACCACCGGACAGACCGGCACGGCGGTGCTGACGGTGTCTACCTCCCAGACGGAGGCGGTGCGCATTGCGTTTACGGTCGGCCGGAAGCCGGAGCGGTGAACGTCCTTAATACTATTTCTTAAGGCAGCACCGCACAATTCGGCAAGAAGACTCAGCCAGGATTTTTGCTCCAATTCAAAGTTTGAAAAATGGAGGAATACTGTATGTATTTCCCATTTTTCAAACTGAAGAAGTGGGGCAAAAAGACGGCTGAGACTCGCAGACGCAATTGCGCGGTGTTGCCTTAATAAAGTGATTTCATCATTTTATTTAAGCCGTTTCACGGCAGACCGCCTGGGCGGCGGTAAGAAATGTATTGACTTCGTTTTTTAGCGGCAGTGGCCGCTGGCCGCAATCCTGCGGCCTAATAAAACGCTTTTCAGCGTTTTATTAAAAACTCGTATAAGGCGGCTGTAAAATTCTGATAAAAATCTCAGGAATGTGGCCGACAGATATTGACATTTCCGCCGCGAAGTGGTATTCTTATTTCGGTACTTAAGTACCGAATAGAATATGTGCAGTGAGCCATTACAACGGCAGCTGCATAAATCCTGTATGGGCCGATCCACAGAAAACGGTAGGCACCAACAAACTACAAGGAGTGTATTAACAATGGGATTCAAATCTGACATCGAAATCGCACAGGAGACCCCGATGCTGCACATTCGCGAGATCGCAAAGACCGCGGGCGTGGATGAGAAGTATCTGGAGCAGTATGGCAATTACAAGGCCAAGGTTGACTACAACATCCTGAAGGACATGGCGGACAAGCCCAACGGCAAGCTGGTTCTGGTCACCGCTATCAACCCCACCCCCGCCGGTGAGGGCAAGACCACCACCACCGTCGGTCTGGCCGACGCCATGCGCCGTATCGGCAAGAACGTCATGGTTGCTCTGCGTGAGCCTTCCCTGGGCCCCGTGTTCGGCGTCAAGGGCGGCGCGGCCGGCGGCGGCTACGCACAGGTCGTCCCCATGGAGGATATCAACCTGCACTTCACCGGTGACTTCCACGCCATCGGTGCTGCCAACAACCTGCTGGCTGCGATGCTCGATAACCATATCTACCAGGGCAACGCTCTGGGCATCGACCCCCGTCAGATCACCTGGCGCCGCTGCGTCGATATGAACGACCGTCAGCTGCGGTTCGTCGTTGACGGCCTGGGCGGCAAGGTCAACGGTACCCCCCGTGAGGACGGCTACGACATCACCGTGGCTTCCGAGATCATGGCGGTTCTGTGCCTGGCCTCCGACATCAACGACCTGAAGGCCAGATTGGCTCGTCTGGTGGTCGGCTATACTTACGCCGGCAAGCCCGTCACCGCCGGTGACCTGCACGCACAGGGCGCTATGGCCGCTCTGCTGAAGGACGCTCTGAAGCCCAACCTGGTTCAGACGCTGGAGCATACCCCCGCGTTCGTCCACGGCGGTCCCTTCGCCAACATCGCCCACGGCTGCAACTCCGTGACCGCTACCAAGATCGCTCTGAAGCTGGGCGATTACGCCATCACCGAGGCCGGCTTCGGCGCCGATCTGGGTGCTGAGAAGTTCCTGGACATCAAGTGCCGCATGGCGGGTCTGAAGCCCTCCTGCGTGGTTCTGGTCGCCACTGCCCGCGCCCTCAAGTACAACGGCGGCGTGCCCAAGGCCGAGACCGGCAAGGAGAACCTGGAGGCTCTGGAAAAGGGTCTGCCCAACCTGCTGCAGCACGTTTCCAACATCACCACCGTCTACAAGCTGCCCTGCGTGGTCGCCATCAACCGCTTCCCCACCGACACTGAGGCCGAGCTGAAGCTCATCGAGACCAAGTGCAGGGAGCTGGGCGTCAACGTTGCTCTGTCCGAGGTTTGGGGCAAGGGCGGCGAAGGCGGCGTAGAGCTGGCCAAGGAAGTCATCCGTCTGTGCGAGCAGCCCAATGATTTCACCTTCTCCTACGAGCTGAACTGCTCCATCAAGGAGAAGATCGAGGCCATTGCCAAGAAGATCTACCACGCCGACGGCGTGAACTTCACCGCCAATGCCGAGAAGCAGATCAAGACCCTGACCGAGCTGGGCTACGATCATATGCCCATCTGCATGGCCAAGACCCAGTATTCCTTCACCGACGATCAGACCAAGCTGGGCGCACCCAGAGATTTCACCATCACCGTGCGCAACGTGAAGGTTTCCGCCGGCGCCGGCTTCCTGGTCGCTCTGACCGGCGAGATCATGACCATGCCCGGCCTGCCCAAGGTACCTGCCGCTGAGCGTATCGATGTGGACGAGACCGGCAAGATCTCCGGCCTGTTCTGATTCATAGTACCGTAAAAAGCGCAGGCGGCCCCCCGCCTGTGCTTTTGCGGTTTTAGGCTGATTATACGAGTTTTTAATAAAACGCTTAAAAGCGTTTTATTCGGCCGCAGGATTGC
>ERZ773258.205-NODE-205-length-74830-cov-12.237727_pt1 | contig 74830 bp, 60 predicted proteins | sample MGYA00511962_ERZ773258 | MGnify/ENA primary metagenome ERZ773258 (study PRJEB29015, sample SAMEA2737755) | human gut metagenome | biome: human gut; feature: human-associated habitat; material: faeces | place: China | collected 2012 ... | reverse complement strand
GTGATGACCCGGATATCACCCGTGACACCCTGATCTATGCCGAGGTGCGGAAAACGGAGACGGTTGGCATTGTCATCGACGGCGGACGGGGCGTAGGCCGGGTAACCAAGCCGGGTCTTGACCAGCCGGTGGGGGCGGCGGCCATCAACTCTGTTCCCCGCCTGATGATCCGGGAGGCCGTGGAGGAGGTCTGCGGCCTGTTCGGATACACCGGCGGCATGTATGTGGTAATCTCCGCTCCCGACGGCGAGACGCTGGCGAAAAAGACCTTCAATCCCCGGCTGGGCATTGAGGGCGGCATCTCCATCTTAGGCACCACGGGGATCGTAGAGCCTATGAGCGAGCAGGCGCTGGTGGACACCATTCATGTAGAGCTGCGGCAGCGGCGGGAGGGCGGCGCGGATTATGTACTGCTGGCCCCCGGCAACTACGGCGCAGACTATATCAAGGGTGTCATGGGCATCGACCCCGCCACGGCGGTGATGACCTCCAACTTCATCGGCGACGCGCTGGAGATGTGCCGGGAGCTGGGCTTCCGAGGGGCGCTGCTCATCGGTCATATCGGCAAGCTGGTAAAGCTGGCGGGCGGTATGTGGAACACCCACTCCCGCTACGGCGACTGTCGCATGGACATCCTGACGGCCTGTGCCGCCGCAGAGGGGCTGCACGGCGGTGCGGCGGCGGAGATGCTCTGCTGCGCCACCTGTGACGACGCCCTGCGGCTGTTGAAGGAGCAGGGACTTTATGAGGCGGTACTGCACCGGCTGGCCGGGCGCATCGACGACATGATGCATTATAAATGCAGTGATATAGAGACGGGAGCCATCCTCTTTTCCAAGGAATATGGCTATCTCTGTGAGACAAAGGACGCAGCGGCACTGCTGCGCCGGATAAAGGAGGACTGACAATGGTACATTTTGTGGGAGCAGGCAGCGGCGCTGCCGACCTCATCACCGTCCGAGGCGCCAAGCTGCTGGGCGAGGCCGACGTGGTGATCTACGCCGGCTCCCTGGTGAATCCGGCGCTGCTGGACTATACCAAGGAGGGTTGCGAGATCCACGACAGCGCCAGACTGACGCTGGAAGAGGTTATCGCCCTCATCGAGAAAGCGGAGGCGGAGGGAAAAACCACGGTGCGTCTGCACACGGGGGATTCCAGCATCTATGGCGCGGTGCGGGAGCAGTTCGACGAGCTGGAAAAGCGGGACATCGTCTACGACGTCTGCCCCGGCGTCAGCGCCTTCTGCGGCGCAGCGTCTGCGCTGCGGGCGGAGTACACCCTGCCCGATGTGAGCCAGACCGTCATCATCACCCGCGCCCCGGGTCGTACCCCGGTGCCGGAGCGGGAGTCCATCCGCTCGCTGGCGGCTCATCAGGCCACCATGGTGCTGTTTCTCAGTACCTCACTGACCGAGCTGCTGCAAGATGAGCTGCTGGCGGGGGGCTATACCGCTGACACCCCGGCAGCGGTGGTCTACAAGGCCACTTGGCCGGAGGAGAAGGTCTTCCGCTGCACGGTGGGCACGCTCCACGAGACGGTGACAGGCAACGGTCTGACCAAGACCTCACTGATCGTGGTGGGTAACTGTCTGGGTGACACCTATCTGCGCTCGCTGCTGTATCACCCCAACTTTACAACGGAGTTCCGCAAGGGGGCGCAATGAGAGCAGCCCTGTTCGCTTTCAGCCGCGGTGGCTGCGCCACGGCGCGGCGGATACTGGCGGCGCTGCCGGAGGAGGCATGGATGTGCTACACCATGCCGCGTTTTGAAGAGCCGGGCTTTCTGCCGCTGGACAAGGCGGTATATGGCGCGTGTTTTTCCTCCATGGACGCAATGATTTTTGTAGGGGCCTGCGGCATCGCCGTGCGGGAGATCGCCCCCTATGTCAAAAGCAAAAAAACCGACCCGGCGGTGGTTTGCATCGACGAGGCGGGGCGGTTTGTGATCCCCCTGCTCTCCGGCCATATCGGCGGCGCCAACGCGCTGGCGGTGAAGCTGGCGGAAAAGCTGGGAGCCACGGCGGTGGTCACCACCGCCACCGATGTCCGCGGTAAATTTTCCGTGGACGCATGGGCTGCCCGACACGGCTGCGCCATCTCCGACATGGGGCTTGCCAAGGTGGTGTCGGCGGCGATCTTGGAGGAGGATATCCCCCTTTGCAGCCAGTTTTCTCTGCCTGCCCCCCTGCCGGAGGGTACGTTTGCCGGGGAGAGCGGCCCGCTGGGCGTTTTCATTGGCTGGCGCACAAAGGAACACTTCGCCCGCACCCTGCGGCTTATCCCTCGTGTGCTGCGGGTAGGTGTAGGCTGCCGGCGGGGCATCTCCGCCGAGGCGGTGGTGCATGCGGTGCAGACAGTGTTCGCGGAAAACGGGCTGGACATGGCGGCCATCTGCGGCGTCTGTTCCATCGACCTGAAGCAGGACGAGGCAGGCCTGCTGGCCGCCTGTGAGAAAAACAACTGGCCGGTGCATTTTTACACGGCGCAGCAGCTGCGGGATGTGGCGGGCAACTTCACGCCCTCCGACTTCGTCCGCTCCGTTACCGGCGTGGACAATGTCTGTGAGCGGGCGGCGCTGCTGGATGCCGAAAAACTGATCGTACAAAAAACAGCGCGGGACGGCGTGACCGTCGCCGTCGCGGCGGAGCATTGGGAGGTGCGCTTTGGGTAAGGTAATTGTAGTAGGTATCGGGCCGGGCGACTATGAGGATATGACCATTCGGGCGGATGCCGCCCTGCGGGGGTGTGACGCCATCGTAGGCTACCCGGTGTATGTGAATTTGGTGCGGGATCGCTACCCCGGCAAGGAGCTTCACTCCACCCCCATGACACGGGAGGCCGAGCGCTGCCAGCTGGCGCTCACACTGGCGCGCAGCGGTAAGACCGTCGCCATGGTCTGCTCCGGTGACAGCGGCATCTACGGCATGGCGGCGCTGGTCTATGAGCTGCGGGGCGAGACGCAGGAGCCTGAAATTCAGGTGGTGCCGGGTCTGACGGCGGCTTGCAGCGCCGCAGCGGTGCTGGGTGCGCCGCTGACCCACGACTTTGCGGTCATCAGCCTCAGCGATCGGCTGACGCCGTGGGAAACCATCGAAAAGCGGCTTGACTGCGCGGCGGCGGCGGATCTGACCATCGCCCTGTACAACCCCGCCAGCCACGGCAGACCCGACTATCTGAAGCGAGCCTGCGATATCCTGCTGCGCCGTCTGCCGGGAGAACGGCTGTGCGGCATCGTGCGCAATATTGGCCGTGAGGGGCAGAGCAGCCGCATCCTGACGCTGGCAGAGCTGCGGGAGGCGGAGGTGGATATGTTCTGCACCGTGCTGATCGGCAGCGCCGCCGTCAAAACGGTGGCCGGTCAACTGGTCACACCCAGAGGATACCGCAATGTGTAATATCTGCGTGTTTGCCGGCACCACGGAGGGGCGGGAGCTGGTGGAATTCCTGGCCGGACAGCCGGTGCTGGCTACGGTATGCGTGGCCACGGAGTACGGTGAAACGCTGCTGCCGGAGGCGGAAAACATTACGATTCTGGCGGGACGCATCCCGGTGGAGGACATCATCCGGATGCTGCAAAGGACACTGTTCGATCTGGTCATCGACGCTACCCACCCCTATGCCACCTCCATCACCGAGAGCATCTGCACAGCCTGTCGGGAAACGCAGACGGAGTATCTGCGCCTGCTGCGGCAATCCTCCGAACAGACGAAGGATGTGGTCTGCGTGGAGAATGCTGGGGCGGCCGCCGCATTTCTGGAGAGTACGCGGGGCAATATCCTGCTGACCACCGGCAGTAAGGAACTGGCGGCGTATAGCGCCATCCCCGATTTTGCCCAGCGGGTATACGCCCGGGTGCTGCCCATGGATGCCTCGCTGGAGGCCTGCCGCGCAGCGGGTCTGAAGGCCGCCCATATCATCGCCATGCAGGGGCCTTTCTCCGAGGAGATGGATCTGGCCACACTGCGGTTTGCCAACGCCGCATGGATGGTGACCAAGGACGGCGGCGAAGCCGGCGGCTTTCCCGCTAAGGCGTCCGCCGCCCGGAAGGCGGGCGCAGGTCTGGTGGTCATTGGCCGCCCGCCCCAGCGGGAGGGTCTTCCCTTTGCGGCGGTGCTGGATGTGCTGTGTGAGCGGTTCGGCTGCACCGTCCGGCCGCAGGTGCGGATCGTCGGCATCGGCCCCGGCAGCCGGGAGGCTATGACCCGTGAGGTCAGTGATGCCATTGAGAAGGCGGACTGTCTCATCGGCGCAAAACGGATGCTGGAGGCTGTGGCGCGGCCGGGACAACACACCTGCGACGCCATTGCGCCGCAGGATATTGCGGACTTTATCCGCACCCACCGGGAGTACCGCCGCTTCGCGGTGGTCATGTCCGGGGATACTGGCTTCTTCAGCGGCACGAAAAAGCTGCTGCCGCTGCTGGAGGGTTGCGACACGGCGGTGCTGCCGGGTTTGAGCTCGTTGTCCTATCTGTGCGCCCGGCTCCGAACCTCCTATGAGGATGTCCGGGTGGTGAGCCTCCACGGGCGGCAGCACAACATTCTGCCGGAGGTGCGGGCAGCCAGCCGCCTCTTTGTGCTGGTAGGCGGCGAGCGGGGCATCAACGACCTGTGCCGTACGCTGACAGAGGGGGATCTGGGTCACGTCTGCGTGTATGTGGGTCAGCGGCTGGGCTACCCGGATGAGCGCATCGTGCGCGGCACGGCGGCGGAGCTGACGGATGGTGTCTATGCCCCTCTGAGCGTGGCGCTTATCGAAAACCCTCATCCAGACGCGGTGGTCACACCGGGTCTGCCGGACGACGCCTTTCTCCGCAGTGCGGAGGGAATGCCCGTGGTTCCCATGACCAAAAGTGAGGTGCGGGCGGTATGCCTTTCCAAGCTGCGGCTGACGGAGCGGAGCGTCTGCTGGGACATCGGCGCCGGTACCGGCTCAGTGTCGGTGGAAATGGCCTTGCAGGCAAAGCAAGGGCTTGTCTGCGCGGTAGAGCGGCGTGAGGATGCCGCGGCGCTGCTGGGGCAAAACCGTAATCGGTTTGCATTGGAAAACTTACAGGTGGTCTGCGGCAGCGCGCCGGAGGCCTGCGTCGGTCTGCCAGCCCCCACTCACGCATTCATCGGCGGCAGTGCCGGCAATATGCACGAGATCGTGGCGCTGCTGCTGGCCAAGAATCCCCATGTCCGCATCGTGGCCACGGCCGTTTCCCTGGAGTCCGTGGCTGAGCTGACGGACTGCCTGACGGCGTTCCCCTTTGCACAGACGGAGGTGGTATCCCTGCAGGCAGCACGGGACAGAAAGGCCGGAAGCTACCATCTGATGAGCGGACAGAATCCCATTTATATTTTTACAATGCAGGGCGGAGGAGAAACGGCATGATGTGGTCGCTTGCGGCACTTGTTATCGGCTTTTGCATAGATCTTCTGGTGGGCGATCCTCACGGCTTTCCCCATCCGGTCGTTCTGATTGGAAAATGTATCAGTGCGTTGGAGCGGGGGCTGCGGTGCATATGCCCCAAAACGCCGTCCGGCGAGCGGGCGGCGGGCGCCATCCTGTGGGGTGCGGTGGTCATCGTATCCACCGCCGTCCCGGCTCTGCTGCTGTGGCTGAGTGGTCTGGTCAGCCCGTGGCTGCGTCTGGCGCTGGAAAGCGTGATGTGCTGGCAGATCTTGGCCGTCAAGTCCCTGCGGGACGAGAGCATGAAGGTCTATGACGCGCTGGAGAGCGGCGATTTGGTCGCCTCCCGCCATGCCGTTTCCATGATCGTGGGGCGGGATACCGACCGGCTGGACGATGCCGCCGTGACCCGTGCCGCCGTGGAAACGGTGGCGGAGAACACCTCCGACGGGGTGGTGGCGCCGCTGCTGTTCCTGGCCATCGGCGGCGCGCCGCTGGGCTTTTTCTACAAGGCGGTGAACACCATGGACTCCATGCTGGGGTATGTGGAGCCGCCCTATAAGAACATCGGTCTGGTACCCGCCAAGGCCGACGACGTGGTGAATTACATCCCGGCGCGGCTGTCCGCCCTGCTGATGCTGACGGCGGGCGGCCTGATGGGACTGGATATTTCAGCGGGCTGGCGGATTTTCCGCCGCGACCGCCGGAAGCACGCCAGTCCCAACTCGGCGCAGACGGAATCCGTCTGCGCCGGGCTTCTGGGTCTGCGTCTGGCCGGGGACGCGTGGTACCACGGTGTGCTGCACAAAAAAGAGTATATCGGTGACGCATCGCGGGAGATCACCCACGAGGACATCCCCCGTGTGTGCCGCCTGATGACCGTCACAGCGGTTCTCACCCTACTTTTGAGCTGCGCGGTCAAGCTGCTCTTTGCGCTGTAAAGGAGACATAGATGCTGTATCAAACAGAAAATCAACACGGCGGCGATGTATACGGCGGCGGTATCACGCTGGATTTTTCCGCCAACACCAACCCCCTGGGTACGCCTCCCGGCGTATTGGAGGCGGTGTGCCGGACTCTGCCCCAACTGCACCGCTACCCCGACCCCTACTGCCGCCGGCTGGTGCAGGCTATCGCAGGCCATGAGCAGGTGCCGGTTTCCTATATTCTCTGCGGAAACGGCGCGGCAGATCTGATCTACGCATACTGCGCCGCCCTGCGGCCCCGGACGGCGGTGGAGCTTGCCCCCACCTTTATGGAATATAGCGCGGGACTGGCGCAGGTGGGCTGCCGCGTAGAGCGGTATTTCCTGCATCAGGCACAGAATTTCGATCTGGACGAGAGGTTTCTGTCCTTCTTAGAGGAGAAAAAACCGGAGGCGGTATTCCTCTGCAGCCCCAACAACCCCACCGGACGGCTGATTCCGCTCCCGCTGCTGGAGCAGATCCTACAATACTGCGCGGCACAAGGGGCGCATCTGTTCCTGGACGAGTGCTTTCTCGATCTCACGGAGGACGGCGTCAGCGCCAAGTCCCTTCTGGCAGCGCACCCGGCGCTGCTGCTCCTGAAGGCCTTTACCAAGAGCTACGGCATGGCCGGTTTACGGCTCGGGTACTGCCTGTGCGCCGACAATGCGCTGCTGCACGAAATGGCGGCCGCGTCCCCGCCGTGGAACGTATCCACACCGGCCCAGAGTGCCGGTGTGGCGGCGCTGGCGGAGCGGGATTTCCTGCAAAGGACGCTGTCCCTCGTCCGCGCGGAGCGGCGGTGGCTCACGGATAACCTGACGGCGCTGGGCTTCTGGGCATGCCCGTCCCATGCCAATTACCTGCTGTTCCGCGGGCCGTTGGGGCTGCGGGAGGGTCTGCTGCGGCAGGGTATCGCCATCCGTGGCTGTGGGAATTACAGCGGGCTGGGCGACGGGTGGTATCGCATTGCGGTGCGGCCTCACGGGGAAAATGAAGCATTGATAACGGCCATCCGGCAATTCTGCAAGGAGAAATCACTATGGCAATGAATATTATGATACAGGGAACCATGTCCAATGCGGGAAAGAGCCTGCTGGCGGCGGGACTCTGCCGCGTTCTGAAGCAGGACGGCTACCGCGTGGCACCGTTCAAGAGCCAGAATATGGCGCTAAACTCCTTCATCACCAGGGACGGCGGTGAGATGGGCCGGGCGCAGGTGGTGCAGGCAGAGGCCGCCGGGATCGAGCCGGATACCCGCATGAATCCCATCCTGCTCAAGCCCACCACCGACGTGGGCAGTCAGGTCATCGTAAACGGCCAAGTGCGGGGCAATATGCAGGCCATGGAGTATTTCCGCCGCAAGCGGGACTACATCTCCGCCGTGCTGGAGGCCTACAACAGTCTGGCCTCAGAGTATGACGTGATCGTCATTGAGGGGGCAGGCAGCCCTGCGGAGATCAACCTCAAGCAGGAGGATATTGTCAATATGGGTCTTGCCAAGCTGGTGGACGCGCCGGTGCTGCTGGTGGGCGACATCGACCGGGGCGGCGTGTTCGCCCAGCTCTACGGCACGGTGGCGCTGCTGGAGGAGGACGAGCGCCGCCGCATCAAGGGCGTGGTGGTCAACAAGTTCCGGGGCGACCGAGCCATTCTGGAGCCGGGACTGAAGACGCTGGAGCAGCTGTGCGGCATCCCGGTGGCGGGGGTCATCCCCTACACCTATGTAGATATCGACGATGAAGACAGCCTGACCGAGCGGTTTGGCCGCTCCAAAGAGCGAAAGCTCCTGGATATCGCGGTAATCCGTGTGCCGCGTATCTCCAATTTCACGGATTTCAGCCCCTTCGAGCATTACGAAAACGTGTCGCTGCGCTATGTGGATCAGGTGAGCGACCTGCACCAGCCGGACATGATTCTGCTGCCGGGTACCAAGAGCACCATTGCCGACCTGCGGTGGCTGCGGCAATCCGGTCTGGAGGCGGCCGTTTTGAAGGCGGCTGACGCCGGCACGCTGGTTTTCGGCATCTGCGGCGGCTATCAGATGCTGGGGCGCACCGTGTCCGACCCGGAGCAGGTGGAGGCCGCCGGTGTCACGGAGATCAACGGTTTGGGTCTGCTGGAGATGGACACCGAATTTCGGGGTGAAAAGGTGCAGACCCAGACGCGAGGCGTCTTTCACGATGTGGAGGGAATGCTCTCCGGCCTGAACGGACTCGCTTACGAGGGGTACGAGATCCACATGGGACGCAGTCAGCAGCAGATGCCCGCCCTCACCGGCAGCAGAAACGTATACGGCAGCTATGTCCACGGCATTTTTGACGTGCCGGGCATCACGGATACGATTCTGAAAGCGCTGTGCGCCAGAAAGGGTGTGTCCTTTGACGCGCTGGCAACCTTTGACGCCTGCGGCTACAGGGAACGGCAGTACGACCTGCTGGCGGACGTGGTACGCGGCGGACTGGATATGTCCTTTGTCTACCAAGTGCTGCGCCGGGAAGTATAATACTATTTCTTAATAAAATGATTTCATCATTTTATTCTGCCGTTACACGGCAGACCGCCTGGGCGGCGGTAAGAAATGTATTGACTTCGTTTTTTAGCGGCAGTGGCCGCTGGCCGCAATCCTGCGGCCTAATAAAACGCTTTTAAGCGTTTTATTAAAAACTCGTATAAGGCAGCACCGCAAAAAATTGCCGGAAGCGCCGCGGAAGCGACGGTGATCGCCGAGTACCTTTCCGGAATCGGCATTGCGGTCTACGCCCTTCTGCGCTGCCCTCATACTATTTCTCGATAAAATGGTGTTAACCATTTTATCGAGAAGTAGTAGGAGCAGCAGACAAGGCGGGCAGGTGCATGAAGCACTTGCCCGCCTATTGTTTACGCTTTTACGAGAATATCGCTTATATCGGTCTGCTGTCCGCCTGCGGTAAAGGCTGCCGTTTTTCCGTCATGGGTGAGCTTGTAGGTTTCCCCCGCCGCGCCCTTTTCCAGCAAATCAGCGAGCCGGAACGCGGAGGTCGCATCCTTGGTGACAAAGACAATCTTCTCCACGCCCTGCGCCTTGAGGGTGCCGATGCCGCTGAGCTTTCCCGTCAGCACGGCAAAGTCGGCGTCCACGGTGACGGTCAGCACGCCGTCCTTCTGCTCGGCCGTGTAGGCAATGTCCTTGCCGTCCTTGTCGGTCACGCGGTAGAGGGGACTTTGCAGGGTATCCGCATCGTCGGATTTCCCTTCCGGCACCACAAGCGTGCCGATCTGGAATTCGATCGTCTCGTCGCCCAGCCGCAGGACGCAGGTGACGGGGTAGGTACCCGGCGCGGCGGGAACGGTCTCACTGCCGCCGTAGAGAATTTTTTCTACAGTACCCTCGCCGGACGCTGTCACGGTGAACTTGCCGTTTTCGCTGCGGATGTCCAGAGCGGTCAGGTTTTCCGGGTCGCCGTCGTGATTTTCGCCGCTCAGGCGCATGTTGATGTAGTCCTTCAGCGCCTCAATATCACTGCCGTTCCGGCCGTTGATCGTCACATCCGGGCCGAGGACATAGTGCCCTTCGAGGCTCTTGTGGTTGCTGCCCTGCCCGTCGCCGATGCGGCCGATGGCATCTTTATCCAGCTTGTATTCGATTTCCTTTGTCTCATAATTAAAAAAGTGGATATCGTCGTCCCCAAGCCTACCCGTGGTAATGCGGGCGTTGCCAAGGATAAGAATGGTTCCGCGCATATCATCTTTGTCATCGCTGCCGATGGCAGCGGCGCTGTCGCCCGCTATGGCGGTGACCTGCGCGTTGTCCTGGATGATGATCAGTCCTGCCATGCGTTTATCCTCACCGGTACCGATGCCCGCGCCCTCATTCTCACCAATCGCCGTCACCTTTGCACTGTCCCGGATGATGATTCTGCCGGTGGAGGTAATGGTACCGTTATTTCCCGAACCAATGCCTGCGCTTTCATCGTCACTTCCCGCAGTCACCTGCGCGTTGCCGCCGATGATGATGGTGCCGGATACGTCCCCATCCTCTCCAGCGCCGATACCGGCGCCGCTGTCTTCACTCCACGCGGTTACCTTTGCGTTGCCGCCAATCGTAATCGTGCCGGACATCTCGCTCTTTGGGGGGTCATCATCTGACTCGCCAGCGCCAATTCCTGCACCGTCCCAGCCGCTTCCGGCCGTAACCTGCGCATTGCCGCTGATGGTGATGCTGCCGGACATATTGCCGTCTTCGCCGGAGCCGATACCCGCACCGTCCTCCTGGCTGAAGGCGTTGACCTTTGCGTTTCCGTCGATGGTGATGTCGCCGGACATATCGCCGCCGTCGCCGGAACCGATGCCTGCACCGTCACCATAGAAATCATCTTCCCCGTCATCTTTCGTGGTGACGGTGGCGCTGCCGGTAATATGGATTTTACCGGACATGTCTTCATCCTCGTGGCTGCCGATCTTGGCGTTATCGTTATAATTATCTTCATTATCGCCGATCTCGGCCTTCAGAGAGCCACTGCCGGTGATGGTCACATCGCCGTCGGAGACATGCAGGGCAGAGCCGCTTTCGGAGAAAATCTTGTTGTCTCCCTCCAGCGTGATGTTCGCGCTGGAGCTGCCCACGTCGATGGCGTCGCCTGTGCTGCTGATGTTGATATCCTGAATGGTGACGTTTGCCGTCGCGTCACCGGAGGTCTGAATGGTGATGGTGCTGTCCGTTGTCTTAGAGCTGTCGTGCTGCTTGATGACAGGCGCATTATCCGCAACGGCTGTGCTGCTTCCCTGGGACACCGTCTGGCCGCTGTCTCCGGCGCTGACGGTAATGCTGCCGTCCTCCAGATACCATTCCGCCGCAAACGCGGTCACAGACAGGTTCACGACCAGCAGCAGCGCAATGATCGCGGAAATCAGTCTTCTCATTTTCATTGGATGTACGTTCTCCTTCCTTGTCCTGACCCGTACCCGTCGGGCAGGCAGCCGGGGGATTGCATCGGGAGATATCCCGATGCAATGGGGTACCCCATTGCGAATTTTTCGGAGGCTGTTACTATTGGGTGCATATACCAATGATAGCAGATTACGTTCTCGCTGTCAAGCATTTTCCCGGCGGATAATTTTCACTGTCTATGCCGTTGAATTAGCCGCCGGACTATGCTATGATACTGCCAAAGAAGTCCGACAACCGCCCAAAAATCTGTCAGGCAAACAGGAGGAAGCAACCGTGACCGTGCAAAAAGCGCAAAAAAGTGACATCGACGGCATCGAGAAAATTTACGACCGCATTCATGACAGCGAGGAACAGGGGCTTTCCACCATCGGCTGGATTCGCGGCGTCTACCCCACCCGGAAAACGGCGGAGGCCGCTCTGGAACGGGGCGATCTGTTCGTCATGGCAGACGGCGGGAACGTGGTCGCCGCCGCCGTCATCAACCAGACCCAGGTGCCCGAATACAAGGATGCGGCATGGAAGCACGCCGCGGAAGACCGCGAGGTCATGGTGCTGCACTGCCTTGTGGTTGACCCACTGAAAGGCGGAAAGGGATATGGCCGCGCTTTCGTCGCATACTATGAGGATTACGCAAAACGGCACGGCTGTCCCGCCCTGCGGATGGACACCAATGTGAAAAACACCCGGGCACGAAAGCTGTACCACGCCCTGGGATACGAGGAAGTCGGCGTCGTGCAGTGCGTTTTCAACGGCATTCCCGATGTGCAGCTTGTGTGTCTGGAAAAATATCTGGGAAAAGATTGAAAAAGCTCCCTTCCCGACAGCGTTTTGTCAGGAAGGGAGCCTTTTTCAGTTTGTCGCAGTTTTACCTTTATAATAGTCCGTATCCAGAATCAGATTGTTGATCTGCACGAACTGCTGTACCTTTTCGGCCATCGCGTCAAGGGCTTCGCTGCTTACCTCCGCTTCGCCGCCGGTGATGCTGAGGACGCGCTCCGTCCCCGCGTCATAGGCAATGTCCCCGGATATCCAGCTGCCGTCGGAAAACAGGGCGCAGCCCTCATAGGTGGGGTCAAAGGCGTCACGGCCTATGTAATCGTAGGGGCTGTCCACTCCCAGCAGATTCAGCATTGTTGGCAGAAGGTCGGAGGTGTTCAGCGTCTTGCTTACCTCCATGGGCTGCAAATCCGCGCTCCAGATGAAGCAGGGCGTCCTTTCCAGCAGCAGCGCGTCGTCCACCCCGGAAAGGGCGTACAGGGATTCTTCGTCTTTGTAGCCGTAGGTGTAGTGGTCGGTGACGCCGATGATGACGGTGTTTTCCAGCTGCCCCTTGTCCTCCAGCTCCTCAAGCAGCCGGGCAAACAGATCGTCCACCAGCCTGGCCTTGAGATAGGCGCAGTCCGTTTCCTCGTTGCCCGTAAGCCCCCGAAATTCCGGGTACTTTTTCAGCGCCCAATAGCTCAGAACTTCATTGTACTTGTAGCTTAAATGGGCGGAACGGGTGATGATGAAGTTCAGAGTCGGCTGTCCCTCCCGGAAGAATTCGGCGTTCAGGCCGGGATTGTCAAACAGCAGCTGATCGTCATACAGAAGGTCTTCCTCGTCCTCGCCGATGAAATCCCCATAACAGACGTACTCCGAATACCCCATGGCGGGGGAGAACACCCCCCGGCTGTAGAAGCTGGGGTCGTTATAGTGGAAGGTCTTGGCGGAATACCCCTCCCGGGTCAGCAAATTGGCAAGAGACTGGCGGTAGGTGTTGGTGATGTAGTCGAAGGCGTAGCCGCCCTGACTGCTCAGGAACGAGCCGGTATTCACGCAGAATTCCGTATTGAAGGTACGGATGCCGCCGTAGCCCGGCGTGTAGAAGCGGGTGAAGGAAATGCCCTCGGACATGAGCCGGTTCAGCGTTGGGGTATATTTCCCGATCATCCAGTCGTCCATGGACTCCATCAGCACCAGAACCACGTTTTTCCCTTCCAGAAGGCCGGTCATTTCGTTGTCGCCGCCCACGGTTCGACCCGCAAAATAGGCGTTGATCTCTGCCTTTCCCGCCTTCTGCGCCGCGGCGCAGCTTGGGGTCAGGGGATAGATGCCGTTTTTGTAGATGTCCTTTTCCAGCGTCTGATACAATCCGCAGACCTGATACAGCCGGTGGGCGTTGAACATGTTGTTATAGGCCGCCTCAGCGGACTGAACTCTGCCGTAGTCGGAGGAGGCGTAGCGGATGTCGCCGTCCTGCAAAAACACCGCCTGGGGCAGGCAGGCCGCGCCTACCGACGCGGCAACGGCAACCGCCGCAGCCGCGATGACGGTTGACCATTTCTGCCTCCATCCGGGGAAGTTCACCAGAATCACAACGCCCTGTACTGTAAGCGCCGCCAGTCCCAGCCACCAGCCGATAGGGTAGCTCAGCAGAACGGAAAAATAGTCCGACCCTTCGGAGGCATAGCGGAAATCCGACAGCCACATCATCTCGGAAAACAGGTAAAAATACCCCGTCTCCACGGCGGCGTAAATCGCGGCGGCGAAGTACAAAATGCCATATGCCACTCTGCCCGCCTTGGCTGGAAGCAGCCTGACGAAGCCGCTTAAGATTGCCGCCCACAAAGCGCCGAAGGCCAGCGGCCAGAGCTGCGCCGGCCGGAATTCCTCGGTATTCAGGGATAAAAAGAAAAAGGCAAACACTTCCACCAGGAAGAAGGACAGCGGTATAAAAAGGAAATGCACACGCCGCCCCGTTCTCTGTTTGCCTGTGGTACTGCCCACTGTTCATCCGCTCCTTTATCGAAATTTAGGGTATTGTATCACAAAATGCCGCAAATGTACACTTAAGAATCCTTTATATCGATATTTTTCACAAAAAATTTATTTTCCTCTTGTAAAATCTTCCTAATTGACGTATACTTAGGGGAGCTTTGAAGAAATCAGTAAGGAAAGAGGACACCCATATGGATTTGATTACCGTCCGTGACCTGTTCAAAAACACCGAAAAATATGCCGGCACCGAAGTGAACGTCGGCGGCTGGGTGCGAAACCGCCGGGGCAGCAAGCAGTTTGGCTTTATCGTCCTGAACGACGGTACTTATTTCACCCCCGTGCAGGTGGTGTATAACGACACCCTGGAAAATTTCCAGGAGATTTCCAAAATCAATATCGGCGCCGCCCTGATCGTTCGCGGCACGCTGGTGCTCACCCCGGACTCCAAGCAGCCCTTTGAGATTCAGGCCGAGCAGATCACGGTGGAAGGCTCCTCCACCGGCGACTACCCCCTCCAGCCCAAGCGTCACTCCATGGAGTTCCTGCGCACCATCAACCATCTGCGTCCCCGCACCAACACCTTCCAGGCGGTGTTCCGCGTCCGCAGTCTTGCCGCCATGGCCATCCACCAGTTCTTCCAGGATCGGGACTTTGTGTATGTCCACACGCCCCTGATCACCGGCTCCGACTGCGAGGGCGCGGGCGAAATGTTCCAGGTCACCACCCTTGACCTGAACAATGTCCCCAAGACCGAGGACGGCAAGGTGGATTTTTCCCAGGACTTCTTCGGCAAGCCCACCAACCTGACCGTTTCCGGCCAGCTCAACGCTGAGACCTTCGCCATGGCCTTCCGCAACGTCTATACCTTCGGCCCCACCTTCCGCGCGGAAAACTCCAACACCACCCGCCATGCCGCCGAATTCTGGATGATCGAGCCGGAAATCGCCTTTGCCGACCTGGAAGACGACATGGAGCTGGCCGAGGCCATGATCAAGTATATCATCTCCTACGTTCTGGAACATGCTCCTGAGGAAATGAACTTCTTCAACGAATTTGTCGACAAGGGACTGCTTGACCGGCTGCACAACGTCCTGCACAACGAATTTGGCCGTATCACCTACACCGACGCCGTCGCCCTTCTGGAAAAGCACAACGACGAGTTTGAGTACCCCGTCCACTGGGGCAGCGACCTGCAAACGGAGCATGAGCGCTTCCTCACGGAGAAGGTGTTCAAGAAGCCCGTCTTCGTCACGGATTACCCCAAGGAGATCAAGGCATTCTACATGAAGCTGAACCCCGACGGCAAGACCGTGGCCGCCATGGACTGTCTGGTTCCCGGCATCGGCGAGATCATCGGCGGCAGCCAGCGTGAGGATAACTTCGATATCCTGGAAAACCGCATCAAAGAGCTGGGCATGAAGCCGGAGGACTACGCCTTCTATCTTGACCTGCGCAAGTATGGCTCCGCCCGTCACGCGGGCTACGGCCTGGGCTTTGAGCGCTGCGTCATGTACCTCACCGGCATGGGCAACATCCGGGACGTGCTTCCTTTCCCCAGAACCGTGGGCAACTGCGACCTGTAATTGCAGCACCATCGATTGCAAAAGGCGAACCGTTTCATACGGTTCGCCTTTTTTGATGGAAATCATCCGGTCAGGAAACGGAAAACCGCCCGAAAGAAGCTTGCTTCTTTCGGGCGGAAATTCATTTTGTGTCAGGATTACACAGCCAGGAAGAACTTCACCAGGAACAGAGCGGAAATCACGTAGGTCAGGACGGAAACTTCCTTGGCCTTGCCGCCGAAGATCTTCATGATGGTGTAGGAAATCAGACCCAGGCCGATGGCGTGGCCGATGGAGCCGGAGATGGGCATACCGATGAGCATCAGCGCCACGGGAACCATCTGATCCATATCGTCGAAGTCGACCCGCTTCAGACCCTGGAGCATCAGGATGCCCACGTAGATCAGAGCAGCAGAGGTGGCAGCGGCGGGGATGATGGCAGCGATGGGGGCGATGAAAATGCAGGCCAGGAACAGCAGGCCGGTGACGACAGCAGTCAGACCGGTGCGGCCGCCGGCCTCAACACCGGAAGCGGACTCGATGAAGGTGGTGATGGTGGAAGTACCGGTGCAGGCGCCGGCGATGGTGCCGATGGCGTCGGACAGCAGAGCTTCCTTCATGTTGGGCATGTCGCCCTTCTCGTCCACCATACCGGCGCGGGAGGCGGTGCCCACCAAAGTGCCGATGGTGTCGAACATGTCAATGATGCAGAAGGTGATGATCAGGGTGATGGCGGTGAACCAGCCGATTTCCATGAAGCCGGCGAAATTGAACTTGAACAGGGTAACCTTGGCCATATCGGCGAAGGGAGGCAGGAAGGAAGCGGTAGCCAGGGAAGCGAAGGGGTTGGTGTGCAGGAAGGCGAAGGAGCCGATCCAGTAAATCACGGAAGCGACGAGCATACCGTACAGCACGGAGCCCTTGATGCCCTTCTTGGACATCGCCAGGATGACGAACAGGCCGACGAACATGGTCACAACGGTCAGGATCATGGTGGCGAAACCGGCGTCTCCCATGTTGCCCTGGAGATAGCTGGGAGTCAGTGCGCCAAAGAAGTCACGCATGACATAGAAGGGGGTGGTGAAGCCGTTGCCCTCTGCGTAGATGCCCACGTTGGAGCCAAGGCCGATGTTCATCAGCATCAGGCCGATGGCGGGAGAGATGCCCAGACGGATGCCAAGGGGAATGGCCTCCACGATCTTCTCGCGGACGTTGAAGATGGACAGGACAACGAAGACGATGCCCTCCAGCAGGATGATGACCAGAGCGGCCTGGAAGGAAGCCACATAAGTCATACCGGTCATGGCAACGATGTTGCCGACGACCACGGCAAAGAAGCTGTTCAGACCCATACCGGGAGCCATTGCGAAGGGCTTGTTTGCCAGGAACGCCATGCAGAACGTACCGATGGCAGACGCGATGCAGGTTGCCAGGAACACGCCGTTCCACAGATCCTGTCCGGCGGCGCCGAAGCCGGTGAGCAGGTTCGGGTTCAACGCGATGATGTAGGCCATCGTCATGAACGTCGTGAGGCCAGCCACGACCTCAGTCTTGACGGTGGTCTTGTTCTCGGAGAGCTTGAAAACTTTCTCTAACATAGTATCGACCTTTCTTTTTAGTTTTCCGGCTAAGCCGGTGGAAAAGTACAATTCCATTGTAACATTTTACAAAAATAATACAATACAGAAGACAACACAAACTTGTGAACAAATTATGTCCTGTTTTCGTCGTTTTGACAAATACCCGCTTTTCCCGGCGTTTTATAGGGCAATTCCTTTGAATTTTCACCCGGTTTGGAAACATATCTATGAACAACCGTTTCCACCGTACCGGAATAAACATGAATTTTTAAGGAGCTTCCCCGAAAAATCAGGGAAGCTCCTTGTTGCTAAGATTCTGTTTTTGGTTGTTTTTACTGCTTCGGCGCACGCTTCCGGCAAAGATAAATGTCCAGCTTTTCCTTCATGTTCTCCGGCATTTCCCGGGCAACGGGACACCGGACGGCATTCGCCATACGCTCCGCGAAGGCAATGAGGAACGCCGTATCCGCCGCCATCTGCTCCCCCTTCATCAGCGCCATGGTGTCATAGCGGTTGTGAATGGTACCCGTTTGGTGGGACGCGATGCGGGCAAAGGACACCGCCGGGACGCCCTTGTCGGCAAAGGGCGTGGAGTCGCTGGAATACACGTCCTGCTTTACCTCCACCGGGAAGCCCAGCTCGTCGCCCAGGTAGGAAATATAGTGGCACAGCTTTTCCTCGCCGGTGACGCAGGAGATAAATTTGCCCATGATGCAGCCAATCATGTCCAGATTGATGTTCAGCACGCAGTTTTTGAGCTTTTCCTCGTCGGCGCAGTAAGCCTTGGAGCCAAGCAGTCCCCGTTCCTCGCTGCCGCACCAGATGAAGCGCAGACCGTAGCGGTGGGGATGCAACGCGAAATGCTCCGCGATGCCCAGCAGTCCCGCGGAGCCGGACATATTGTCGTAAGCGCCCTGGGACAGGGGAGTAGAATCATAGTGGGCGGTAAAGGCGATATATTCGTCCACCTCTCCCGGCATGTCCAGGACGACGTCGTGAGACCGGCCGGTATACTCCTCCTGCTTCAGCGTGATTTTCGCCGTGGACACGCCCTTGCGGATCAGCTCTACCGCGTCTTTGGCGTTGATGTTCACGCCGGGAATCCGGTTTCCGTTGTGGACATAGGCGCGCAGCTCCCGCTGGTCAATGTCCCGGTCGGCGTAGTTGACGCTTCCGTCATAGGTGACGAAGCCCACAGCGCCGTTTTCCAGCAGATCGTGATACATCCAGTAGCCCAGGTAGCCGTCGATCATCACGATTTTCCCCCGGCATTGGCTCAGCGCGTAGGGGCTGGAATCCCGCAAATAATAGAACGGCGCTTCCACCTCTCCGCTTCCGGCGCACAGATAGCCCTTGCAGGCCACCTCCACGCCGTCCGCCTGAAAAGCCGCCTCCCGCATCGTAGACATCGGCACGTCAAAGGGTACGATCTCGGCTTTCAGCCCAAACTCAGACACCTTGTCCTGCAAATACTGCGCCGTACGCAATTCCTCCGGACTTCCGCCGGTGCGGATATAGGCTGTATCCGCAAAAATCTTCATGATTTGTTCCGCATTCATAGCGTTCCCTCCTTTTTTCCATATAGTAATCCATTTACCCGAAATTTGCAAGCCTTGAACTGCATCAATAGTTTGCTCCACGTTCCAAAAAAACCTTGGGAAGCTCTGAATAAATCGTCTTCAGCCGAGCGGCGGGCCTTTTTCTCTATCCGCGCGGCTTCAGAAGCGGCAAATACATAAAGTATTCCGCCGTTTCCGGTACTTCGACTGGCCGAAAAGCTCTCACTCACAGCCCTTGCCGATTTAATCAGAGCTTCCCTAAGAAAGTCAACTGTCACGGGACTTGTCGATATGCTTTTATGAGGATCTCAGCTCTCTTGACGAAGTGTTCTTAGCGTGATATGGTTGGAGTATCGAAAAAACAAAGGAGTGCATTGCCATGAAATGCGAATCCGTACAGCGGACGCCGGGCTTCATTTATCTGACAGAAAAGTACACCAAGCTGTACCACCTGGAAAGCATATGATCAGACGGCTGAATCACGAGACGGTTTTATCCCTCCTGCCCGATCGGAGCCCCTGGGGACATAAGGGGGATTTCGGCAAGCTTCTGCTTCTGTGCGGCAGCAGGGGGTATACGGGGGCGGCGTTCTTCGCCGCCATGGGCGCTCTTCGCTCGGGCGCGGGGCTGGTGTTTCTGGGGGTGCCGGAAAGCATCTACGGCATCGAAGCGGTGAAGCTAAACGAGCCGGTGATTTTCCCCCTGCCAGACGTAGGCGGCAGGCTCAGCGCCGCCGCCGTGCCGGAAATTCTTTCGCGGCTTCCCCGGATGGACGCCGTGCTGGTCGGCCCCGGCCTTGGGCAGTCCGAGGGGACGCTGGCGGTGGTTAGGGCGGTGCTGGAAAAAGCGGAATGCCCGGTGGTCGTGGATGCGGACGGCATAAATGTCCTGCGGGCGCATAGAGATTTACTGCGCGGAAGGAAATCGCCCACCATCCTGACGCCCCATGACGGGGAATTTGCCCGTCTTGGCGGCATCATCGGGGAAGACCGCATGGCCGCGGCCGCTGCTCTTGCCGACGACCTGGGGTGCGTCGTCCTGTTAAAGGGTCACGAGACCTGCGTCACAGACGGTACGGACGGTTATATCAACCCCACCGGAAATTCCGGTATGGCCGTCGGGGGCAGCGGGGACGTGCTGGCGGGAGTTATTACGGCGCTGCTGGGGGCGGGATTGCCGCCGCTGGAAGCCGCCGCCTGCGGAGCATGGCTCCACGGGGCGGCGGGAGACCGGTGCGCGGTGGAGCTGGGGCAGTATGGGATGCTGCCCACGGACATGCTCGGCGCCCTTCCGCGACTTATGAAATAAGGCGGGGTTTCTTTGAAAAAATTCGCGGCGGCTGTGGCGGTGCTTGTATTTCTCACCGGGTGTTCCGGCGGGTCAAAGGAGATGCAGCGGGGGCTTGACCTCCGCTCGGAGCTGCTGAAGGCTTCCGAATGCCGTTTTTCCTGCGAGATCACGGCGGACTATTCGGACAAAGTGTACACCTTCTCCATGGACTGCCAGTGCGATTCCCAGGGCAATCTGACCTTCGCGGTCACAGCGCCTGAGACCATTGCGGGCATCACCGGCAAGGTATCCGACGGCGGGGGAAAGCTGACCTTTGACGACACGGCGCTGCAATTCGATTTAATGGCGGAGGAGCAGGTAACCCCCGTCAGCGCCCCGTGGATATTGATGAAAACCCTGCGAAGCGGCTATATCACCTCAGCCGGGATGGACGGCGGGCGTCTGCGGCTGACCGTTGACGACAGCTATGAGGACGACGCGCTCCATCTGGATATCTGGCTGGGGGAGGACGATTGCCCGGAAAACGCCGAAATTCTCTACAAAGAACGGCGCATTCTGTCATTGAAGGTCACAAATTTTGAAACGGTGTAGCTTTTTGGAAAAACCGTGCATAGGATATTTTACCAGCGCGACCGTATAAATCCGGTCATGGCGTGGGAGAATAGAATCACCGCGTTACATATGGATTCATCCGGTAGCGTGGGTATTGATGCACGGAGAGTGAACACTATGACGGAACCATCAGTCAAGCGGGGCGACATATTTTATGCCGACCTGTCGCCGGTCGTGGGCAGTGAGCAGGGGGGTACCCGGCCTGTTTTGATTGTGCAGAACGACACCGGAAACCGCCATTCCCCCACGGTCATTGCGGCGGCCATCACCAGCCAGACGGGGAAAGCCCGGCTTCCTACCCATATCAACATCGCGGGAGGAAGCGTGGGTCTGAGCAAGGATTCCATCATTCTGCTGGAGCAGATCAGAACCATTGACAAGCGCCGTCTGCGGGAGCACATGGGGCATCTGGACGAAAACCAGATGGCGCAGGTGGACGACGCCATTGCCGTCAGCTTCGGCCTTCCCGGCGGCGGACGGGCAACCTGATTCATAACGAAGCCCCCTGCGGCATAGAATGCGGCAGGGGGCGTTGCATTTGGAAGAAAATTACGCTGTGTATTTTGGAAACCGTCCGGTTGGAAAGGTGCAGGTGACAAGGCAGGGGCTTTACTATCGTTTCCTGTGCCGATGCGAGCTGACCGGGGACGTGATGTGCAGGCTCTGGGTGAGCTGCGGAGACAAGCGGGAGAGCCTGGGGCTGGTGGTGCCGGTGGACGGCGGCTTCGGGCTGAATACCTCGCTGCCGGTCAAGCGATTGGGGGAGGGAGAGCTGAGTTTTTCGCTCCTGCCCAAGCATGACAAGCCCGCCGGGACATTTATCCCCATTTCCCCGGAGGAACCCTTTGCCTACATAGAGCGTCTGAAAAAAAGCTATCTGGTTCGGAAAGGGGAACAGGTGGGGATCGAAATTCCGGAATAACAAAATGGCAGGAACGGTTTCCGTTCCTGCCATTTTGACGTTATAATTCGATTTCCAGTCCCACCGGGCAGTGGTCGGAGCCCAGGATGTCCGAATAAATGGGTGTGGCAGTGATTTTGTCCGCAATGCGGTCGGAGACGAGGAAATAGTCAATGCGCCAGCCTGCGTTGTTCGCCCGGGCATTGAACATGTAGCTCCACCAGGTGTACGCGCCGGTGGCGTCCGGATGGAGACGGCGGAAGGAGTCGGTGAACCCGGCGTCCAGAAGCCGCCCGAAGCTCTCCCGCTCCTCGTCGGAGAAGCCCGCGTTGCCCCGGTTGGAGGCGGGATTTTTCAGGTCGATCTCCTTATGGGCGACGTTCAGGTCGCCGCAGGCGATGACAGGCTTGCGCTTATCCAGCTCGCTGAGATAGGCCCGAAAGGCTTCGTCCCACTTTAACCGGTGGTCAATGCGGGCAAGCCCCCGCTGGGCATTGGGGGTGTAGCAGGTGACGAGGAAAAAACCGGGATATTCCAGCGTAATGAGCCGCCCCTCGGTGTCCAGCTCCGGCTGACCTAAGCCATAGCGGACGGAGACGGGGGCTTGCTTTGCGAAGATGGCCGTGCCGGAATAGCCCTTTTTCTCGGCGTAGTTCCAGTATTGGCTGTAGCCCTCCAGGGGAAGGGTGAGCTGTCCCGCTTGCAGCTTCGTCTCCTGCAAGCAGAAAAAGTCGGCGTCCAGGGCGGTGAAGGCGTCCAGAAAGCCCTTGCCCACACAGGCGCGCAGGCCGTTTGTATTCCAGGAAATGAATTTCATTTGGTTTCCTCCGTTGTGGAAGCGGTGCTGTCGTCAATGAGGGTCAGACTGTCCCGGCGCATGGTGACGCTCCGGCTGCCGCTGGTGATGACGACCTCGTCCCCGCCGGTGATGGACAGAGTGGTCATGGTTAGGCAGGCGCAGGCAAGGGTGAATTCCGTGTCCGTCACGGACTGGGCGGTGTCCGTCAGTTCCAGCGTGACGGTGCCGTTTTCCCGGCTGACCCCAAGAAGCCGCGTACCCCATGGCAGGGGAGAAACCAGCTCGTCGCTGGACGGGCCGATCAGGTACAGGGAGAGAAGATAGCGCAGATCGTTCGTGTGGCCGGAGGCCTCCCGCTGCTCACTGGAGATCACACCGTCCTCTGCGCCGTACTGATATTCCCGCCGGGGATAGTAAAAGGTGACGGGGTTCTTCATCAGCTCGCCGGAACAGCCGGGCAGAAACAGGCAAAGACAGAGAAGAAGACAGAAAAACCGCTTCATGACTTATCCACCTCCGTGTCAAAGGCGGGGAAGGTGACGGTAAAGACGGAACCTTTGCCCACCGTGCTGGAAACGGCGATCTCGCCCCGGTTGCGCTGGACGATGGTGCGGACGATGGCAAGTCCCAGTCCGCTGCCGCCGCTTTTCCGGGAACGGGCTTTATCCACCCGGTAAAACCGCTCGAAAATGTGCTCCAACGCGTCCTCGGGAATGCCCATGCCCGTATCGCTGACGGTGAGCACCGCATTGTCCTCCTGACGGCCAAGATGCACCGTCAGCGTTCCGCCGGGCAGGTTGTATTTGATGCCGTTCTCCATCAGGTTGAAGACGATCTGATACAGATCGTCTTCCAGAATCAGGACGGGAGTGTCCTCGTCCAGCTCCAGACAGAAGGTCACACCCGACCAGCTGGCGTTCGTCCGAAGCATTTTCGCCACCCGCTGCACCGTGGGAGCCATATAGATGATCTCGCTCTCCTGGGGCTGGGGGGTTTCGGCTCTGGTGAGGGAGAGAAGCTTGGCGGTCATGCGGTTCAGGCGGTCGGCCTCGTTGCCGATGTCCGCTACAAATTCCTTTACCGTGTCCATGTCCATGTTGTTCTGCAAAATGGAATCGGTGAGCAGCTTGATGGAGGCGAGGGGCGTTTTCAGCTCGTGGGAGGCGTCGGAAACGAACTGACTGCGCTTGCGCTCGGAGGTTTGCAGCCGCTCCGTCAGGTCGTTGAATTCCTCCCCCAGCACGGTCAGCTCGTCGCTGCCGCCCATGTCCACCTTGTGGGAATAATCCCCCTCCCGGATAATGCGCATGGAGGCCATGATCCGGTTCAGACGCCGGGAAAAGGCGTTGGAAAAGGCGATGGAAAAGGCGGCGACAATGATTTCCAGCATCAGGGTGATGCGAAGCAGGGTCTGCTGCAAGGATTTGATCAGCGCGCCCTGGGTGGTATCGTACTCCGTCATGTATACGCAGCCCACCACGGTGCCATAGTAGACGATGGGGGTTGCCGCCCGGGAATCGGTGATGCCGTCGTGGTACGTCCAGGTAAAGACGTTATTCCCCTCCGGGGCCTGTTTGCTGACGGTGAGCGCCTGCAAGACCTCCGGAAGCAGGACGTAGGTGCCCACGGAAGCGCCACTGCTGTCGTACAGCGCCGCGCCGCTGTGGTCGGTGACCACAAGCCGCGTGACCTTCAGGCTTTCCAGCTGGTTGACGATGCCGGTGACGGTGGAGCTGTTCAGCACCTCCAGAGTGGAAATTTCGTCGGAGGCCAGCAGACATTTTTCAATCATGGAGGATTCCTTGCTCTGATAGAACAGCTTGTGGCTGACGCCGGAGCAGTAGATATTCAGAAAAATCAGCACCACCAGCGTGGTGACCACATAGGTCATGGCGTACCGGAACTGGGTGTTGCCGTAGCCCCGAAAAACGGTTTTTTTATTTGCGGAAATAATAGCCAACGCCCCACTTCGTTAAAATGTATTTCGGTTCCGCCGGATTTTCCTCCAGCTTCTCCCGCAGACGGCGGATATGCACGTCCACGGTGCGGATGTCGCTGCGGTATTCGTATGCCCAGATGGTGTCCAGCAGCGCTTCCCGGGAATAGACCCGGTTGGGATTGCGCATGAGAAATTCGATGACGTCGAATTCCTTGGCGGTCAAATCGGCCAGCTGGCCGTTTCTGTAGGCGTTCCGGGCGTCCAAATCCAGGGTGATGGTGCCGATGGTCAGGCTGTTTCCCGCGGCCTTTTCCTCACTGCGTCCGGCGCGGCGCAGCAGGGCGCGGATTCTCGCCTTCAGCTCCAGAATGTTGAAGGGCTTCGTCAGGTAATCGTCCGCCCCGTGGTCGAAGCCGATGAGCTTATCCATGTCGTCGCCCTTGGCGGTGAGCATGATGATGGGCACGTCGGAAAATTCCCGGATCTTGGCGCAGGCGGAAAGCCCGTCCATGTTGGGCATCATCACGTCCAGCACCACCAGGTCGGGGTGCTGGCTCTGCACCGCCTGGACGGCTTCCAGACCGTCGCTGCCGGTGATGACCTCGTAGCCCTCGTTCTGCAAATTGAAGCGAATGCCCTTTACCAGAAGGGCTTCGTCGTCTACCACTAAAATTTTCATTTTCATCCTCCAACTGTGATAAGGTCAAGTATGGCGTCCAATCGCTTTTCTCCGATGCCCTCCACGTTTTGTAGCTCCTGGGTGGAAAGAAAGCTGCCGTTTTCCTCCCGGTAGGCGACGATGCGCCCGGCGAGAACCTCCCCAATGCCGGGAAGCGCCGTGAGCTGCTCTGCGTCCGCCCGGTTGATGTCGATGGGGAAGGTGACGGCCACGGTCTCCGGGGTGGTCGGCTCCGGACAGGTGGTCTGGGGCGGGAGCGTCTGCATGGCGGCGGGAACGGACAGCTCCACGCCGCCGTGACTGCCGTTTCTGCCCAGAAAGAAGCCCAGGGTGAAGACGGCGAAAAGAAGGGTTACGGCGACAAGAATGCTGAGCCGCGGTTTTTTCATGGGAATCTGCCTCCCGGATTGACTAGAGGGGGAAAAGCTGTTATAATATCTCCATCATTATACACGACTTTTCACCGCCGGACAAGTCCGGTGAAGAAATATTGAGGGGAAAATATGAAAAAATTGAGATTGTTAAGCTTGCTTCTGTGTGTGGCGCTCCTCTGTCAGACGGCGATTCCGGCGTCTGCCGCGGAAACCGTCGCGTCTACCCAGGAAACGCAGCCCGCCGAGCAGCAGACTGCCCAGATTCCCTTCGGCCAGGTCTGCATCGAAAACGGCTGCCGCACCCTGAACGGTATGCGCCCTCTGGCGGGAAGCGACAGCCGGCTGGATACGGCGGTGGCGGCCTTCGCCTTTGAGACGAATACCGAGACGGTCATCTACTCCTACAATCCCGACACCAAGCTGCCCACCGGTACCCTTGCCAAGATGGTCACGGCGCTGGTGGCAATTGAAAACAGCAATCTGGACGATATTGTCACCTGCTCGGAAGGCATCCAGTCCAAGGTGCCGGGAAGCAGTCTGAAACTGAGTCCCAACCTGAAAAGCGGCGAGCAGCTGACCGTGAACGATCTGCTTCACGGACTGCTGATGATCGGCGCCAACGACGCCGCCGTGGCGCTGGCGGAGCATGTGGCGGGTACCACCGAGCGCTTCAAGGAAATGATGAACGCCCGGGTCAAGCAGATGGGCTGTGTCACCACGGAGTTCGGCAACATCTCCGGCCTGGATACGGCGACGTCCTACACCACCGCCCGGGAAATGGTGAAGATCACCATGGAAGTGACCAAAAACGAGACTTTCGCGGAGATTTTCAAGACGGCGACCTATAAGATCCCCGCGACAAACTTGGTCGAGAAGGAGCGCCCTCTCACCACGACGAACTATTTGGTCGACAACCACATCGTTCCCCAGTTCATGAGTACCCGCTATACCGGCGGCCTTGCCAGCTACACGGAAAACTCCGGGGCAGGCGTTGCCTGTACCGCGGAATACAACAACATGCGCGTCGTGTTCGTGGTCATGGGCGCTACCCGTAAAACCAACGAGGAAACCGGTACGGTGGAGTCCTACGGTAACTTTGAAGAAGTGACCGAGCTTGCCAATTACGTTTTCAACAACTATAAGGTCAACCGGATAATTTACGACGGCATGGCGGTGAACCAGTGGCCGGTGTCCGGCGGCGAATGCCAGGTGGTGGGACAGTCCTTCACGGATGTGGATACCGTGGTTCCCGCCAGTGTGCAGATGAAAAATTACGTCATGAACTACACCGTGGAGGGCGGCGGCATGACCGCACCTATCAAGAAGGACGATAAGATCGCCACGATGGAGGTCTGGTATCAGAATTCCTGCGTCACGGAGGTGGAGCTGTACGCCATGGCGGACGTCCGGGCGACGGGGGACACCGGCGTGTCCATTCGCTCCAACGGAGAGAAGGACGGCGTCGGCGGCTCCGGCGTGCTGTCCACCATCGGAACCATCTGCGTGATCGGTCTGGGGCTTGTGGGCGCGTATCTGGCCTTCAATTCCTTTATGCGCTCCCGCATCCGCGCCCAGCGCCGCCGGAGACGGGCAGAACGCAGGAGGAGCCGGTAACGATGCTGAACTGGGACGGACTGAAAAGCGTCTGCGCCGACTGCACCCGCTGCGGCCTGTGCGAGACGAGACATAACGTGGTGTTCGGCGTGGGGAATGAGGACGCGGACATCATGTTCGTGGGAGAAGGCCCCGGGGAACAGGAGGACTTGAAGGGGCAGCCCTTTGTCGGTCCGGCGGGGAAGCTGCTGGACGATATGCTGTGCATCATCGACCTGAGCCGGGAGACGAACTGCTATATCGCCAACATCGTCAAGTGCCGCCCACCCCACAACCGCGACCCCCTGGAAACGGAGCAGGACGCCTGCATCGGCTATCTGCGCAATCAGGTGGCGCTGGTAAAGCCGAAGATCATCGTCTGCCTGGGGCGTATCGCCGCCAAGCGGCTGATCGACCCGGACTACCGCATTACGAGACAGCACGGCCAGTGGGTGGAGCGAAACGGCGTCTGGATGACGGCCATTTATCACCCGTCGGCGCTCCTGCGGGACGTGTCCAAGCGCCCGGAGACCTTCGACGATCTGCTCGCCATCCGGGCGAAAATCCGGGAAATAGGCGCAAATATGTGAAAACTCCGCTGTTTTCGTTTCCGAAAACAGCGGATTCTGCTCGTTAACAAACGAAATCGTTGCCTGCCTTATGAATAAATTGCATTATGACTGCCGGTGACGGAAAACTCCACCCACTCGGCGATGTTTGTGGCATGGTCGCCGATGCGCTCAAAGTATTTGGCGATCATCAGCAGGTCGAGGGCATATTCTCCCTCGGCGGGGTTCTTGGCGATCATGTCGATCAGCCCGCTCTTGATCCGGGTGAAGTAGTTGTCCACCACGTCGTCGTGCATCTGCACGGCCTTGGCGAGGTACACGTCCTGCTTGACGTAGGCGTCCACGCTGTCCGTGACCATGGCGATGGTCTCCTTCGCCATTTCCCGGATTTTGGGGTATTCCTCGTGGGGATGGGCGATCATGCAGGGGACGATCTCCACAATGTCCTCCGCCTGATCGCCGATGCGCTCCATGTCCGTGATCATTTTCAACGCGGCGGAGACGGCGCGTAAGTCCCGCGCTACCGGCTGCTGACGCAGCAGCAGACGCATACAAATCGTCTCAATGGTGCGCTCCTCCTCGTCGATCTTCGCGCCGACCTTGGAGACCTTTTCCCCAAGCGCTTTGTCATAGGAAACCAGCGCCTGAGAGGCAAGGGAGATGATCTCCTCGCACAGCGCGCCCATTTCTGTCAATTCCTGATTCAGCACCAGAAGCTGCTCTTCAAATAGTTCACGCATTATCCGAACCTCCCCGTGATGTAATCTTCCGTCCGTTTGTCCAGCGGCTGAGAAAAAATCTGCTCTGTCCCGCCGAATTCCACCAGCTCGCCCAGAAGGAAGAAGGCGGTGTAATCGGAGATACGGACGGCCTGCTGCATGTTGTGGGTAACGATGACGATGGTATAGTTTTTCTTGAGAGACGCGGCCAGTTCCTCAATTTTTAAGGTGGAAATGGGGTCGAGGGCGGAGGTCGGCTCGTCCATGAGAAGCACTTTCGGCTCCACCGCCAAGGCTCTTGCGATGCACAGCCGCTGCTGCTGGCCGCCGGAAAGACCCAGAGCGTTCTTTTTCAGCCGATCCTTTACCTCGTCCCAGATGGCGGCGTCCCGGAGAGAACGCTCCACGATCTCGTCCAGCTTGGCCTTGCTGTGAATGCCGTGGGTGCGGGGGCCGTAGGCGATGTTGTCGTAAATGCTCATGGGGAAGGGGTTGGGCTTCTGGAACACCATGCCCACTTCCTTGCGCAGATTGTTGACCTCCGCCTGGAAGATGTCCTTGCCCTCATAGCGCACGTCTCCCGTGATTTTTACGCCGGGAATCAGGTCGTTCATACGGTTCAGGGTTTTTAAGAATGTGGATTTGCCGCAGCCGGAGGGGCCGATGAGGGCGGTGATGCTGTGCTCCGGGACGGCGATGTTGATGGATTTCAGTGCCTGGGTATCCCCGTACCAGAGGCACAGATTTTTCGCGGTAATAATGTCAGCCAATTCGATTTTTCCTCCCATAATACTTACTTACCAGAGACGCGGACAGGTTAATGAGAAATGCCAGCACCATCAGAATGGCGGCAATGGCGAAGGCGACACCAAATTCTCCCTGCTCCTTGGCGTAGACGTACAGGGCAACCGTCAAGGTCGCGCCCGCGCTGTTTCTCGCAGCCCAGAAGCCGTTGACCACATGGGCAAATCCGGCGGTGAACAGCAGGGCGGCGGACTCGCCCAGAATGCGGCCGACGGAAAGGATGCAGCCGGTGACGATTCCGTCCACGCAGTTGGGAAGCACCACCGTGCGGATGACCCGCCATTTCCCGGCGCCCAGACCGAAGGCACCCTCCCGGTAGCTCTGGGGGACGGTTTTCAGGCTTTCCTGGGTGCTGCGCATGACGGTGGGCAGGTTCATGATGACCAGGGTCAGCGCGCCCGCCAGCAGGGAAGTACCCATATTGTTGGAAAACAGCAGCATACCCACAAGGCCGTAGATGATGGAGGGAATGCCGGAAAGGGTCTCGGCGGCGTACTCAATGACGGCGACGATCTTTTTATTGTGGGCGTACTCCGTCAGATAGATTGCCGCGCCCACGCCCAGGGGAAGCACCAGAACCAAAGTGTAAACGATGATGTACAGGGTGTTGAGAATGTCCGGCAGGATTCCGATGCGGTCGGCAAGGTAGCTGGGCTTGGTGCTGAGCAGCTCCCAGGTAATATGGGGAATGCCCTTCGCCAGAACGTAGACCATAAGAAACAGGGTCAGTCCGGCGGTCAGCGCGGTGGCCAGGTACATCCCGCCCCGCACCGTCCAGAGGTATAATTTTCTTCTTCTGGAAATCATTTTGCTTTGTCTCCCTTCAGAAAGAAATTCAGAGCGGCGTTGATGAGCATGATGAACAGGAACAGCACCAGGGCGATGGAGAACAGCGCCTGTTTTTGCAGGCCGCTGGAATAGGACATTTCGCTGGCCACGGCGGTGGTGAGGAAGCGGACGCTCTGAAACAGGGAGGTGGGCATGTTGGGGACATTGCCTGCCACCATCATAACGGCCATGGCCTCGCCGATGGCTCTGCCCACGCCCAGCACCACAGCAGCGGCAATGCCGCTTTTGGCGGCGGGGACGGAGACACGGAAGTAGGATTCCTCCGGCGTCGCGCCCAGGGCAAGGGAAGCGTCCTCGTATTCCTTGGGAACCGCCTCCAGGGCGGTGACGGACATTTTGATGATGGAGGGCAGGATCATTACGGCGAGAACGATGATGGCGGCAAACAGGCTGGAGCCGTCGGGAATGTGAAAGAGCTTCCGCAGTCCCGGCACCAGAACCATCATGCCGACGAGGCCGTAAACCACGGAGGGGATACCCGCCAGCATGGAAACCGCCTGCTCCATGAAGCGCTTGACGGGCTTCGGCGCCATTTTTGCCAGATACACCGCCGTTAAGAATCCAATCGGCACGCCGAGGATGACGGCTCCGGCGGTGCCGTAGACGCTGGTGAGAATGAAGGGGAGAATGCCATATTCCGGCTGCGCCGCCGTAGACGCCCATTTCTTGCCAAACAGGAATTGGAACAGACCAATCTGACGGATGGCGGGAATGCCGGAAATGATTAAATATATGGTGATCAGAAGCACGCAGCCTACGGTGATCAGTCCGAGAATCAGGAATATTCCGTGGACGACGGTCTCAAAAACGTTTGATTTGTGTTTCATGTTATCAGCCTTTCGAGAAGGTTTACCATCTTGCCAAATTGAAAAGTTGGCTCCCCCACACGGGGGAGCCGTTGCTGGTTTGCTTAGCCGTTGGCGGGAACCACACCGGAAGCGGTGATGATGTCATTGGCCTGACCCTTGGTGGCATAGTCGAAGAATGCCTGGGCGACGGGGCTCAGCGCATCGCCTTCCTTGGTGACCAGAACGAAGGGACGCTGGATGAGGTAGGTGCCGTCCTTGACGGTCTCTTCGCTGGGAGTCACGCCCGCGACCTTCAGAGCCTTGACGGAATCCTTGACGGAGGCCAGGGAAGCGTAGCCGATGGCGTCGGGGTTCTGGGCGACCGCGGTGATGACGTCGCCGGTGGAGGTCAGCTCCTGACGGTACTGGCACTTGTCAACGGTCTCGGTCAGTTCCTCGAAGCCGCTGCGGGTGCCGGAGCCGGCTTCACGACCCACCAGAACGATCTGGGCGTCCGCGCCGCCGACCTCAGACCAGTTGGTGATCTCACCGGTGTAGATCTTGGCGATGGTCTCAATGTCCAGGTCTTCCACGGTGTTGGCGGGGTTGACGATCACGGCGATGCCGTCGTAGGCAAGAACGGTGCCGACCAGGCCGGACGCAACCTCGGAATCCTTCAGCGCACGGGAGGACAGGCCGATGTCGCAGCGGCCTTCGGACACGGCGGTGATGCCGGAGCCGGAGCCGGTGGGGTTATAGGTGAAGTTCACGCCGGAGTTCGCTTCCATAAAGGCTTCGCCCAGAGCGCCGATGACCTTCTCCATAGAGGTGGAGCCGTCGGTGGCGACGGTGCCGGAGAGAGCTGCGGTGGTTGCGGGGACTTCGGTCTGGGGAGCGGCGGTGGTCTGTGCCGCAGTCTCGGCAGGAGCGGTGGGCTGGCTCTGAGCGCAGCCGGCCATGGCGACAACAAGCATGGCAATCAGTGCAATGGAAATGACTTTTTTCATAATCTTACTTCTCCTTGTAGGTTTTATTTTTGATGTACTTGGGATTTATCCTACGGTTCGCATTTTACTAGTCTAATGTAAATTCCAAAATCTCCGGTATGTAAAATGAAAATCAAATAGTGAAGCAAATTGTAAAGAATGAAAAGTCCTTGACAGAGCCAACCGATTATTCTAAAATAAGGGCAAAGGGATGACCCTTTTGTTCATACAGACATGACTTGCGCGGAAAAGGAGACGCTATGTATCGTATTTTGGAGTTGAATCCCCAGCTTGAGCCTTTCTCCGGGGATATTGATTTGCGGATGCACCTGTACCGTTCGACCAAAAAGCGTATTTTGTCCGAGGGGCAGAGCCTGAATGATTTTGCCAATGCCCATCTTTATTTCGGCTTTCACCATGTGGACGGCGGATGGTACTACCGGGAGTGGGCGCCCAGCGCCTACCAGCTGTATCTGGAGGGCGATTTCAACGGCTGGAACCAGACCTCCCATCCGCTGACCAACTTAGGCAACGGCAGCTGGGAGCTGTATCTCCCCGGGGACAATGCCCTGTGGGACGGCTGCAAGGTCAAAACCGTGGTGGACGCCAATCTGACCCGCACGGAGCACATCCCTCTGTATGCCCGCCGGGTGGTGCAGAACAAGCAGACCATCACCTTCGAGTGCGAGGTGGTGGACGACCGGAAGACCTTTCCCTGGACGGATAAGGATTTCGTGGGCGAGGACGAGCTGTATATCTACGAAGCCCACGTGGGCATGGCGCAGGAGGAGGGCAAGGTCAGCTCCTACCGGGAATTTGCCGATCATATCCTGCCCCGCATCCACAAGGCGGGCTATAATACCGTCCAGCTGATGGCCATTATGGAGCATCCCTATTACGGCTCCTTCGGCTATCAGGTGAGCAATTTCTTTGCCGCTTCCTCCTGGTTCGGAAGGCCGGAGGAACTGAAATACCTGGTGAACAAGGCACATGCCATGGGCATTCGGGTGCTGCTGGACGTAGTGCATTCCCACGCCGTCAGGAATACCGCCGAAGGCATCAATATGTTTGACGGCACCACCTGGCAGTTCTTCCACGACGGCCCCAAGGGCGACCATCCCGCCTGGGGGACAAAGTGCTTTGATTACGGCAAGACCGGCGTTATCCACTTCCTGCTGTCTAACCTGAAATTCTGGATGACGGAGTACCATTTCGACGGCTTCCGCTTCGACGGTGTGACCTCCATGCTGTACCATGACCATGCCCTCGGAACGGACTTTACCTCCGACGGCAAGTATTTCTCCTACAACACCGATACGGATGCGGTGACCTATTTGCAGCTTGCCAACGAGCTGATCCGTCAGGTGAACCCCAAGGCCATCACCATTGCCGAGGATATGTCCGGTATGCCCGGCATGTGCCTGCCCATTGCGGACGGCGGCATCGGCTTTGACTATCGGCTGGGCATGGGACTGCCGGATATGTGGGTCAAGGCGGTGAAGATCCAGGACGAATTCTGGGACATCAATCAGATGTGGGGCAGCATGTGCCTGCGCCGCCCCGGAGAGAAAACCGTGGCCTATGTGGAGTCCCACGACCAGGCGCTGGTGGGCGACCAGACAATGATCTTCCGTCTGGCCGGGGCGAACATGTACACCGACATGAACAAGGACTGCCACAACCCGGTAATCGACCGCGCCATTGCCCTGCACAAGATGATCCGCCTGTTCACCCTGTCCGGCGGCGGAGAAGCGTACCTCAACTTCATGGGCAACGAATTCGGCCATCCCGAGTGGATCGACTTCCCCCGGGAGGGCAACGGCTGGAGCTTCCATTACTGCCGCCGCCAGTGGAGTCTGAAGGACAACGGGATGCTCAAGTACCAGTGGCTGGGGGACTTTGACGAGGATATGGTTCGCCTCACCAAAGAAAACCGGATTTTCGACCAGCGCATGGCAGACCTGCTGCTGATGAAAGCGCCGGAGCAGACCCTTGCCTACTACCGCCACGGGTTGGTGTTCGTGTTCAACTTCCACTTTGGGAATTCCCTGAATAACGTACTCGTTCCGGTTCGCCAGCCGGGGGAATACACGGTTGTCCTGTCCACCGACGATGAAAAGTACGGCGGTTTTGGAAACGTGGCGAAAAAGACATATGCAACCAAGCGTTTTGACGGCAGAGACTACATTGAGCTGTACATCCCCGCAAGAACCGGCTTCGTGCTGAAGGAAAAGGTGATTCTTCCCAAAACTCCCGCAGCCCTGAAAAAAGCGGCCAAATGACAGATGACGGCGTGACCGAACCCGGTCACGCCGTTTTTTGTGCGAAAATATGCAGTAAAACAAATTGACGTGTGCAGGAAACTTTGTGCATTTCACAGATTTCTTGGCTTTTGCGGCGAAAAATGAATTTTTGCCCAATATGATGTTGCATTTTTGAGGCTTCGGACATATAATATACAAGTAAAACTTGTCAAAATGCCGAAAGGATGATTGATATGACTCCCTATTCCTGCATGAGCCGGGAAGAACTGGAACGTGAATACGGCAGTGTGCTGGCGTCCTACGAAGCCTGCAAGGCGCAGGGGCTGAATCTGAACATGGCCCGGGGCAAGCCCGCCACGGAGCAGCTGGACATGGTCAGCGGCCTGCTGACCGTGCTGCAAACCCCCGAGGACTGCTACGACGACGGCGTGGACGCCCGGAATTACGGCGAGCTGGCGGGTATCCCCAGCGCCCGGAGATATTGGGCGGATGTGCTGGGCTGCAAGGCGGATCAGGTGTTCGTCGGCGGCGCGGCTTCCCTGAATATGATGTTTGACGTGGTGTCCCGCGCCTATACCCACGGTCTGCTCCACAGCCCCAAGCCCTGGTGCCGGGAGGAAAAGGTGAAATTTCTCTGCCCCGCCCCCGGATATGACCGGCATTTCCAGATCGGCGAGTTCTTCGGCGCGGAGCTGATTCCCGTTTCCATGACCCCCGAGGGTCCGGACATGGACATGGTGGAGGAGCTGGTGAAGGATCCCCAGGTCAAGCTCATCTGGACGGTTCCCAAATATTCCAACCCCGACGGTATCATTTATTCCGACGAGACCATCCGCCGCTTTGCCCACCTGAAACCCGCCGCCCCGGACTTTGCCATCATCTGGGACAACGCCTACGGCGTCCATGAGTTTGAAGGCGACTATGTCCCGTTCCCGGACATCCTGTCCCTGTGCGACGAGGCGGGACGGCCGGACATGGTCTATGAGTTTGCGTCCACCTCCAAGATCACCTTTGCCGGCGGCGGCATTTCCTGCATGGCTGCCAGTGAGGCCAATATCTGCTACTTCACCGGCATTTTCGGCGTGCAGATGATCTCCTACGACAAGGTCAACCAGCTGCGCCATGTGCGTTTTCTTAAGGACAAGGCGCACACGCTGGAGATCATGAAGCTCCACGCATCCGTCATGGCGCCGAAATTTGAGTGCGTGGCAAAATGGCTGAACCGGGAGATCAAGCCTCTGGGCATTGCCCACTGGAACGACCCCAAGGGCGGCTATTTCGTCAGCCTGTTCGCCATGCCCGGCACGGCGAAGCGGGTCTGGACGCTGTGCAAGGAGGCCGGTGTGGTGCTGACCAACGCCGGCGCGACCTACCCCTACCGCAACGACCCGGACGACTCCAATCTCCGCATTGCCCCCAGCCTGCCCCCGGTGGCCGAGCTGGAAAAGGCCATGGAGGTGCTGTGCCTGAGCCTGCGCCTTTCGGCGCTGGAAAAGCTGCTGGCAAAATAAATACACCGCATACGGGACGGCGTGGCTTCGGCCACGCCGCCTTTTCGCGTCCACAAAGAAAATCTTGAGAATTTCGGCGAAATGTGTTAGGTTTTGAATTGGAAATCCTTCTATCAGGGTGAAGGACAAAACACAGGAGGTGCGTTGAATGAATGATGAACAAATCATACAGCTGTTCTTCACCCGAAACGAAGACGCCATCCGTCGGACGGACGACCGGTATGGCGCGAAGCTCACAAGGCTGTCGGAGAATATCGTGGGGAGCAGGGAGGACGCCCAGGAGTGTGTCAATGACACCTACCTCAAGGCATGGAACACCATTCCGCCCACGAAGCCGATCCACTTTTTTGCCTATCTCGCAAAAATCTGCCGCCACTTCGCCTTTGACCGGCTGGACTGGAACAACGCGGCAAAGCGCAGGGCCGAGGTCGTCGCCCTGACCCAGGAGATGGAAGCGTGCATTCCCGGTCATTGGCAGGAAACGGACGTGAGAAGCGCCGAGATCAGTCGATTGGTGAGCAGCTTTTTATGGAAGCAGACGGCGGACAACCGGATGATTTTTGTCCGGCGGTACTGGTACGGCGACAGCGTCAGCGAAATTGCTCTGCGCTACGAGATCAGCCAGAGCGCTGTGCTGATGCGACTGTCCCGGATGCGGGAAAAGTTGGCGGTTTACTTAAAAAAGGAGGGTTTTCAGGTATGACAGGCAAGGATATGCTGCAGGGCATTCAGAATCTGGATGCGGAACTGATCGAGGAATCGGAATTCGGAACATTCGGAAGGGGAAAAGCAAGGGGCTTCGGCAAGAAAAAGCTGCTGCTCATTCTGGCGGCGGCGCTGATTATGGCCACCATGACGGCGGCAGCGGCTATCACCCGCTGGACGGCGACCATGCAGTACGGAGACAACGGCGGCACAACGCAGCAGATCTCCGAGCAGGTCAAGAAGCAGGCAGAGCAAAGCGGCCTGTCCGTGACGCCAACCGAGACGAAGAACGGGAAAAAGGAAGCCGTTTCCGCGACGGACAACGGCATCACCGTCACCCTCGCCCAGACGCTGATGGATCAGTACGGCGGCAGAGCCATTTTCCGCATTGAGGGTTTACAGCTGGAAGAAGGGCAGGCACCTTGGGCATGGTGGGACTACCGGGTGGACGGAGAAGTGATGCCCATGAGCTGGGGCGCTCATTTTTTTGACGGCGTGCTTTGGGATGCCGACCACAATCCCACATATGCAAAGAACGGTCAGCCGGTTCCCCGGGTGGGAGAAGACCAACAGCTGCTTCTGGACTATCAGCTGGCCGACGGGAGCATTGAATTCAGCATCGATTTTGCATTCTCTCCGGATGAGAGCATGTTCGGAAAGGAAATGGCCGTGACCTTCACCGGCTTCGGCATTCAGGGCGAGAAGTTTGAAGACGAGGATATCATGACCACCCCCGGCAATTGGGTGCTGCGCTGGACGCTGGAAGGCACCACGGAGGCGCCGAAAAAGTGGACGCCCAACGCCAAGGTCGGAGATTTGTGGGACGTGACACTGGTAGAGGCGGAAATCGGCCAGTACAGCATGAAGTTCGCCTTCCGGCTGGGGGACGAATATACGGACAATTTTGATTTTACGGAGAAAACGGGCTGGTCGCCGACCCCGGCGAGCATCCGCCTGAAGGACGGCACCGACATTCGGCCTTACGGCAACGGCGGCGGTTCATGGGATGCTGACAGCCACACGTACACGTGCATCGAGCATACCCTCAACATAGTTCTCGACCCGGAACAGATTGCAGGCGTGAGCTTCTACAACGGCAGCGAACTGAACGATCAGGGCAAACGGGTGAGTAAGCCGTATTACTACGTTCCTTTTGAATAAGCAAAAGGCAGGACACCAATCGGTGTCCTGCCTTAAACTTATACCTTGGCGGCTTCTTCTTCGGCCAGACGCTTTTTCGCGGTGGACAGCATCAGCTTGATGCGGTTGAGCTGGTTGACCTCCGACGCGCCGGGGTCGTAGTCCACGGCTACGATGTTGGACTGGGGATAGGCTTTTTTCAGCGCCTTGATGACGCCCTTACCCACAACATGGTTTGGCAGGCACGCGAAGGGCTGGATGCACACGATGTTGGGCGTGCCGGAGAGAACCAGCTCCGCCATTTCTCCCGTGAGGAACCACCCCTCGCCGTACTGGTTGCCGATGGAGAGGAAGGGCTTTGCCAGCTCTGCCACCTGCTCAATGGGCATGGGCGGCTCAAAACGGCGGCTCTTTTCCAGCGCGTCCAGGGCGGGCTTGCGTATCAGACGAATGGCATCCACGCCGAGCTTCGCCGTGGCGGCACTCGTCCAGCCCGCGCCTAAGAATTCATGCTTGTAATCGCCGTTGTACACGCAGTAGTTCAGAAAGTCCATCAGGTCAGGCACCACGGCCTCCGCTCCTTCGGCTTCCAGCAGATCCACCAGATGGTTGTTGGCGAGGGGCATATACTTGACCAGAATCTCGCCCACCACGCCGACTCGCGGCTTGCGCAGGGTTTCGTCAATGGGAAGATTGTCAAAGGCTTCCACAATGCCGCTGCAAACGGCCTTATACGACCACTTGCTCTTGCTGCTGACCAGAGAATCGATGGCGATTTCCAGCCACTTCTGATGAAGGGCGTTGGCGGAACCCTTCTCCTTTTCATAGGGGCGAACCCGGTACAGGCAGCGCATGAACAGGTCGCCGTAGACCATGCCTCGCAGCGCGGTGAACAGAAGGCCGGGGGAGAGCTTGAAGCCCTCGTTGGTCTCCATGCCGTTGGCGTTCAGGGAGATGACCGGGATATGCCCCAGTCCCGCCTTGTCCAGCGCACGGCGGATGAAGCCCACGTAGTTGCTCGCCCGGCAGCAGCCGCCGGTCTGGGTCATCATCACGGCCAGCTTGTCCGTGTCGTATTTCCCGGAAAGCACCGCGTCCATGATCTGCCCCACCACGGTGATGGAGGGGAAGCAGGCGTCGTTGTTTACGAATTTCAGTCCCATGTCGATGGCGGCGCGGTTGTCATTGGCAAGTACTTCGATGTGGTAGCCGTACTTCTTGAAGATCGGTTCCAGCAGGTCAAAGTGAATGGGGCTCATCTGGGGGGCGAGGATGGTGTACCCGGACTGATACATTTCCTTGGTGAACTCCGACCGATGGTAGGCAGCGGGCTTGGGCTGGGGGCGGATGCCCCGCGCCTGACGCTGGTTCATGGCGGCCAGCAGACTGCGGATGCGGATACGGGCAGCGCCCAGATTGTTCACCTCGTCGATTTTCAGGACGGTGTAGAGCTTGTTGCTCCCTTCCAGAATTTCGCACACCTGATCGGTGGTGACAGCGTCCAGACCGCAGCCGAAGGAATTCAGCTGGATCAGCTCCAAGTCCTCCCGGTTCCGCACGAACTCTGCCGCGCTGTACAGCCGGGAATGGTAGACCCACTGGTCGTTGACCCGGAGGGGGCGCTCGGGGGTGAAATCGATGGGCAGGCTGTCCTCGGTGAGGACGGCAAGGTCATAAGAGGCAATCATTTCCGGGATACCGTGGTTGATTTCGGGGTCAATGTGATAGGGCCTGCCAGCCAGAACGATGCCCCGGGCGTGATTTTCCGCCATCCATTGCAGCGCCTTTTGACCCTCTGCCCGGACGTCGGACTTGGCGCGCTGCTGTTCTTCCCATGCCTTGTGGACGGCAGCGCGGACTTCCTTCCCGTCGATGCCCCATTCTTCCTTGCACAGGGTGGCCAGCCGGTCGGCGGCGATCTTCTCGCTGGTAAAGGCGAGGAAGGGGCGGATGTAGCGGACTTCGCCGTCTGCGACGGCTTCCACGTTGTTTTTCAGATTCTCCGGGTAGGAGACCACGATGGGGCAGTTGTAATGATTCTGCGCGCCGGGGGTTTCCTGATGCTCGTAGAACACGCAGGGGTGGAAGATGGTCTTGATGCCCTCGTTGATGAGCCATTGCACGTGGCCGTGGGAGAGTTTGGCGGGGTAGCACTCGGATTCCGAGGGGATGGACTCCATGCCAAGCTCGTAGATTTTTCGGCTGGACTTGGGGGAGAGGACTACCCGGAAACCCAGTTCCCGGAAGAATGTCGCCCAGAAGGGGTAGTTTTCGTACATATTCAGCACTCTGGGAATGCCGATGACGCCCCGGGTGGGATTTTCCAGCGGGGGATAGTCAAACATCCGCTTCAGCTTATAGGCCATCACGTTGGGGCCTTTCCGACCAGTTCCGGTGCCGCCTAACCCTTTTTCACAGCGGTTGCCGGTGACATGGCGGCGTCCGCCGGGGAATTTGTTGATGGTCAGCATACACCGGTTGGAGCAGCCGCCGCACCGGGTGGTGGAGGTGGTGTAGGTCAGATTCAGAATGTCGTTCAGGGGAAGGGTGGTGCTTTCCTGACCGTGGTAGCGCTCCCGCGCCACCAGCGCCGCACCGAACGCGCCCATAATGCCGGAAATGTCGGGGCAGGTAGCTTCCACTCCGGCGATCTTCTCAAAGGCGCGAAGCACCGCCTGGTTGTAGAAGGTGCCGCCCTGCACCACGATGTGTTTGCCCAGGTCGGCGGGGTCGGCCAGCTTGATGACCTTGTAAAGGGCGTTTTTGATGACGGAGTAGGCAAGTCCCGCGGAAATATCCTGCACCGTCGCGCCCTCTTTTTGCGCCTGCTTGACGTTGGAATTCATGAACACGGTGCAGCGGGTGCCAAGATCGATGGGATTTTTGGCGAACAGCGCTTCCTTGGCAAAGCCCTCGGCGCTGTAGCCCAGGGAATTGGCGAAGTTCTCGATAAAGGAGCCGCAGCCGGAGGAGCAGGCTTCGTTCAGCAATATGGTGTCCACGCTGCCGTTTTTCAGCTTGACGCACTTCATGTCCTGTCCGCCGATGTCCAGCACGCAGTCCACCTCCGGGTCAAAAAACGCGGCGGCGGTGCAGTGGGCGATGGTCTCCACCTCGCCTTCGTCCAGGCAGAAGGCGGATTTTAGGAGGGATTCTCCGTAGCCTGTGGAGCAGGAGCGGGCGATGTGCGCCCCCTCGGGCAGCTCTTCCCGGAGCCGTGCCATGGCGTCCATGGCGGTGCGGATGGGGTTGCCCTGATTGTTTGCGTAGTAGGAAAAGAGAAGCTGACCGTCGCTGCCGATGAGCGCCACCTTCGTGGTGGTGGAACCGGCGTCGATGCCGAGGAAGCACTCCCCCCGGTAATCGGACAGGCTTTCCCGGCGGACAACGGCCTTGCTGTGCCGGGCGCAGAAGGCCTGATGCTCTTCCCGGGTGGCAAACAGGGGGTCAAGGCGCTTTAGCTCAAAGGCCATTTCCACACCTTTGTCCAGCCGGTCGATCAGGCCGTCCATGCTGACGGCTTCGGCGTCGCCGGATTCCAGCGCCGCGCCCATGGCGGCAAAAAGATGGGAGTTTTCCGGGTCAACGGTGGTTTCGGGGGTGAGCTTCAGGGTTCGGATAAAGGCCTTTTTCAGCTCGGGCAGGAAGTGCAGAGGTCCGCCCAGGAATGCGACGCAGCCCCGGATGGGTTTGCCGCAGGCAAGGCCGGAGATGGTCTGGTTGACCACGGCCTGAAAAATGGAAGCGGCCAGGTCGGCGGTGGTTGCGCCCTCATTGATGAGGGGCTGAATGTCGGTTTTCGCGAACACGCCGCAGCGGGCGGCGATGGGGTAGATTTCCTGGTAGTGTTCGGCATGTTGGTTCAATCCGGCGGCGTCGGTCTGGAGCAGGGACGCCATCTGGTCGATGAAGGAGCCGGTGCCGCCGGCGCAGACGCCGTTCATCCGTTCCTCCAAACCGCCCCGGAAATAAATAATCTTGGCGTCCTCGCCGCCCAGCTCAATGGCCACGTCGGTCTGGGGCGCCACGGCCTGCAATGCGGAGGCAACAGCCACCACCTCCTGCACGAAGCCGATGCCCATGGCCTTGCCAAGATTGATGGAGCCGGAGCCGGTGATCTTCACCTGCAAAAGGCAGGAGCCAACCTGTTCCCGGGCTTCGGCAAGGAGTTCCTTAAGCGTCTGCTGGGTGTGGGCGCAGTGGCGGCGGTATTGCCCGAACAGGATTTCCCCGTTTTCGTCCAGCAGCACAAGCTTGACGGTGGTTGAGCCGATATCGATACCGGCGCGATATGTATTCATAGCACACGTCTCCATTTTTGATCTTTGTAACAATTCTACAAAACGATATTTGTCATTATAGCAAATATGTTGTAAACAAATTGTTAATTGTGGAATATTTTAACCGGTTCTTTGCAGAAGTAAGGGGTCGGCCGCCATAGTCTGGCGACCGACCCTACAGTCAGGTATTTTCGCTTACAGCGGGTGTTTCCGATTTTACGGCTTTCTTTTTGCGGCGATGGTGAACCAGGAGAATGACCACCAGCAGCACGACCATGGCCGCGCCGCCGGCACCGATGATGGGCAGCCAGGAGACCGATTTCTTCATCGACCCGATCAGGCAGAAGCTCTCATCGCCGTCCTCTATGGCAAAGACCAGATAGCTGCCGTCCTGGGTGTGGGAAACCTCCCGCCAGCTTCCGTCCGCACCCTTTACCATGACCCAGACATTTTTCTGCTCAGTTTCCGGCAAATAGCGCAGCGTATCGGCCGTACCGGCGGGGAGGGTAAAGGCGTAGCCCTCCAGGAATTTGTCGTGGACACCCGGAGCGGGGCCTTTGGTCATTTGGGTCAGCTGAATCGGTGTATTGTCGGAGAATTGACCCTGGGCAAGCAGCGTGGGCAGCTTGCTCTCCCCCAAAGGCTCGCTCTGCACCGCTTCCCATTCCGCGGTGTACACCGCCGGGAAGGAAACGTCAAAGCGGATGTCGGACAGGTCAGCGTCCGCAAGGCCGTCCCAGCGGCCGACGTAACCGGCCTTTTCGGGCAGCTTGGGAATGCTGTCCGGGGATAGCGCCTCGCCGGGGGCGAGGGTGACGGTGTGCATCATGCCGTCGTCATAGACGAAGCGGACGGAGATGACCTTGAAGATGGGGTCAAGACCTTCCAGCTCCACAAAATCGTCGTGTTCAAGGGGCTGGGCGCTGTCAGCATAGCTGACGCCGTCGATGGCGCCGATGTCGGAGCCGACGGTGAGGTAGTAGTTTCCGGTGACGGTGTCTTCCTCGGTTTCGTCTGTGTCGTCGGATTCCGACTTGAGGAATCCGGAATGCTCGCCCTTGAAGCCCAGAATCGCGCCGGTCTTCTCGGAGCCTGTGAGCTGCACCATGCTGCGGCAATCGGTGACGGTAAGTCCCTCGCCCGCAATGCCGCCCACATAGGCGTTTCCGGTGATGGCGGATTTGGCGCTGCACCGGCGGACATATCCGTCACTCCTGCCCGCGACACCGCCTACATAGTTGGCGTCCTCCGCGTCAATGCTGCCGGTGCTGAGACAGTCCTTCGTAAGTCCCAGCGCCATCCAGCCAACAATGCCGCCCACGTTCTGTCGCTTCGCCGTAACGCTTCCGCTGTTTTCACAGCCGAGGATCACGGCGCGCAGCTGGGTGTCGAAGTTCATGGAGTTGTCCCCGCCGATTTGCAGATCGTTCTCCGGATCCAGGCGGTTTTCATAGGCAATGGCGCCCACGACGCCGCCTGCGTTCAGATCGCCCAGAACCGCACCGGAATTGGTGCATTTTTCCACCTTGCCGGAGAGAATTTCTGCGGTGTCCCGGTCGGAAATGTCCTCAATGGTGCCGCCCAGATTCTGGGAGGCGTTGCCAACGGTGGCGCTCATGGCGCTGATTTGCCCGGCAATGGAGCGCATGATGCGGCTGAGGGAATCCGCCGTGTCGTTGACGGAATCCATGATGGCGTACAGAGAGGAACCGGCGGCGGCAAGGCTGCTGTTGGCGTTGTTGATGGCCGCGTCGATGGTGTCCCGGTCGGGGGGATAGGGGTCATCCCCGTTGGGCAGCAGGGTATCCAGAGCGTCCTTGGCATCCACGAGGGAATTGTAGAGGTCGTCCACCTGAACGCCCATGTCCGAATTGCCGTCCTGAATGGTGGAAAACGCCTGCCCCGTGAGATTGCTTACGGTGCCAAGCTGGGATTGGAGAATCTGCATTGTGTCCTCGGTGTACTCGATGAAGGTGGTCGGCTCCATCTGGCCGACGATGCCGCCCACTTCCTTGCGGCCATAAACCTGAGCAAAGTTTTCGCATTTGTAGAGATACCCGGTCTGGGTTCCGGCAATGCCGCCGACGTTGTAGCCCATGTGCTGATAGCCCACGTTGCCACGGTTTTTGCTCTGGCGGATGACGCCGCTGCTGGTACCGGCGATACCGCCGATGTCCGTTACGGTGCTGACGGATTCGCTTCCGGTGATGGTCTCCAGGGAAATGTCGGAGAGCTTTATCTGGTTTTCCTCGGCGGTGGTGTTGACTCCGGAGCGGTTGTTGCAGCTGCGGACAACGCCAAGGTTATTTCCCACGACGCCGCCGACCCGGTGGTCGCCGGTGATGACGCCTTTGGAGTGGCAGCCGTCGATGATACCGGTGATGGCGTTGATGCCGGCGATGCCGCCCACATCATCCGAGCCGGAAACCGTGCCGTCAAAGAAGCAGTTCTGAATTTTACCGGCATTGTGTCCGGCAATGCCGCCCACGGCGCTGCGGCTTCCGTCAGGCGTGACCGCTCCCGAAACGGTGAGATTCTGGATGACCGCAGAGGCGTCAACATAGCGAAACAGACCCATGTTGGAGCCGTCCCGGGTGATGCTGAGGCCGGAGACAGTGTGGCCGTTCCCGTCGAAATTGCCGCAGAAAATGGGAATTCCTGAAAAATCCACGCCGGTGAGGTCAATATCCGTCAGCAGGATCACGCTCAGATTCCGGCTGTAGCTGTCCAGACGGCAGTTTTCCGCGAAGTCCAGAAACTGCTGCCGGCGCGCAATGCGCAGGGTCGTGCCTTCTTCGCTGTCCTGGGCTTCCTCGGCCAGCGCCGTTACCGGCAGGCTGAGAACAAGAAGCAGACACAGAAGCAGAGCAGATATTCTTTTCAGCAGATTACGCATTGTCTTCGCCTCCTTCCGCATCGGATTCGTCCAGTTTTTTGACCTGGGTGTTGGTGGAGACGATGGCGTTCATCTCGCCCCGGATCGTTCCGGTGAATTCGCCGTCCACCATGCCGCTGACCTGACCCCGCAGATGGCCGCTGACATACATGGTGCCGCTGGCGGTTCTGGTGGGCAGCTCGATGCCCTTCATCTGGAAGGAGGTGCGGTTGATGATGGAATCGCTGAGCACGAGGATGGCGGGCAGAACACCCAGCACGATGACGATGGAAATGATCGTACCGCGACCCAGGCAGGTGCCGAGAATGGAAATAACGGGGTTGGTGGAAATGTTGCCGATCAGCAGAGCGGCGGCGGACAGAATGGTGCCGGAGGTGAAGATGGTGGGGAAGGAGGCGTTCAGCGCTTCCACAATGGCTTCCTTATGGGTCATGGTGGATTTCAGCTCCTGATAGTGGCTGGAAATGACGATGGCGTAGTCGATGTTCGCACCCATCTGAATGGACTGCACGATGAGGTAGCCCAGGAAGTACAGCGGCTGATTTGCCAGAGTGGGGACGGAGAAGTTAATCCACACGCTTCCCAGGATACAGGCAATCAGCAGGATAGGCAGTCCCGCCGACTGGAAGGTGAACAGCAGAACCAGGATGACGAACAGGGAGGACAGAATGGAGATCACCAGATTGTCCTTGGCGAAGGAGGAGGACAGGTCGCGGGAGCTGGTGGAGTTGCCCACGACGTAATAGTCACTGTCGTAGTATTTTCCGACGATGCTGCGCATTTCCTTCAGGAACGCAAAGGTCTCGTCGCTTTCCTCCGGCAGGTTCAGGTAAACCACCATCCGGCTGTAGCGGTCGCTTTTCAGCTGCTTATTGGCGGTGTCCAGCTGGGAGAAAATATCGTCCAGGGATGCTTCGTCCATATCGTCCAGGGAAATGTTGTGGCTGTCCAGCTGGTCTTTCAGGAACATCAGCATATCGAACAGGGGAACGTCGTATTTGTCCAGCCCCTGTACGAATTCACCGTATTGGTCGTGTTCAATGGCGTAGGCGGAATAGAGCAGCTGCGCCACCTCGTAATCCATGCCCACCAGCTCGGAAAGCTCTCTGGGGTTCAGGCTGTCCGTCAGGGTGTAGCCGTCCATGGCCTCAATGTTCGCCAGACCCATGGTGCTTTTGACCTCCGGGCGGGCGTCCAGCTCGTCGAGGATTTTGGCCTCCGCGTCATAATTGCCGCTGGGAACCACCAGCGCCACCATGTTGCTTGTGCCGAAGGTGTTCTGAATTTTGAAGTAGGCCGTCTGACGCTCATTCATATTCGCAGTCTCAATATTGTTGTAGCTGTAAACAAAGGGACAGCGGCTGGACAGAATGAACGCGCCAACCAAGAGAATTACAAATAGCGGCGGTACAACACGCCGGGCTTTCACGGCAAACTTGCCGATGGGCGTGATGTTGGGCAGAAGCTTTTTGTGGCGGGTACGATCCATCAGCGGGCTGAACAGCATCAGAAGCCCCGGCATCAGGGTGAAGACGGAGAGCAAACTGAACAGAATGGCCTTCACCAGAACCAGCGCCATGTCCAGACCGATTTTGAACTCCATGAAGCCCAGCGCGGCCAGGCCGGACACCGTGGTCAGGGACGAAGCGCTGATCTCCGGGATGGCCTTGCTCAGGGCGGTGATGCAGGCGTCCCGGGCGGTGCGGGTCTCCCGCTCGTCGGTGAAGCGGTGGCACAGGATGATGGCGTAGTCAATGGCCAGCGCCAGCTGCAGCACCACGGCCACGGAGTTGGAGATGAAGCTGATGGTACCCAGTTGGAAGTTGGTTCCCATATTCAGAAGGGCCGCCACGCCGAAGGTAATCATCAGCACGGGAACCTCGGCATAGGAGCGGGAGGTCAGGGTCAGCACGATGATGATGATGACCACGGCTATGATCAGAATGACGGACATTTCCCCTTGCAGGGTGGCGTTTTCGTCGTAGCCCACGTCGGAGTATACACAGTAGTCGTAGCCGTCCATCAGCGCTTCCACATCCGATAGCGCCTGCTTGCTGATCTCGTCGGAGACAACGCCGTCAAAGCTGATGTCAAACAGCGCCGAGGCGTTGGTGTAGTGATCGGGGGTGTCGTCGAAGGTGACCATGCTGACCCCTTCCACATCCTCAATCTGCTGGGACAATTCCTCCGCCGTTTCGTAGGTGACGTTGGACACCATGATCTGGGCGGTGGCGAAGGTAGTGAAGTTGTCGTTCATCGCCACGATGCCCTGACGGGTCTCCGTGTCCTCGGGCAGGTAGGTGGTGACGTCGTTTTCCACATTCACCCATCCGGAGGAAAACGCACAGAAAATCACGGCAAATATGTACAAAAGGAAGAACAAAGTCTTTTTGTCCACAATAAACGTGGCAAGCTTTGTCATGAAATTACTGTCCGGCGGGTTCTTTTCAGACATAATATCCTCCTAACATACACCTTTGGGCAAAAATCCCACACGAAGGCGAAACGAAAGTTGACTTTTTGGATGGGAACTATTATAATCAAAATGTGGAAAAACTGCAAGCAATAAATTGGATAAGATACGCCAATATTGCGCGCCGGTTTTCAGCGTGTTTACAGTCTCGTAAAGAATTGTTTCGGTTGTGTTTAGAAAAAATGAATAAAATGGAAACAAGAAAAATAAAGGAGAATCTTCATGAGGCTTAGTCTGGTACTTGCGTTTTTGTTTTTTATCGGCTCGTGCTTCGGATGGGTGCTGGAGCTGCTGTACCGCAACCTGACCCACCGCCATAAAAAGTGGATCAACCCCGGCTTCTGCACCGGCCCGTATCTTCCGATTTACGGCTTCGGACTGTGTACGCTGTTCCTGCTGGCGTCGCTTGAAAACCTGCATCTGATTGCAAACCCCGTCTGGAACCGGGTGGTGCTGTTTATTGCCATGGCCGTGGCCATGACGCTGATTGAGTATATCGCTGGTATTGCCTGCCTGAAATATCTGAAAGTCCGGCTGTGGGACTATTCGAATCTATGGGGCAACATTCAGGGAATCATCTGCCCGCTGTTCTCCTTCTTCTGGGCGGCGCTTGGAGCGGCCTATTATTTCCTGATTCATCCCTACATTCTCAACGCCCTGGCGTGGCTGTCCAACAATCTGGCGTTTTCCTTCTTCATTGGCATGTTCTTCGGTGTGTTCATCATCGACGTGGTGCATTCCAGCCAGATCATCGTCAAGCTCAAGCAGTTCGCCGAGGAAAACAAGGTCGTCGTGAAATACGAGAGCATCAAGGACCATATCCGGGATTTCAACCAGAACGCCGCCGCCAAGTACCACTTTTTCTCCCCCTTCCGTTCGGACAGCCCTCTGGCCGAGCATTTGAAGGAAATGTATCTCAAGCTGGAAAAGCAGAGAGACAGCCGGAAATGATTCTTTTGGCTGAAAGGAGATAAACAGATGAAAAAGACAATGGTAACGGTATTGCTTATCGCAAGCATTTTCTTGTGTTCTTGCGCAAATAAGCAGCTGCCCGCGAATTCCAGCCCTGAAAGCAATGAAGCAAAAGCGCAATTGGAGGAAAACACGAATAGCATGGCCACTGAACCGACTCCGGATGTCAGCTTGGATGCTGAAAGCGCATTTGGTACACAAGACAGCGTCGATTTTGAGACTGAGGACATCTTATCGCAGATCAAGACATCTGTTGGAATTCCTTTCCGTCTTTGGAACAATCAGTCGCAGGTGCTTCATTGCATCTCTGTTTTTGAATCCTACGCCAAACGTGAAGTCGAACGAAAAACAGATCCCGCTCACGAAGAACAAAGTGAGCTGGAGTGGCATATCACTGAGAACGTACTCTCCATTACAGGAGCATGGAACGAAGATTTTTTACTTGATATGTCCGGGAAAACGGCAACGTCTCTCACAGACGGAATGGTATATGATATTGTGCCAGGCAATATCATAGATGGACATTATACAGATTGATTCCTGATATCAAAAACCGCAGGAATTTTCTTAAACGGCAGCTTCCTTCCCCGGGAGCTGCCGTTTTATATGCCTGACTGCTTTGATGCGCCGAGCCGCCGCTTTTTGCGGAATTTGGGCAAATAGAACAAAGATATTGGAAGAAAACGGATTTTCTTCTGCCTTGTAAAGTGTTCCCCTTTGTGCTATCATAAGCCCAGAGAACAATGGCGTTCCCCATGGGGCATTTCTGCCCTGTGCGCGGGAACGCCATTTATTTTTTGTAGCCCAACATACCAAAAGGAGAAGAAGCTATGGAAAATTTTACCGAACGCACAACACCTGCCGGGTTGTACGATTCCCGGTTTGAACACGACAACTGCGGCATCGGCGCGGTGGTGGATATTAAGGGACATAAGAGCCACCGGACGCTGGACGACGCGCTGCAAATCGTGGAGCACCTGGAACACCGGGCAGGCAAGGACGCCGAGGGAAAAACCGGCGACGGCGTGGGCATCCTGTTGCAGGTCAGCCATAAATTCTTTGCAAAGGCCGCCGCGGCCGCGGGCATCACCCTGGGCGCGGAGCGGGAATACGGCGTCGGCATGTTCTTCTTCCCCCAGGAGGAATTGCGGCGCAATCAGGCGAAGAAGCTGTTTGAGATCATCTGCAAGAAGGAGGGACTGCCCTTCCTGGGCTGGCGGCAGGTGCCGGTCTGCCCCGAGTATCTGGGGCAGAAGGCGCGGGACTGTATGCCCAGCATCTGGCAGGCCTTTGTGGGAAAGCCTCCGAGAATGGTCGCCGGAATCGCCTTTGACCGGCGGCTGTATGTGGTGCGTCGGGTGTTCGAGCAATCCAGTCAGGAGACCTACGTGTGCAGCCTGTCCAGCCGTACCATCGTGTACAAGGGCATGTTTCTGGTCAAGGAGCTGCGGCAGTTCTACCCGGATTTACAGGACGAGGACTATGAGACCGCCATCGGCATGGTTCACAGCCGTTTCTCCACCAACACCTCCCCCAGCTGGAACCGGGCGCACCCCAACCGGTTCATTCTCCACAACGGCGAGATCAACACCATCCGGGGGAACGTGGACACCATGCTCGCCCGGGAGGAGACCATTGCCAGCCGCTTTTTGAAGGACGACATGACCAAGGTGCTGCCCATTGTCAACCAGGGCGGCTCCGACTCCGCCATGCTGGACAACACTTTGGAATTCATGGTCATGAACGGCATGGATTTGCCCCTGGCGGTGATGGTCACCATTCCGGAACCGTGGAGCAACAACCGGAACATGGATCAAAAGAAGAAGGACTTTTACCAGTATTATGCTACCATGCTGGAGCCTTGGGACGGCCCTGCGTCCATTCTGTTCAGCGACGGCGACGTGATGGGCGCTGTCCTTGACCGGAACGGTCTGCGCCCCAGCCGCTATTACATCACCGACGACGGACGGCTGATCCTGTCCAGCGAGGTGGGCGTTCTGGACATCCCGCAGGAACACGTCATCCGCAAGGATCGCCTGCGTCCCGGCAAGATGCTGCTGGTGGACACGGTGAAGGGCGAGCTGGTGGACGATGAGCACCTGAAAGCGGAGTACGCCAGCCGCCAGCCCTACGGCGAATGGCTGGATCGGAATCTGGTCAACCTCGCCGATCTGACGGTTCCCAACCGGAGAATCCCCTCCTACACAAGAGAAGAAATGGTACGGCTTCAGAAGGCCTTCGGTTACCGCTACGAGGATTTGAAGACCATCATGCTCCCCATGGCGAAAAACGGCGCGGAACCCTCCGGCGCGATGGGCAGCGACACCCCGCTGGCCGTCCTCAGCCACACCCGCCCGCCGCTGTTCGAGTATTTCAAGCAGATGTTCGCCCAGGTCACGAATCCCCCCATCGACGCGCTGCGGGAGAAAATCGTCACCTCCACCACGGTATACGTGGGCGCACAGGGTAATCTGCTGGAGGAGGACGCGGAAAACTGCAAGGTTCTGAAAATCAACAACCCCATCCTTACGGAGACGGACTTGCTGAAAATCAAGACCATGGACGTTCCCGGCTTCAAGGTGGAGACGGTGTCCATCTGCTACTATAAAAACACCCCCCTGGAAAAGGCCATCGACCGGCTGTTCGTGGACGTTGACCGGGCGTACCGGGACGGCACGAACATCCTGATTCTGTCCGACCGGGATATTGACGAGTATCACGTCGCCATTCCCAGCCTGCTGGCCGTCAGCGCGGTGTCCAAATATCTGGTTCGCACCCGGAAGCGCACCGCCATGGCGCTGATTCTGGAAAGCGGCGAACCGAGACTTGTCCATGACTTTGCCACGCTTCTCGGCTTCGGTGCTTGCGCCATCAACCCGTATCTTGCCCAGGAGAGCATCGGCAATTTGATCAGCGACGGGCTGCTGGAAAAGGATTTCTATGCCGCCGTCAACGATTACAACAAGGCGGTGCTGGCTGGTATTGTAAAAATTGCCTCCAAGATGGGTATTTCCACCATCCAGTCCTATCAGGGCAGCCAGATTTTTGAGGCGGTGGGCATCAGTAAAGAGGTCATCGACAAATACTTTACCAACACCGTCAGCCGGGTGGGCGGCATCACCATTGACGATATCCAGAAGGACATGGAGGACCGTCACCAGCAGGCCTTCGATCCCCTGGGGCTGGACATTTACATGGATTTGCCCAGCGTGGGCGCCCACAAATTCCGCAGCGGGAGCGCGGCGGAGCAGCACCTGTACAACCCTCAGACCATTCATCTGTTGCAGCAGGCGGTGTGGACGGGGGACTACGGCAAGTTCAAGCAGTACACCGCCGCCGCGGCCAACGAGGGCGGCGACGATATGCACCTGCGGAGCCTGCTGGAATTTAACTACCCCGAAACCGGCGTCCCTATTGAGGAAGTGGAAGGGGTGGACGCCATCGTCAAGCGCTTCAAGACCGCCGCCATGAGCTACGGCGCGCTGTCCAAGGAAGCCCATGAATGCCTTGCCATTGCCATGAACCGCTTGGGCGGCAAGTCCAACACCGGCGAGGGCGGCGAGGACGAGGAGCGCTACGGCACCGAGCGAAATTCCGCCATCAAGCAGGTTGCCTCCGCCCGGTTCGGCGTCACCAGCAAATACCTGGTTTCCGCCAAGGAAATCCAGATCAAGATGGCGCAGGGCGCGAAGCCCGGCGAGGGCGGACAGCTTCCCGGCGGCAAGGTGTACCCTTGGGTGGCAAAGTGCCGCCACTCCACCACGGGCGTGGGGCTGATCTCCCCGCCGCCCCATCACGATATCTATTCCATTGAAGATCTGGCGCAGCTGATCTACGACCTGAAATGCGCCAACCGGAATGCCGCCATCAACGTCAAGCTGGTAAGCGAAGCGGGGGTCGGCACCATTGCCGCCGGCGTGGCCAAGGCCGGCGCGGAGGTCATTTTGATCTCCGGCTTTGACGGCGGCACAGGCGCGGCATCCATCAATTCCTCCATCCACAACGCCGGTCTTCCCTGGGAGCTGGGCATCGCGGAGGCGCACCAGTGCCTCATCATGAACGGCCTGCGTTCCCGCGTGCGCATTGAGTCCGACAGTAAGCTCATGAGCGGCCGGGACGTGGCGATTGCCGCCATGCTGGGCGCGGAGGAATTCGGCTTCGGTACCGGACCGCTGGTGGCCATGGGCTGCGTGATGATGCGGGTGTGCAATCTGGACACCTGCCCCATGGGCATCTGCACCCAGAACCCAGAGCTGAGAAAGAAGTTCATGGGCAAGCCCGAGTACGTGATGAACTTCATGAAGTTCATGGCGCAGGAGCTGCGGGAATATATGGCGAAGCTGGGCGTGCGCACAGTGGACGAGCTGGTGGGTCGCACGGACTTGCTGAAGGTGCGTCCCGCCCCCGCCGGATCCCGCGCCAGCGAAATGGATTTGTCGGGACTGCTGCAAAACCCGCTGGTGGAGAACACCAATGTCCACTTTGACCCCAAGGCGGTGTACGACTTCAAGCTGGAACAGACCCCGGACATGAAGGTGCTGATGAAGAAGTTCAAAAAGAGCTTCGACATGCCGGAACCAAGGCCAATGATCGTTCAGATGGAGGTGGGCAACACCGACCGCACCTTCGGCAGCATTTTTGGCAGCGAGATCACGGCGAAATTCGGCAACACCCTTCCGGACGATACTTTCCATGTGGTCTGCACTGGCTACGGCGGCCAGAGCTTTGGCGCGTTTATCCCCAAGGGGCTGACGTTGGAGCTGATCGGCGACAGCAACGACTATCTTGGCAAGGGACTTTCCGGCGGCAGGATCATCGTCTACCCGCCGAAGAACGTGACCTACGACCGCAGTGAGAACATTTTGATCGGCAACGTGGCCTTCTACGGTGCCACCGGCGGCAAGGCGTTCATCAACGGCGTGGCGGGGGAGCGGTTCTGCGTCCGCAATTCCGGTGCCGTCGCCGTGGTGGAGGGCGTGGGCGACCACGGCTGCGAGTACATGACCGGCGGCACGGTGGTGGTACTGGGCAAGACCGGCAAGAACTTCGCCGCAGGCATGAGCGGCGGCATCGCCTACGTGCTGGATGAGGACTGGGACTTCTACCAGCGGGTGAACAAGGATATGGTCGCGCTGGAAAGTGTGGAGCATAAGTACGATGTGTCCCTGCTGAAAGACCTGATCCGGGAGCATGTGGAGGCCACCGGCTCGCCCCGTGGAAAAGAAATCCTCGAGAACTTCGGCGAATATCTGCCAAAGTTCAAGAAGGTTCTGCCCCACGACTATGATAAGATGCTCCGCATGATCGCCCAGATGGAGGAAAAGGGCGAGGACAGCGAGCAGGCGCAGATCGAGGCGTTTTACGCCATGAAAAACGGGAAATAGGGAGGCGGGAATATGGGAAAACCCACCGGATTTATGGAGATCGATCGGCAGACCAGCCGGGAGATCGCCCCTGAGGAACGTATCAAGAATTTCAATGAATTTCATATTCCGCTGCACTGTGACGAACAGCAGGCGCAGGGCGCACGGTGCATGGACTGCGGCGTGCCCTTCTGCCAGAGCGGCATGATGATCGGCGGCATGGCAAGCGGCTGCCCCTTAAATAACCTCATCCCCGAATGGAATGATCTGGTATATCAGGGACGGTGGGACTTGGCGGCGAAGCGGCTCATTGCCACAAACCGCTACCCGGAGTTCACCAGCCGGGTCTGCCCGGCGCTGTGTGAGGCCGCCTGTACCTGTGGCATGGCCACGGGGTCTCCCGTGGCGGTGAAGGAAAACGAGCGGGCGATCGTGGAGTACGGCTACGAAAGCGGCGCAATCCACGCCGTCCCGCCACCGGCGCGCACCGGAAAGCGGGTGGCGGTGGTCGGCACCGGCCCCTCCGGGCTGTCCGTTGCCGACCTTCTGAACAAGCGCGGCCACAAGGTGACCATGTATGAGCGTGCCGACCGGGTGGGCGGCTTACTGATGTACGGCATTCCCAACATGAAGCTGGAAAAGTGGGTCATCGACCGCCGGGTGAAGATTCTGGAAGAAGAGGGCATCGAGTTTGTCACCAACGCCGACGTGGGGCGGGACGTCTCCGCCGAGGAACTGAAAGAGAATTACGACGCGGTGGTTCTGTGCTGCGGCGCGAAAAAGCCCCGGGATATCGGCATACCCGGACGGGACGCCGAGGGAATCTACTTCGCCGTGGACTACCTGACCAGCGTGACCAAGAGCCTGCTGGACTCGAATTTCGCCGACGGCAAGGCCGTCACGGCCAAGGGCAAGAAGGTGCTGGTCATCGGCGGCGGTGACACGGGCAATGACTGCGTAGGCACTGCCATCCGTCAGGGCTGCACGGGCATCATGCAGCTGGAAATGATGCCCTGCCCGCCCCAGACCCGCGCTCCCGGCAACGCATGGCCGGAGTGGCCGCGGGTGCTGAAAACCGACTACGGCCAGCAGGAGGCCATTGCCGTATTCGGCCGCGACCCCCGGGAATACCAGACCACCGTCAAGGAGTTCTGCAAGAACGAAGCCGGGCAGGTCTGCGGGGCGCTCATTGCCCGCCTGGAAAGCAAGGTGGTGGACGGGCGGCGGATGATGGTTCCCACCGGGGAGGAATTCTCCGTGGAGTGCGATCTGGTGCTTATCGCGGCGGGCTTCCTGGGCTGCGAGAGCTATGTCGCCGAAGCCTTCGGCGTGGATATGACCCCCCGGGGCAATGTGGCGGACGTGAAGTACGCGACAAGCCAGCCAAAGGTATTTGTCTGCGGGGATATGCGTCGGGGACAGAGCCTTGTGGTGTGGGCGCTGCGGGAAGGCCGGGACACCGCCGCCGTAGTGGACGAAAGCCTGATGGGCTATACAAACCTGTAAATTATAAAAAGTTCCCGTTTCCAACAGAAAACGGGAACTTTTTGCAATATCCTTCATTCAAATACGTACATACCGAAAAACGCGATCAGGCCGTCGCCGCAGGTATATTCCATACCGCACAGGTCTGCCAGCTTCTTGACGAAAATACAGTAAGCGGACATGCAGGAATATTTCAGGTCGGGGAACCGGCAAGGCTCGTTATTTTTTCTTGTGCAGGGGGAACACAGGGCGCAGCCGCTGGCGCCCACCACAAAGCCGTCGCACCCTTCGTCACGGCAACGCTTCATCAGGCGGATCGCGGCGGTGTTGTGGCCGGATTTTCCCTTCTTGATGGCGGGGGTGTCGGTATAGCTTTCCAGCTGCCAGATGCTTTGCAGCACCAGCGCCTTTTTGTGGGCAAGCACCTTCTGCTTCATTTCCTCCGGCGTGCCGCAGTCCGGGGGACAGGAGTAGTTCGCGCCGTACTGCCCGCAGAGGTTTTCCTCGCAGTAAGGCCGGAACGAGGGGTCAAAGACGATGTCGGCGGTATCCACCACTGCGGCGGCGGAAAAGCCTTCCTCGTAGGCATATTGCACCATTTGTTCTGCTGTCATATTGCATCACTCCATTTTTAGGCTCGATGGCACCCAGTATAGCACATTCAGATCAAATCTGCAATATCCTGAACCAGACGAACCGTATCCTCCCAGCCGAGACAGGGGTCGGTGATGGACTTGCCGTAAACGCCGTCGCCAATCTTCTGGCAGCCGGGTTCCAGGTAGGATTCTATCATAAAGCCTTTGACCATGGACTTGATTTCGCCGCTGTGGCGGCAGGAATGCAGCACCTCCTTGCAGATGCGGGGCTGCTCCTGATACTTTTTGCCGGAATTGGCGTGGTTGGCGTCCACGATCAGCGCCATGTTCTGTAAGCCCTTGGCGGTGTAGGCGTTGTACAGCCGTTCCAGCTCCTCAAAGTGGTAGTTGGGCATGGACTCGCCGTGCTTGTTCACGTAGCCCCGGAGGATGGCGTGGGCAAGGGGATTGCCGGTGGTGTCCACCTCCCAGCCCCGGTAGATGAAGGTGTGGGGGTGCTGGGCGGCCATGATGGAATTGAGCATGACGGAAATATCCCCGCTGGTGGGGTTTTTCATGCCTACGGGAATGTCAATGCCGCTGGAGGTCAGACGGTGCTCCTGGTTTTCCACGCTCCGCGCGCCCACCGCCACATAGGACAACAGATCGGAAAGATAGCGGTAATTGTCGGGGTAGAGCATTTCGTCGGCGGTGGGAAGGCCGGTGCTTGCCAGCACATTGGTGTGCAGGCGGCGGATGGCAATGACGCCCTCCAGCATATCGGAGGTTTTCCGGGGGTCGGGCTGGTGCAGAAGACCCTTATAGCCGTCGCCGGTGGTGCGGGGTTTGTTGGTGTAGACCCGGGGAATCAGAACCAGCTTGTCCGATACCGTTTCCTGCAATTTTGCCAGACGCTCGCAGTATTCCAGCACCGCATCCTCCCGGTCGGCGGAGCAGGGGCCGATGATCAGCACCATTTTGCTGCTTTTTCCGGTGAAAACGTCGGCAATTTCCTTGTCCCGGCGGGCTTTGACCTGAGAAAGTTCGGCGGTCAGGGGGTACTGCTCCTTGATCTCCTTGGGGATGGGCAGCTTGCGCTTGAAAATCATATTCTGCATGATGGTGTCCTCTCTTTACTTTTTTCTGTTTATGCGGTATGATAGGCGATATGACAGGAAGAAAAAGGAGTGGTTACTGTGACCGACCCGAAACGGAAATATTACGAAAAACGCGCCGGCGTGCTGATCAAAAATCTCCACAGCCGCCATTTTGAAGCCTGCTACTGCGCGGGTACAGCCGAAGCGCTGGAAAAGGCGCTGGAATGGATTCCCGCCGGTTCCAGTGTCGGCTGGGGCGGTGCGATGTCTGCCCAGCAGATCGGTCTGCTGGACGCTGTTCGGACAGGGGACTACCGCGCCCTCGACCGGGAGCGGGTTGCGACCCCGGAGGAGCGGAAAGCGATCATGAAGCAGTGCCTTGGCGCGGATGTCTTCATCACCGGCGCAAACGCGCTGAGCCTGGACGGCCAGATGGTGAACATCGACGGCAACGGCAACCGGGTGGCGGCCATCGTCTATGGGCCGGAATCCGTGATCGTCATTGCGGGAATGAACAAGGTGGTGGATTCTCTGGACGCCGCCGTGGAGCGGGCGAGAACGGTTGCCGCGCCCCAGAACAAGCAGCGCTTCGACGCCAAAACGCCCTGCGAGGTGACGGGCGTCTGCGCCGACTGCAAGAGCGACGGCTGCATCTGCAACCAGATTCTCATCACCCGCAACTGCAATCCCCCCGGACGAATCAAATTCATTCTGGTAGGGGAAGAGCTGGGCTTGTAAGGAGAAAAAACATGATCGAGAAAATCCGCGCTTTGGTCGAAAAACACTGGGACATGGTCAGCTATCTCTTTTTCGGTGTGCTGACGACCATTGTCAATTATCTGGTTTATCTGCCGCTTTACAACCTGCTGGGCATCAGCGCAGCCGTCAGCAATATCATTGCCTGGGTGGCGGCGGTGGCCTTCGCCTACGTGACGAACAAGCCCTTCGTGTTCAAAAGCCATGACTGGTCGATGAAGACCGTCTTGCCGGAGCTGGGCAAATTCGTGGGCTGCCGGGCAGCTTCGGGTGCTATGGAAACGGCGCTGGTCTTCCTGACCGTGGACGTCTGCGGCTGGGACGGAAATGTCTGGAAGCTGATCATCAGCGTTGCAGTGGTGATTCTGAATTACGTCTCCAGCAAGTTGCTGGTCTTCCGCAAGTGAGCATTTCCCCATTGCCGAATGGCAATGGGGATTTTTTTAACCGTAGCGCTCCTTGAGGTACAGCATGGCCTCCCGGTAGCCATCAAGGCCATGGCCTTTGATGGTCTTCACACAGGCCATTCCCGCATAGGAAATCTGCCGGAAGGGTTCTCTTGCGTCCACGTCGGAGATGTGAACCTCCACGGCGGGGATGGAAACGGCTTTCAGCGCGTCCAGAATGGCCACGGAGGTATGGGTATAGGCGGCGGGGTTGATGACGATGCCGTCCACCTTGCCATATGCCCACTGGATTTTGTCTACAATGTCCCCCTCGTGGTTGGACTGGTACTGCTCCACTTCCAGACCCTCGGCGTCGGCGGTTTCGTCCAGCAGCCGCAGAAGATCGGCAAAGGTGCTTTTGCCGTAGATACCCGGCTCCCGGATACCCAGCATGTTCAGGTTGGGGCCGTTGATGACCAGAATTTTCATATGGGATCCTCCATGATCGACAAAATGGCGGCGACGGTTTCCTCGGCGGTGCCGTCATTGCTGACGGCGTGATCGGCAAAGGCGGCGTACATGGGGGCACGCTTTGCGAACATCGCATCCAGGGGATTGGCCTGGGACAGGGGGCGGCCGTCGGTGGGCAGCTTGGAAATGTCCCGTTTCAGCCAGAAAATCGTGCCGTTTTGGTGAAGCAGCGGGTAGTTTCGCATCTGAGTCACGCAGCCGCCGCCGGTGGCGATGACCAGCGCGGACTGCTTGCCCAGCTGGGACAGCGCTTTCGTCTCCCAGTCCCGGAAAACGGCCTCACCGTCCTCCGCGAAAATTTTGGGGATGGACTTTCCCGCAAGACGGACGATTTCTTCGTCGGCATCCATCAGCTTTCTGCCGAGCTTGTCCGCCAGCAGAGTACCGACGGTGCTTTTTCCGCACCCCGGCATTCCGATGAGGACGATGTTTGCCATCTGGGCGGCGAGCGTTTTGTAGATTTTGGCGATGACGGCATCATCGATGAACGCGCCGGTAAAATACTCGGCGGATTCCTTGGCTTGGGCGACCAGCATCCAAAGGCCATTGAAGCAGGGAATGTGAAGAGCTTCGGCGTCCAGCAGCAGCTGGGTGCGGGCGGGGTTGTAGATCACATCCAGCACCCCTTCCAGCTTGGGAAACCGCTTCAAATCCACAGGGGAAACGCCGGTGTTGGGATACATGCCGACGGGGGTCGCGTTGACAATGGCGGCGGCGTCCTCGTGGCGCTGTAGGTTCCCGTAATTGTTTTCTCCGGAGCGGGAGATGACCACAGTCTCAGCGCCCAGTTCAGCCAAAACAGCCGTGACGGTATTGGAAGCACCGCCGCTGCCCAGCACCAGAACCTTCTTCCCGGCGACAGAAAGGCCGCTTCGCTTCAGAAGAGAAGCAAAACCAAAATAGTCCGTGTTGTGGCCGAACAGTGTGCCGTCTTTTCTTCGGACGATAGTGTTCACCGCCCCCAGTTTTTTCGCCGTCGGGGACAGCTCGGCCAGATAGGGGATGACCGCTTTTTTGTAGGGAATGGTGACGTTCAGCCCGGTAAAATCCCCGTTTTTCAGGAAATCTTCGATTTCTTCCGGCTCTTTTTCAAAGAGGGTATAGGAGTAATCCCCGAGACAGGCGTGAATCTGGGGAGAGTAGCTATGACCCAGCTTCCGACCCAGCAGTCCGCATTTCATCAGACCACCTCCGTGTAGCTTCCCAGGTATTTGAATTCCTCGCACATCTCGTCCAGCTCACACATCAGCTGTACGAATTCCTCGGAATAAATGGAGGTTTCCAGATCGAAATAGAACATGAACTCAAATTCCCGGTCGGGAATGGGGCGGGATTCCAGCTTCGTGACGTTGATGCCCAGGGTGTAGAGCCGCGCCAGCACCTTGTAAAGGGCGCCGGGCTTGTGGTTCAGAACCATCATGATGGAGGTTTTGTCGGAGCCGGGGTAGATTTCCAGGTTCCGGCTGATGCAGATGAAGCGGGTGCGGTTGTTGCCTTTGTCCTGCACGGAGGAACGCAGACAATCAAGCCCGTATAACTCGGCGCAGGCGCGGCTGGACAGGGCGGCCACGTCCTTTCTGCCGGACTGGGCGACCATCTGGGCGGCCACGGCGGTATTGTCCACGGGAACGACATTGACCCCCGGGAGGCTGTGGAGGAAGTTGCCGCACTGGTTGATGGCCTGCTCGTGGGAGTAGACTTCCTTGATGTCGGCGAGGTTGGTGCCGGGATTGACCAGAAGATTATGGTCGATTTTCAGCCGGAAGGTGCGGACGATGGAGAAATTGTGCTCAATCATCAGATCGTACACCTTGTTCACGGAACCGGCGGTGGAGTTTTCGATGGGCAGAATGCCGTATTGGCACAGTCCCTGATCGATGGCGCTGAACACGGCCTCGAAGGACTTGAAGTACATAATAAAGGGATTTTTGAAGATTTTTTCACAGGCAATCTGGGAGTAAGCGCCCTCCACGCCCTGACAGGCGACCATGGGCGCCTGGGGGAAGAGCTTGGGCGTATGCTCGATGGCCTGGGTAATGCTTTTGTAAAGGGGGCTGAACTCCCTGTTGCGCTTGGACTGGTAGCTGCGGCTCAGCTCGAACAGCATGGAGTACAGAACCCGGGTGTAATTGGCCATTTCGGGGCCGGCCTTTTCTGCCACGTCCTGGAGCTTCACCCGCTCCCGGGCGGGCTGAAAAATAGGCAGATTGTTGGCCTTTTTGTAGTCCGCAATCTGGGCGGCGACGTGCATCCGCTGACAGAACAGGCGAACCAGCTCATCGTCAATTTTGTCGATTTCACTGCGAATGTCATTCAAGTCCATTTACGGTTTCCTCCTGTCTGTCCGGGTGTTGCCCAGAATCATGTCGAAAATGGCAATGGCTGCTGCGGCCTCGATCACCGGGACGGCTCTGGGGACGATGCATGGGTCGTGGCGGCCTTTGACGATCAGCTCCTGCATTTCCCCCTTGCTCAGGCTGACGCTCTGCTGCGAACGGGAAATGGAGGGGGTTGGCTTGAGGGCTGCCCGGAAAATCAGGGGCATTCCGGTGGTGATGCCGCCGAGAATTCCTCCGGCGTTGTTGGTGACGGTGCGGATTTGACCGTCAGTCATAACATAGTCGTCGTTATTCTGACTGCCCCGCAGTTTTGCGGCGGCAAAGCCCGCGCCGAATTCTACGCCCTTCACGGCGGGAACACCGTAGACGATTTGGGCGACCCGGCTCTCCACGCCGCCGAACATGGGCTCTCCCACCCCGGCGGGAAGACCTGTGACGGCGCATTCCACAATGCCGCCCACACTGTCGCCGTCGCTTCTGGCGGCGGAGATGGCGGCGCGCATCCGCGCCCCCGCGTCCGGATTTATCACCGGAAACTCCGGCTGGATGGAATCCATATCCGGGGCGAGGGGGTCAAAGGGCGTGTCGGAAATGCCCGCAATGGCAGAAATGTGGGCGAAAATCTGTATCCCCATGCCTTCCAGCCATTGCTTGCACAGCCCACCCGCAATGCACAGCGGCGCGGTCAGACGGCCGGAAAAGTGTCCGCCACCGGCGGCGTCCTGGAATCCGCCGTACTTGATCTGGGCGGTGAAATCTGCATGGCCGGGACGGGGGCAGTCCTTCAGATTGGCATAGTCCCCGGAGCGGGTGTTTTTGTTGTAAATCGCGGCGGCGATGGGTGCGCCGCAGGTGCAGCCGTCCAGAATTCCAGAGAGAAACTCCGGGCGATCGGCTTCCTTCCTCGGTGTTGACCAGTCGTTCTGACCGGGGGCGCGGCGGTTCAGGAAGGCTTGCAGAGCGTCCGTATCCACGGGAAGTCCCGCCGGGATGCCGTCCAGCGTCATGCCGATGGCCGCGCCGTGAGATTGACCGAAAATGGACAATTTCAAATTTTCACCGTAGGTACTGCTCATAGTTACCTCCTAAACGGGCATATTCTTCAAAGAATTTTGGATAGGACTTTTCTACACACTCCGCACCCAGAATGGTCACGGGGGCTTTGCAGGCCGTGGCCGCGACGGCGGCGGACATGGCAATGCGGTGGTCGTTCATGGCATCCACCGTCCCGCCGACCAGCCCCGTGCCGTACACCGTCAGGGTGTCCTCGGAGGCCTGGGCTTTCCCGCCCAGCGCTTCCACCATGGCCACCACGGAGGCAACCCGGTCGGATTCCTTCATCCGCAGCCGCCGGATGTCCGTGAACACCCCACCGTTTTTGCACGCTGCTGTAACGGCGAGAATGGGAACCAAATCAGGGATGTCGGCGGCGGAAATGACGGGATGGCCTTCCAGCGCGGGAAGCAGATCAAAGACCGCCCGGTCGCCCTGGGGGGAATCCGGGGAGAGGTTCGTCACCTCCACGCGGCTCCCCAGCGCCTTCGCCGCCAGGAAAAACGCGGCATTGCTCCAATCACCCTCCACCGTCAGCGTGCCGGGGGAATGGAACGGCGTACCGCCGGTTACGACGAAATCTGACGTTGGCTTTCCGAATATTTCCATTGCCCGTTGGGTCATGGTGATGTAGGGGCGGGATTCCACCTTCCCGGTCAGGCGGATGTGGCTTTCCCCGGGGATCAGAGCGGCGGAAAGCAGAAGCCCCGTGATGAACTGGCTGGAAACGCCGCCGTCAATGACATATTCTCCCGACCGCAGTCGCCCGGTGCAGCGGACGGAGTCCGTTGTCGGACGAGCGGGGGTGCAGCCCATCCGTTCCATCTCCTCCCACAGCGGGGAGAGGGGGCGGCTGGGAAGTCTGCCCTCCAAATGAAACGTTGCGTCAACGCCCAAAGCCCCGGCTACGGGCAGAAGAAACCGCAGGGTGGAGCCACTGTCGTGACAGTGCAGCTCGGCCTGCTCGGGGATTTCCTTCGCCGGAATGACCCGGTAGCCGGTTTCGGTTCGCGTGATGTCCGCCCCCAGAGCGTTCAGGCAGCCCATGGTCGCTTCAATGTCCCGATTGGTTTCGGGGCAGAAAAGGGTGGTGGGCGCGTCGGCAAAGGCGGCGCAAATCAGCAGACGGTGCGCCTGGGATTTTGAGGGAATGGCGCGGACGGTTCCCGAAAGCTTTCCGGGGAAAATGGTGATATCCATATCAAAGACCTGCCTGAATAAAGGATTTCAGGGACTCGACCTTGGTCGGGGTAATGGCACAGTCGCCGATGGCGCGGGGGATGATGAGATTCACCGTGCCGCCGGAGCGCTTCTTGTCCGAGAGGGTATAGGTGAAAAGATCGTCCGCGGAGTAGTCCGTCCGGGTGGGCAGACCGAATTTTTCCAGAAGCGCCAGGATTCGCGGCGTATCGCCGCAGTTAGACGCCCGGCTGACGATGGCCATGCCGATGGCAACGGCCTTGCCGTGGGAGAGGGCAAAATGACTTTTTGCCTCCACGCCGTGACCGACGGTGTGCCCCAGATTCAGCTTCATCCGGGCGCCGGTGTCAAATTCGTCCTCCATGACCACGTCCCGCTTCAATTCCACGCAGCGGGTGATCACCGCTTCCCGGTCAAAGGCGAGCCCCTTTTCTTCCAGGTGGGCAAACAGCTTCGGGTCGTACAGCACGCCGTACTTGATGACCTCGGCGCAGCCGTCCCGGAAAATGTCAGGGGGGAGGGAATTTAAGGTATCCGTGTCGCACAGCACCAGACTTGGCTGGCAGAAGGCACCGGCGAGGTTCTTCCCGGCGGGAAGATCGATGGCGGTTTTGCCGCCTACTGAGGAATCCACGGCGGCAAGCAGGGTCGTGGGAACCTGAAGGAAGCGGACGCCCCGCAGGTAGCTTGCGGCGGCGAAGCCCGCGAGATCGCCCACCACGCCGCCGCCCAGAGCGACGATCAGGTCGGAGCGGGTCAGCCGGTTTTCCGCAAGAAAGTTCAGAAGATCGAGGAAAACCTGCCCGTTTTTGCTTTCTTCCCCGGCGGGGAATACATAGGAAACCACGGAAAAACCGGCGCTTTTCAGGCTCTCTTCCACAGCTGCGCCGTAAAGGGGATAGACGCTGCTCTCGCTGACGACGCAGATTTTCTGCGCCTTCCCCAGCTTTTTCGCTTCCGCGCCTAAAGTGGGCAGCAGCCCCGAACCAATCAGAATATCATACTGTTTGGACGCGCGGACGGTAACGGTATTCATCCGTCCACCTCCTCTTTGCGCTTTTTGCCCTCGTCCAGCAGCTGGACCAATCCCGCCATATCGTCCGCAGCAATGGCGTCGCGGTAGGCAGACAAGCTCTCAATATAGCTGTCCAGCTCAAAGAGGACGTTGTCCTTGTTTTCCAGGAACAGCTCCGCCCACATCTGGGGATTCAGCCAGGCGACGCGGGTCAGATCCTTGTAGCTTCCGGCGGAGAAGCCCTTGTGCTTCAGGGCGGTGGGGGACTTGATGAAGGCGTTGCTGAGAATGTGGGGCATTTGAGAGGTAAAGGCGATCATTTTGTCGTGCTCTTCCGCCGTTGTGACGGAGAAAAAGCCAAAATGGCAGGGCTTCAATGCGGTTTTTACCCGGTCTAACAGCTGAATGTCGTCAAATACCGGCGGAACCAGTACCATGGGCGCGCCCGCAAAGAGGTTTGCCCGGCTGTATTTGAAGCCGGAATACTGGGAGCCTGCCATGGGATGTCCGCCCACAAAGGTGAATCCGTACTTCTCGGCCAAAGGGAAGCAACGGCTGCAAACCTCACGCTTGATGCCGCAGCAGTCGATCACCAGCGCGTCCTTGGAAACGAGGGGCGCGTTTTTTTCCAGCCAGTCGGCGCAGCCGCCGGGGTAGATGGCAAGCAGAATCAGGTCACACTCCGGGATGGTGGTTTCATCCAGCCGTCCATGAACTGCGCCGGAAAGCATGGCGAAGGAAAGCATAGCTTCGCTTCGCTGAATGGCGTAGACGGTGTGACCCTCCAGAGCGTAGGCTCTGGCAAGGGAACCGCCGATCAGGCCAAGACCCAAAATACCGACTTTCATACAAGAACCTCACGAATCTGCCGGACTTTCCGGCTGATTTCATCGAACTGGGGCGGCGTGATGGACTGGGCGCCGTCACACAGGGCGTGGGCGGGGTCGTTGTGGACTTCCACCATGATGCCGTCTGCCCCGGCGGCGGTGGCCGCGTAGGCCATGGGGGCGACCAGGTCGGCCTTGCCGGTGGCGTGGCTGGGGTCGACCACCACGGGCAGGTGGGACAGGTTGTGCAGCACGGGCACCGCGGAGAGGTCGAGGGTGTTCCGGGTGGCGGTCTCAAAGGTGCGGATGCCCCGCTCGCAAAGAATGACCTTGCTGTTGCCCTCACTCATAATGTACTCGGCGCTCATGAGCAGCTCCTGCAAGGTGTTGGCAAGACCCCGTTTCAGCAGAATGGGCTTGTCGGTCTTGCCCAGCTCCTTGAGAAGGTCAAAGTTCTGCATATTCCGGGCGCCCACCTGAATGATATCCACGTCGGCGAACAGATCGAGGGTGGAAATGTTCATGATCTCCGTGACAATGGGCAGCCCCGTGGCCTTTTTGGCCTCCAGAAGCAGCCGAATACCCTCGTCCTTCATGCCCTGAAAAGCGTAGGGAGAGGTGCGGGGCTTAAATGCGCCGCCCCGGAGAATGGACGCGCCGGATTCCTTGACGGCGGAAGCGACGGCAATGATCTGCTCCTCGGATTCCACACTGCAAGGGCCTGCAATCACGGCAAAATACCCGCCGCCAATGCGGGCGTTTTCCACCTCAATGATGGTGTCCTTGGGGTGGAATTTCCGGTTGGCCTGTTTGAACGGCTCAGAGACCCGCTTGACGGTCTCCACCATTTCCAGGCTTTTCAGAAGGTCGATGTCCACCCGACTGGTGTCGCCCACCAGACCGAGAATGGTGACCTCCGTGCCTTCGGAAATGTGAACGTCCAGGTTCATATTCTTGAGCCAGTCCACAAGGTGTTGGATCTGGGAGGGGGTGGTTCCGTTTTTCAGAATTGCGATCATTGCGTAACATCTCCTGATAATAAAATAACCGCCGCACGGCAATTCGTGCGGCGGTCTGAGATAACCCCTAAAGCTCCTGAAATTTTCTGCAGCACAAATCGCTATTACTTTTTTCGGGTAAAAAAGTAATAGTAATAAAAGGAAAAGCGAGCAGAAGAATTCGTGGTGACCATATAAAAAGGCTCCTTGTTCAGTAGCTGCGGACATTATACCATGGGCGGCGGAAGATTGCAAGAGGAATTTACACAAATCGTGCCATTTTTCACCTACTGAATATGCGTATGATTGTTGATATGATCCTGGCAGTAGCAGTAGTAGCCCTTGCACTTGGAGCAGTAGCGGAATTCCAGCTCCGGATTTGTCACATCGGTGCGGCCGCAGATCGTGCAACGGTGGGTGTAGGGGGCTTTCGGCGTGGCGGTGGAGGCTTCGTAGGAGCCGGCATTGAAGTGGATGACCTTCGCCTTTGGGTGCTTGGGCTTCCTGCGGAACAGGCGGCTGGCATTGGCGCGCCAGGACACGGGAATCACATTCAGCACGTCCTTGCCGAAGAAGAGGAAATAGTTGGCAAGGGCAATCACGGAGAACAGATTGTAGGGGAAGGGGTCGGTAAACAGACTGAGCAGCACCATCGCCAGATCGATCAGCGCAAAAATCCACGCTTTCACGGGGATGATGAAGAAAAGCAGGAAATTCGCGTCGGGGTACAGCGTGGCGTAGCTGAGGAACAAGCTCAGGTTCAGGTAGGTGACGCTGGCCTGACCGCCGAAAATCAGGCAGTAAATATCCATCATTACCACCCCGGTGAGGTAAAACAGGTTGAACCGCAGGGTGCCCCACACATTTTCCATGGCTCTGCCCAGAGAGTAGTAGCACAGCAGGGTGATGGCGGTAAGCAGAATATTTCCGGCGCTGTAGGTCAGGGGATAGGTGATCAGCCGCCAGACCTGCCCCTGAAGAATGCTCGTCCGGTCAAAGCGGAGGGCGCTGTACAGAAGGGCGTTGCCGGACATCTGGCTGAACAGGTAGACCACGGCGGTGCCGATGACGATGTAAAGCATCAGATTGGGGATGCCCTTGTCCCGGTTCCTGAAGCAGAAAAGCTCAAATTTCTTGCGTAAATTTTTCACGGTACTCAACTCCTAAAAAAACGTATCCCCATTCTATCAGCAATTCATTCAAATGTCTATATCGGATTTGTAAACAAAAAGCTTGACTTTTGTAGAAAACTGTGTAAAATATAATGTTGAACTGCATACAAGCCTTATCAAGAGTGGTGGAGGGAACGGCCCGATGAAACCCGGCAACCTGTTTACACAAGGTGCCAAATCCGGCGGCAAACGAAAGATGAGGATTCGATAGAAGCGCACATCGAATCTTCGGTGTGCGGTTTTTCTTTTTCAGATTTAGTTACAGAAAGAAAGGAAAAACAAAATGGAAAAAAGACTTTTTACCTCCGAATGTGTTACCAACGGCCACCCCGATAAGGTGGCGGACTCCATCTCCGACGCCATTCTGGACGCCTGCCTTGCCCAGGACCCCCATTCCCGCGTGGCCTGCGAGACTATGGTCACCACAAATTTCTGCATCATCTGCGGCGAGATCACCACGAAAGCTACCGTTGACTACGCTGCCGTTGCCCGGGAGGCCATCCGGAAGATCGGCTATGTCTGCCCCGGCGACGGCTTTGACGCCGACACGGTGGAAATTCAGTGCCGCATCCACACCCAGTCCGCCGACATTGCTCTGGGAACCAACGACGAGGTTGGCGGCGCGGGAGATCAGGGCATGATGTTCGGCGGTGCCTGCACCCAGACGCCGGAGCTGATGCCCCTGCCTGTCGCCCTCAGCCGCGCCCTATGCAGCCGCCTGACCCAGTGCGTCCACGAGACCAACTTGCTTCGCCCCGACGGAAAGACCCAGGTCACCGTGGAATTTGACGAGCAGGGCAACGTGGTGGGCATCGACACCGTGGTCGTCTCCATCATGCACAGAGCGGATTTTGCCATCGAAGCGCTGAGAAAATACGTCCGGGAGAATGTGATCGCCCCGGTTCTGGAGCGTTACGGCTTCCGGATTGAGGATGTCGCCCATATCCACATCAACCCCACCGGCAATTTCGTCATCGGCGGTCCCAACGGCGATACCGGCCTGACCGGGCGGAAGATCATCGTGGACACCTATGGCGGCTATTTCTCCCACGGCGGCGGCGCGTTCTCCGGAAAAGACCCCACCAAGGTTGACCGCAGCGCGGCCTATATGGCGAGATACATGGCGAAAAATCTGGTTGCCGCGGGTCTTGCAACCAAGGTGCAGGTGCAGCTGGCCTACGCCATCGGCGTTGCCCAGCCGGTGTCCCTTCGGGTGGACAGCTACGGCACCGGCAAAATCTCCGACGAGAAAATGACGGAGCTTCTCCGGGAAACCTGCGACATGACCCCCGCCGGAATCATCCGCAAGCTCGACCTGCGCCGTCCCATCTACGCGGACACCGCCGCCAACGGTCATTTCGGCATTGAAAGTCGCCCCTGGGAGCAGACGGATTTGGCGGACAAGCTGCGCAGACTTTCCGGAATTTAAGGCAACAGGGAAGGGCAAAAGCCCTTCCCTGTATATTTTTATATTCTCTTGGCAAATCGGGAAGAATATGGTATGATACCCTCAGAAAAAGGTCGGGAGGAATTCCTATGCTGGATTTTATCAGAATTGCCTGCGCCGTACCGGCGGTCAGGGTGGGGGATACGGCGAAAAACGCGGAGGATATCTGCGCCTATATCGAAAAAGCGGACGCAGAGCGGGCGGATATCGTCCTGTTCCCGGAGCTGGCGCTTACCGGGTATACCTGTCAGGACTTGTTCTTTCAGGACACCCTCTGGACGGGAGTTCAGCAGGGAATCCGAAAAATTGCCGGCTGCACAAAAGACCACCCCAACGTAACGGCGGCGGTGGGACTGCCCGTCCGGACGGGAATGCGGCTGTACAACTGCGCCGCCGTCATTTCCCGGGGAAAGATTCACGCCCTGGTGCCGAAAACCTACATTCCCAATTATAATGAGTTTTACGAAAAGCGCTGGTTTTCCTCCGGGGCGGAGGTGACGGAGGATGTGGCGGAGCTTCTGGGCGAGCCTGTCCCCATTCTCCCGAGAGCCGTTTTCCGCGTTGGCGGCACGCTGCTGGGCGTGGAGATCTGTGAGGATATGTGGACGCCCCTGCCGCCGTCCACGTTTCTGGCGCTGAACGGCGCGGAGGTGATTCTGAACCTCTCCGCCTCCAACGAAACCATCGGCAAGCGCGCCTATCGCCGGGGGCTGGTGCAGCACCAGTCCGCCGCGCTGAACTGCGTCTACGCCTACTGTTCCGCCGGTTCCACGGAGTCTACCCAGGATTTGATTTTCTCCGGACAGAGCCTGATCGGGGAGGACGGAAGGCTCCTTGCCGAAACGGAAGAACCCATCGCGTCGGACTATATGCTGGTGTGCGACTGCGACCTGGGCAGAATCCGCGCCGACCGGATGAAAAACAAGGGCTTCAAGGACGCCGCCCAGCAGAATCCGGCACGTCCCGCCGTCCTGATTGACACCCACGCCCCGGAGCTTCGCGATGACGGCACGCGCTACCCGCTGTCGAAACTGCCCTTCGTCCCCACGGGAAAGGAGAATCGCGTCCGGCGGTGCATGGAAATTTTCCACATGCAGGTGGCGGGGCTGAAACAGCGGCTGTCCATTCTGGGCAGCGCGAAAGCGGTCGTCGGCATTTCCGGGGGACTGGACTCCACCCTGGCGCTGCTGGTGTCCGTGGAGGCCATGCGCCGGCTGGGGCGGCCCGCGTCGGATGTCTGCGGCGTGACCATGCCCTGCTTCGGCACCTCCGACCGGACGTACAACAATTCCTGGGAGCTGATGCGCACCCTGGGAATTTCCTGCAAGGAAATCAATATCAAGGATGCGGTGAACCTCCACTTTTCCGACATCGGCCACGACCCCAATATCCACAACGGCACCTACGAAAATTCTCAGGCCAGAGAACGGACGCAGATTCTCATGGACTATGCCAGTGTCGTCGGCGGCATCGTGGTAGGTACCGGGGATTTGAGCGAGCTGGCTCTCGGCTGGTGTACCTACAACGGCGACCACATGAGCATGTACGGCGTGAACGCCTCCATCCCCAAGACGCTCATCCGCTGGATGATCGACGCGATTTCGGAAATGCCCGCCTTCGCCCCGTCCCGGGCGGTGCTTCAGGACATTCTGGACACCCCCATCAGCCCGGAGCTGCTGCCCCCGGACGCCGAGGGAAAAATCGCCCAGCACACCGAAGATCTGGTCGGCCCCTACGCGCTGCATGACTTTTTCCTGTATTATGTCCTCCGTTTCGGCTTCCGTCCCACGAAAATCTACACCCTGGCCTGTCGGGCGTTTGCGGGGGATTTTGAGCCGAAAGTCATCAAGAAATGGCTGAAAACCTTCTATCGCCGGTTCTTCACCCAGCAGTTCAAGCGCAGCTGCCTGCCCGACGGCGTGAAGGTCGGCTCCGTCACCCTCAGCCCCAGAGGGGACTGGCGGATGCCCAGCGACGCCGGCGCAAGACTTTGGCTGGACGAAGTTGAAAGTCTATAATATATGTAAGCCCCCGGTTCGACAGAACCGGGGGCGCATTGTGTATTATAATCAGAAATCAATGGCTTCGCCGTTCAGGGTCAGGGTATTCTCCGCACCCAGGGTGAGGACATAGACGGCCTCTGCTTCGCCCTTGGCGATCAGGTCGGCAAGAACGATGGTCGCCGTGTGGGTGCCGTCGGTGAAGGTGATCTTCTCAATGCCCTGGTTCTGCAGATAGCCCAGCGCCCGGAGAGTACCGGTGAGAATGGCACCGTCGGCACTGGCCGTCAGGGACAGAACGCCGTCCGCGGTTTCCACCTGATAGGGAAGATTCTTGCCTTCCAGATCGGTCACACGGTACAGGGGTTCTCTCGCGGCGGGTTCTTCCGCAGTGGATTTCTCAGGTTCAACAGGCGGCTCTACCGTGCCGGTGATGGTTTCCAGAACGGTTCCGTCGCCGGATACGCGCTCCACCTTGCCGGTGGTGTACAGCCCGGAGGTGTCCGGTTCTATCTCACTGCCGTCAACCTGATTACCTGTGTCGGTGTTATATCCACCGCCGCCGATGGCCGCACCGTAACCTCCTAATAGGCACGGATCTCCGCCTGTAGCCTCCACCCGGGAATCCTTGGAGATGGTAACATCGCTGCCGCTCCCTTTATAGCCACCGCCGATGCCTGCGCCGCACAACCCGCCATTGGCAATAACCTTCCCGCCGGAGATGGTGATATCACTGCCGTTGCCTCTAGGTCCGCCGCCGATGCCTGCGCCGCACCACCCGCCATTGGCGGTGACTTCTCCGCCGGTGATGGTGATATCACTGCCGCTCCCTAAAACGCCACCGCCGATGCCTGCGGCCTCACCTCCGCCGTTGGCGGTAATCTCCCCGCCAGTGATGGTGATATCGCTGCCGCTCCCTTCATAGCCGCCGCCGATGCCAGCACCGCCATGCCCGCCATTGGCGGTCAGCTTTCCTTCTCCGCTCTCGGAGCCGATGGTCAGCTTGCCCCCGTTGGACTTTTCCACGCCGGCGTGCTTATCGCCGCTGGAAACAGTGTTGGTGCCTTCCACGTTCAGATTGACATTGCCTTCACCCTCGGTTTTGATTGCCGTGCCGCCGGCGCGGATGTTGGTATCCTTGATGGTCACATTGGCGGTGGTACCGCCACCCGCCTTGATGGTGATGGTGTTGCCGGTCTGCTTCCCCTTGCTGGTGATGGTGGGGTTGCTGTCCTCTGCGCTGCTTCCTCCCTGAGAGACGGTCTGGGTCGTGCCGCCCCCGGCATTTGCGGTGGCGGTGATCTCAATGCTGCCGTTTTCCAGATTCCATTCCGCGGCCAGAACCGCCGTGGGCAGAAATGCCGCGATCAGCAGCAGAGACGCAATTCGAACAATCAATTTACCCATATGGTTTCCTCCTGACTGTGACGTTCCCGGCAGGAGTAGCCGCCGCCGGGGCGTGGAACAAGGCTTCCGATGTGACGCTGGTTTGTGTACCATTCTGACGATTTTTATTGTACCAGATACTCCCGCAAAATGCAAGAACAATTTATAAAAGAATCGGCTGAATCTGCCGCCCCGCCAGCGCTTCCGTCATGGCCTGGGGAATCATCGCAAAGTCCGCGACCATGCTGGTGGGCTTCTTTACGGCATCGTCCTGACCGAAGGGGACGAAATAATAGTGCTTCCGGGCAAGGAGCCTGCCGATATTCTCCGCTGCGCCCGCCAGCGCGTCATTGCTGGACACGGCGACGAGAACCGGGCGGCCGTTGCGCAGGTGGCTTTTTGCCGCCATGGTCACCGGGGTGTCGGCGATGGAATGGGCGAGCTTTGCCAGGGTGTTTCCGGTGCAGGGGGCGATGATGAGAATGTCGAACAGCTTCTTTGGCCCCACCGGCTCCACCTGGGCAAGGGTATGCAGCGGCGGCGTGCCGCAGATGGTTTCCGCCATGACGATATGCTCCCGCGCCGTCCCGAAGCGGCTGTCAACGCTGTAGGCGGCGTCGGAGAAAATGGGGGTCACGTGATGCTCCCGGCTGAGCTGCTCCATAACGGGGAACACAATAGAATAAGTACAGAACGAGCCGCACACGGCAAATCCGATTTCCATAATCATTCCTCCCTGCACAAGCGAACGTAGGTCTCCGCAATCAGACGGCCGGAACTTTCCGGCATGTGGACGCCCGGCAGGCCCCGCGCCACGATGACGGAATCGCCCTCCATGCCGGTTTTGGACGCAAGGTCGATTTTCACGCAGTCGGGGTGGCACTGGGCGAGCTGTTCCTTGGTCAGCAGCCTTTCCGGCGCGGTGTTGAGAATCAGGCGGTACTTGCCCAAAGTCTCCGCCATCCGGGCGGTATCCACCGCGGCGCAGCCCAGTCCCCGGCACATGGCGCGGTCGGCGTCCTTCCGCGCTGCGACGGTCAGGTCAGCGCCAAGGGCGTGGAGAATCTGCCCCAGGCATTTTCCGATGCGCCCCCAGCCGATCACCAGCACGGGACACCGCCGCAGGGTCACGGGCAGGTAGGACAGGGCGATCTCCACGGCGCATTCGGCGGTTATGTAGGCGTTTTCCGCCTGATACTGGGCGTCCTTCAGAAAATCAATGCACCGGTAATTGTCCAGCGCCGGGTGGTCGAGATTCCCGCCGCAGACCGTCACGTCCGGCGGAAGCTGCGCCAGCAGATTTTCCGCGCTTCCCCCCATGCGAAGCGTCCCGTCGGCAGCGAAGCTGGGAACGTCCAGCAGCACCGCGCCCACATCAGCGCCGGGGCGCTCGGCCAGATCCACGTAGAAATGTCTCAGATATTCTCCGGCATAGCGGGCGGCCGCCGTGCCGCCGGCGCAGTAAAGCCGTTTGCCATCCATCGGCATCACTCCTTCCTGCCAGAATATGCAGGGCGTCCTCTGCTGGTGCTTGATTTTTCGGAGCTTTTCTGTATAATGAAAGAAAAAGGGGTGAAGCGTATGCAGAGACTTGGATTTATCCATGATATGATGGACGTGAAGGTGCTGATCCTGTTCGTAATGGCCAGGGTCAACTATCCCGTGAACATGCAGCAGATTTACGAGCTGTGCTATCAGGACGACTGCCTGAGCTATTTCGACGTCTGCACCGCAATTCCTGAAATGGTGAAGTCCGGACATCTGAAGCAGGTGGAGAACGATTGCTATGAGATCACGGACAAGGGCAAGGCGGACGGCTCTCTGACGGAGGATTCCATCGCCTACACGGTCAAATGCCGTGCGGACAACGCCGTCAACCGGTTCAACCGTCAGATTCGCCGTTCCAGCTTCGTCAAGACCCAGATCATCCCCCGGGATAACGGGGACTATTCCGTGGTCATGGCGCTGGACGACGAGATGGGCAATCTCATGACCCTGGAGCTGCTGGCGCCGAACCAGCGTCAGGCGGTGCGCCTTGGGAAGCTCTTTGAAAAGAAAGCGGAAGCGGTCTACAATCTGACCATGGCGGAGCTGCTGGACGATGAAGATGAAGCGGACGATTAAGATTGCTCTGTGCGCAGGGCTGATACTGGCGGCAGCCGCTTGTTTCCTACTGCTTCGCAGCAAAACGGTGTATGGAATTTCCGAGGGAACTTATCGCATGGTAACGGAGGACGGCAGCGAGAATGCCCCGGCTATCCACTTTGACATGTCCGGGGAAAAGATACGGTTTGTCTTCGGAATGGATCCGAGGATGTCATTCGCGTATACCGGGACTGTCCAGCTGGACGGAAAGGTCAGGCTGCGGGCGGACAATGGGGGAAATGTCTGGATATTCCAGGTTCCGGATAACGATACAATTGTATTTGTCCGAAGCGGGTCTTCCGACTTCATGGGCGAAGATTTGCCGGACGGCGCGGTATTCCGCTACGTGTCTGAATAAATGAAAACCCGGCCGCCCCTTGTCGGAATGAAGAAAATGTGGTATAGTATCCTTACACCGAAGAATCGGTGAAACGAAAGGAGCTGCCGCATATGAAATTCCAGTACAGTGAGAAAAAAGTAAAGCTTCCCGGGAATGTCCACGCTTATGCCGAGAAAAAGGTCATGAAGCTGGCGCGCTTTTTTGAGGAGGATGCGGAAGCACTCATCGTCTTTTCTGTAGAGAAGAACCAGAACAAGGTGGAGCTCACCGTTCACGGTGCGGGAACCTGGTTCCGGGCAAGCGAAAGCACTTCGGATATGTTCGCGTCCATCGACGCTGCCGTCAGCACCATTGAAGGCCAGATCCGCAAGAACAAGACCCGGCTCGCCCGTCGCCTGCGTCAGGATGCCTTCACCCGCACGGTGCAGGAGGAGACCAGCTTCGTGCCGGAGCCGGAGGAGGACGATCTCAGCCTGAAGAAGGTCAAGAGCTTCTACTTCAAGCCCATGACCCGGGAGGAAGCGGTCATGCAGATGAACCTCTTGGAACACAATTTCTTCGCGTTCCGTGACGAGGACAACGGCGGAAGCTTTGCCGTGGTGTACCGCAGAAACGATGGGGGCTACGGCCTGATCGACGACGCGGAATAAGAAAACAAGTGAATTTGGAAGCCTCTCCGGAGGCTTCCAAATTTTTACAGAAAATGTCGAATTAAGGCTTGACAAAGGCAAGACGGCGTGGTAATATATGCAAGCTGTTCCGAGAGGGGCGGCTGCGAAGGGAAAGCGCATGCAAAGGAATTTGAAAAAGATCGAAAAAAGTT
>ERZ773258.203-NODE-203-length-74968-cov-14.194225_pt1 | contig 74968 bp, 69 predicted proteins | sample MGYA00511962_ERZ773258 | MGnify/ENA primary metagenome ERZ773258 (study PRJEB29015, sample SAMEA2737755) | human gut metagenome | biome: human gut; feature: human-associated habitat; material: faeces | place: China | collected 2012 ... | reverse complement strand
TAGGCGATGCCTTCCTGATTAAAATCAAAGATTTTAATCAGGAAATAGTATCAGAGGTTCCCTGGGTCAGGTACCCAATTCCAGCCGCATAAGCACCAGCTCCTGCCAAAGGCCGTCCTTTGTGCGGAATCCCCGGGGATTCCGGCCATATTCCCGGAAGCCGACGCTCTCATAAAGGGAGATCGCGGGAAGGTTGTCGGCCACGACTTCAAGCTCCATCTGGAGAAAACCGACCTGACGGGCACATTCGATACAGGCGTCCGTCATTGCGCGCCCGATGCCCTTGCCCCAGTAAGATTGCTCCACGGAGATGCCGAATTCCGCACGGTGTCTGACCTTACATTTTTGTCCGATTGGGCCAAATCCGGCGGTCCCCACCAGAATGCCGTCCACAAAGGCGCACAATTCAATGGCGTTTTTGCTGGCAGCTCTGTCGGCGAGGAATTGCCGCTCCTGCTCTAAGTCCTTTCCGCATTCGTCCGGATAGCTCAGAAGATAATCCGTCTGGCCGTGTGACAGGATAAAGAAGTCCCAGACGGCTTCGGCGTCATCGGCGGTGGCGCCGCGGAGAAGGCAGTCCTTTCCGTCTTTCGTTAAAATGTTTTTTCGATAGTGCATACGTGAATCCTCCTTAAAATGAGAGTCGGACGTCCATTCGGGACACAAGAACCATGCTTTCCCCGTTCAGCGGATGTGTAAATTCCAGCCGATGGGCGCAGAGCATTTGATAAGACAGTCCCAGCCCGTCGGAAAATCGGCAGGATTCCTCCGTGCCGTACTGGGGATCGCCCAGAATGGGGAAGCCCATATAGGCGCAGTGTACCCGCAGCTGATGGGTACGGCCTGTCACCGGGCGCAGCGCAAGCTTGCAGATTTGTCCGTCCCGGTGAAGCACCTCAAATTCCGTCACGGAGGGCTTACCCTCGGGGCTGACCACCCGCAGAAGGCTGGGAAGGGGCAGGCGGGCAATGGGGGCGTCGATTATGCCGGTATCCGTGTCGGGGCCGCCGAAGGTGAGAGCGTGGTAGGTTTTCCTCACCGCCGCGTCCTGGAGAAGGGCGTGGAGATGGGCGTTCTTTGCCAGCAGGACGATGCCGAAGGTGTCCCTGTCCAGCCGGGTCACGGGGTGAAAGGCGGATTTTTCACCGCTTCTGCGGTAGTAACCGGCCACGAGATTGGCAAGGGTTCCCTGATTCGTCGCCCGGGAGGGATGAATCAGCATACCGGCGGGCTTATCCACCACCAGAATGCCCTCGTCCTCGTAAAGAACCGTCAGATCGCCATCCTCGGCGGGATATTCCGGCTCCGGCTCGTCTAACAGGACGGTAATGACATCCCCGGGCTGGACGGGGTAGTTCGTGTGCTGAGGCAGTCCGTTCACGCAAATCCCGCCGTTCCATTTCAGCCGGTTCATCAGCCCGGAGGACATTTTCAGCTCCCGACGCAGAAAGGAGGAGAGCCGCCCGCTCCGGGCGGCAGTGCAGGTTAAATTCATGGGCGCGTTCTCCTTTGCCATCTTAAGGCAACACCGCACAATTGTGCCTGCGAGCCTCAGCCGTCTTTTTGCCCCGCTTCTTCAGTTTGAAAAATGGGAAATACATACAGTATTCCTCCATTTTTCAAACTTTGAATTGGAACAAAAATCCTGGCTGAGTCTTCTTGTCAAATTATGCGGTGTTGCCTTAAACAAGTGTTTACAAATCCGTCACACCTGCGGGGGAAATAAATGGTATGATATGTAAAATTCACGGAGGTGGTTGTATGCGGAAAATGCTTGCCTGTATTTTGCTCTGCGCTTTGGTGCTGAGCCTTTCCGGCTGCGGCGGAAACGCAGAGAATGCTGCCGTCATTGACATGACTTCCGAAATCTACACGCAGGAGGACTATCTTGCGGCCGTTCAGGCTGTGAAGACCGGCTTCCGGGATTTTCAGGGATGCACGCTGACGGAAATCTCCTATGCCGGAGACGAAACCGTCCAAAAGGAACAGGAGTACATCCTGAGCTTCGGGGACTACGACGAGGGAATCGTCCTGCTGTCCTCCTTCACCGTAGATGAACACGGCGGCGACGGCTCTTTTGAGCCGAACGGCACCTACACCGGCTGGGGCTGGTATCTCGCCAGAAAGAACGGCGGAAAGTGGCACATCGTAACCTGCGGTTACGGCTGAGCACAATCGTAAAAAGCCCGCTTCATCAAGAAGCGGGCTTTTATACTCAGTTCAGAGCGGCCTTGGCCTTATTCACAACGGCGGCAAACGCGGCGTTGTCCTGAATCGCCATCTCGGACAGGCTCTTGCGGTTCATCTCAATACCGGCCTTCTTCACACCGTTCATGAAGGTGGAGTAGTTCATGCCGTAGGGAGCGACAGCAGCGCTGATCCGGGTGATCCACAGGCGGCGGTAGTCACGCTTCTTCTGCTTGCGGCCGGCAAAAGCGTAGTTGCCGGACTTCATGACCTGCTGCTTGGCCATCTTGAAGTGCTTGGACTTGGAGCCCCAGTAGCCCTTTGCCAGCTTCAGGGTAGCGTTTCTTCTCTTGCGCGTCATCATCGCGCCTTTCACTCTAGCCATTTCTCAGTATCCTCCTTCTGCCTTACTTGTAGGGAATCATTTTCTTGATTGCGTCCACATTGGTCATATCGGCATAAGCGGTCGCACGCAGATGGCGGGTACGCTTGGTAGTCTTCTTGGTCAGAATGTGGCTCTTGTAAGCGCGGGCTCTTTTCACCTTACCGGTCTTGGTCAGGTTGAATCTCTTCTTCGCACCGCTGTGGGTTTTCAGCTTGGGCATAGGTAGGTTCTCCTTCCGTAATCTAGTATATCGTGGTTGCGTTATTTGCTGTTCTTGGGGGTCAGGAACATTGCCATAAAGCGGCCTTCCAGCTTGGGGTTTTTCTCCATGCCGGCAATTTCAGAGCAGCTCGCGGCGAAGTCCATCAGCAGCTTCTCGCCCAGGTTGGTGTGCGCCATCTCACGGCCGCGGAAGCGGACGCTGACCTTGACGCGGTTGCCGTCGTTCAGGAATTTCTGAGCGGCCTTGACCTTGGTGTTGAAGTCGTTGGTGTCGATGCTGGGACTCATGCGGATTTCCTTGATCTCCACGACCCGCTGGTTCTTCTTGGCTTCCTTCTCCCGCTTCTTCTGATCGAAGCAGAATTTGGAATAGTCCATGATCTTACAGACGGGAGGGGTCGCGTTGGGAGAGATCTTCACTAAGTCCATGCCCTGTTCTTCTGCCATGGCATTGGCCTGAGCGGAGGACATAATTCCCAGCTGCGCGCCGTCGGCGCCGATGAGCCGGATCTCCTTGTCCCGGATTTCCTCGTTGAGCTGATGATCTAATTTTGCGATGGTAAGCACCTCCATTAACAACAAAAAGCGGATGCCAAAGCACCCGCACCAACCCCACCTGCCCCTCGCGGGAAAAGTGGAATATGAACCGTTTCGCGTCTGCTGACGGTGAGGCGGATGTTCGGCCTTCTTTATCACCCGGATATTCTAGCATGGTTCAAGGCGGTTGTCAAGAGAAATTTTCCTCTCTGAAAAGACAGATTGCTTCTATAAAATAATCTAAAGAACGCTATTGACAATCAGGCGACCATGTGATACAATCAAAGAACAGAAGAAAGGAGGAAACATCATGCAGTGGACAATTCCCGGCACGACCCTTCCGGGGCAGCGGGAGGACGCGGATCGGGTGGACAGCGTGTTTGAGGCGCTTTTTCTGGCGGGGGGGCTGACCCTCAGCCAGGTGTCCGGCATCGCCGGACTGGAACCCCACACCGTCCAGAACTGGGTCAAGCGGGGCTACCTTCAGCCGCCCCGGGGCAAGCGGTATGATATGGAGCAGGTCTGCCGCATCCTGAATATCAATTTGCTCAAGGGCGCGCTGACGCTGGAGCAGAGCTGCCAGCTGATCTCCTACATCAACGGCGACCTGACCGACGAAAGCGACGACCTGATCGACGATACCCTTTTGTATTTCTACTTCGTCCGTCTGGCAGCCCGGGCGCAGGACTTAGGGGACAAGGATATCTGGGACGCCGCCCTGAAAGAAGTAACGGCCAGCTACCGCGAGCCGGTTCCCGGTGCAGGAGAGAAACTGGAAAAAGTGTTGAAGGTCATGCTCACCGCCTGGCTGGCCGGCCGGCTGAAAGCCCAGGCGGAGCAGATGCTGACGGAACTATCAATTTAAAAGGAGAATAAAGCAATGGATGAAAACGGAACCTACAGCTGGCCGGGCGGCCAGAATACAAGGCCAAAGAAAAAGCCGGACTTTAAGCGAGCCGGACGCACCGTGATCGCCGTTATAGCGGCGCTGCTGGTGCTGGCCGTCGCGCTGACTTGCTTCTACACCGTGGATGACAAGCAGCAGGCGGTGGTCACGACCTTCGGCAAGGTCACGGACGTCACCGAGGCGGGCGTCCACTTCAAGCTCCCCCTGGGCATCCAGAAGGTGGAGAAGGTGGACGTGAACGTCTACCAGAAAATCGAGCTGGGCTATTCCAGCAGCGGAAACAGCTACGAGGTCAACGACAGCGAAAGCACCATGATCACCGGCGACTACAACATCGTCAACGTGGACTTCTTCGTGGAGTACAAGATTTCCGACCCGGTGCAGTACCTGTATTCCTCCAACAAGCCGGAGCTGATCCTGCGCAATCTGATTCAGAGCCAGATCCGCAACGTGGTGGGCTCCTCCAGCGTGGACGCCGTGCTCACCGACGGCAAGGAGGGGATTCAGATGCAGGTCAAGGAGCTGGTCACGGAGATTCTGAAGGAATACGACATCGGCCTGACGCTGGTGGACGTAAAGATTCAGGACGCCGAGCCGCCCACCCAGGAGGTCATAGAGGCATTCAAGGCCGTGGAGACCGCCAAGCAGCAGGCGGAGACGGTCATCAACGACGCCAAGGCCTATCAGAATGCCCAGCTGCCCCAAGCACAGGCCCAGGCTGACAAGCTGACCCGGAACGCGGAATACCTGAAACAGAAGCGCATCAACGAAGCCGTTGAGAAGGTGGCCATGTTTGAGGCCATGTATTCCGAGTATGCCCAGAATCCCGCCATTACCCGCACGAGAATGTATTACGAGGCCATTTCCCAGGTGCTGCCCGGGGTGAAGCTCTACATCAACACCGGCACCCAGGGCGGCGATGTCCAGATGCTCCTGCCGCTGGAATCCCTGGCGGGAACCGAAGGAGGTAACACAAAATGAAGAAAACGGGAATTTTGATCGTGCTGCTGGTGCTGGTGGTGATCCTGGCCGCCGGTTCCATGTTTACCGTGGCCGAGGACGAGTATGCCTGCACGGTGCGGTTTTCCAAGATCATCGATACCACCAGCGAAGCGGGGCTGCATTTTAAGCTCCCCTTTGTGGACAGCGTAAAGTATTTCACCGACGCCACCCAGCTCTATGACATTCCGCCCTCCGAGGTGCTGACCTCCGACAAGCAGAACATGACCGTGGACTGCTACATTCTGTGGAGAATTTCCGACCCCAAGCTGTTCTACCAGACTCTCGGCTCCACGGCCAAGGCGGAGGAACGGCTGGACGCCATCACCTACAGCGCCCTGAAAACCGACATGGGCACGCTGGCTCAGGCGGACATCATCAACATGAACGACGGCGCCGAGCGCAACACCATCTATGACGACATCACCGTCAAGGTAGACGCCGCGGCCAAGTCCTACGGCATCCACGTGGAGGACGTGAAGATCAAGCGCTTCGACCTGCCGGAAAGCAACCTGAACGCGGTCTACGGCCGGATGATCTCCGAGCGGAATCAGATGGCGGAGAAGTATACCGCCGACGGCAACTATGACGCCTCCATCATCCGCAACGACGTGGACAAGCAGGTGAACATCATCGTCTCCGACGCCGAGGCGTCCGCCGCCAAGCTGGAGGCGGAGGGCGAGCAGGAGTACATGCGTCTGCTGGCGGAGGCCTACGACACCCAGGACAAGAAGGACTTCTACGAGTTCTCCCTGGCGCTGGACGCCCTGAAGGCCAGCCTGAACGGCGACGAAAAGACCGTCATTCTGGACGCCAATTCCGAGCTTGCCAGGATCCTTATGGGGGAAAAGTAAGAAAGAATTGCAAAACCCGCACATCGGTCTTTTGATGGGCGATCGTAAAACAGTGTATGGAGCGTATCGGTACCGATACGCTCCGTTTCTCGTGCCGGGGCGCAGCCCCTTGGCTCTCCCTCTGGGAGAGCTGTCACCGCAGGTGACTGAGAGGGCTTTTCATCCTTGTTTCCCCTCTCCGTCTTCGCTTCGCTCAGCCACCTCTCCCAAAGGGCGAGGCAAGGGGTGCTTGCGTCAAATCAAACAGGCACAGCAGGTTATCCCACTGTGCCTGTTCCTATTCCGTTATTTCCACAGTCCGTCGGGGTACTTGCCCTCGTCGGTCATTTGGCGCAGGGCGGCTACTACCGCGGGCTTGTCGGCGGCGTAGGTCACGCCGTACCACTTGTCGGGGGAGGTCAGCACCGTGACCGTGGCCTTCTTCTCCCCAATCAGCTGGGACACCGCCAGGGGCAGGAAGAATTCGCCCTTGATGGGATTCTCTGCCAGCGCCTTGTCCAGGAAGGCCGGGAAACGGGCTTCCAGCTCCTTCAGGAAGCCGGGGGTGTAGCCCCACAGGTTCATGGACACGGTGGTGTCGGCGGGGACGTCTACCCAGTGTTCGCCGTCCTCGGTGAAGTGGATGCCGCCGGGGTATTTTTCAATGCGGGTGCGCTCGTCAATGCCGGTGAGATGACCCTTGCCGTCGGTGACGCAGATGCCGCGCGCCACGCTGCCGTGATCCGTCACGGTCTTGCCCAGCTCGTAGCCCACCATGTAGTAGTCATAGGTGTCCGTATCCTGGGCGTGGCAGAGGGCGTCGTAAATCACCCGATAGGCGGAGGTGCCGTAATAGTCGTCGGAATTGATGACCGCGAAGGGGGCGTCGCCGATGGCCTCCCGGGCGCACAGCACCGCGTGGCAGGTGCCCCAGGGCTTGGTGCGTCCCTCCGGGACGGTGTAGCCGGCGGGGATATCGTCCAGCTCCTGATAGGCGTAACGGATCTCCATGGGGCACTTTTTCAGCCGCTCGCCGACGGTCTCCATGAAGTCCTTGCGGATGGCTTCCTTGATGATGATAACAGCGGTATCGAAACCGGCTTTGTGGGCGTCATAAAGGGAATAGTCCAGAATCGCTTCGCCCTGACTTCCCACAGGGTCGATCTGTTTCAGTCCGCCGTAGCGGCTGCCCATACCGGCGGCCATGACGACGAGAATAGGTTTGCGTACCATTCAAATTCTCCTTTTTTGTATTTCGGCGGCGCTGTGGAGTCGGAAAATGCCGCCTGCTTCATTGGGGCGAGTTCATTATAACCTGAAAGCGCCTGTAAAGCAAGGGAAAAGGGGATTTTTTGTGCATAGTGTCGAGAAAATCGGCTTTCCGGCGGAAAACCGACGGGAAGGTCTTATACGAGTTTTTAATAAAACGCTGAAAAGCGTTTTATTAGGCCGCAGGATTGCGGCCAGCGGCCACTGCCGCTAAAAAACGAAGTCAATACATTTCTTACCGCCGCCCAGGCGGTCTGCCGTGAAACGGCTTTCATAAAATGATGAAATCATTTTATTAAGAAATAGTATTATTCAAGTTGTTCGGAATCCAGGAAAATGCTTTCCCTGCGCAGCTTGTCCCAGCGGAATTCCCCCGCAAGCTCCCGGGCGGAAACCGGCTCGTTCTTCTCAATCAGCCCGGCACAGAAGGCCAGCGTACCGATGAGCTTTTCCGGGGTGACGCGGGCGCGAAGCTGCCCCAGATCCAAATCCCTGTCCCGCTTGCTCAGGCGGCGTCCGTCCGGGGCAAGAAGCATGGGGACGTGGGCATAGGCCGGATGGGGGAAGCCCAACAGCGCCTGCAAATACATCTGCCGGGGGGCGGAGCTGAGTAAATCCATCCCCCGCACCACCTCGGTGACCCCGGCTTCCCCGTCGTCCACGGTGACGGCAAGCTGGTAGACATAGACGCCGTCTGCCCGGCGCACCACCATGTCTCCGCAGTCGGTGGCGAGATTGCATTCATAATGCCCCTGCACCCAATCTTCCACTGTCCACACCCTGTCCGGCACCCGAACCCGCCATGCAGGGGCGCGGTGAAAGGCGGAACGCTGCATTTCCGTCAGATTCCGGCAGGTGCCGGGGTAGACGTAGGTGCCGTCGGATAAGTGGGGGGCGTTGACGCTGTGAAGCTGGCTGCGGGTGCAGTAGCAGGGGTACAGCAGCCCCATTTCGGCAAGTTTGTCAAAATACCTGTCGTAAACGGCACTCCGCGCGCTCTGGGGCGGCGTCTCCCGGTCGTAGTCCAGACCCAGCCAGCGCAGGTCTTCCCGGAGAATCCGGGCGTATTCCCCGCTGGTTCGCTGGGTGTCCAAATCCTCCATCCGGAGAACCATTTCCCCGCCCTTGGAACGCACGGACAGCCAGGCCATCAGCGCCGCAAAAACGTTGCCCAGGTGCATCCGTCCGGAGGGGGTGGGGGCAAAGCGCCCCACGGTCTTCAGCTCAGCCATTTTAACCACCACCAGATGATACCGGCGATACCGGCCAGTTCTCCAAGGAGCAGCAGCACAAGACCGCCGGAGCCTTTTTTTCGCTGCTTTTTCCGGCTTTTGCGGTCGGCAATATAATCCTCCGCGTAATAGGCGTCGTCCGTTTCCTCGTCGTCGTAGACCGTGCGGTCAAAGTCCACGGCGTAGTTGACCGGGCGGCTGTCATGCCGGGTGAGGATTTGGAAATCCTCGCCGTCCTCGTCCACATCTTCCTCGTCTTCTTCCCAATCTTCTTCCAGAAGCTCGTCTTCCATCTGCTGCAGGGCCTTGCCGGGGTCGTCAAAGAATCGCACAGTACATCACTCCCTTTGCCCGTTATTGTACCGGATAGCTTTGCAAATGTAAAGCGGATATTTCCTTTGACGTACAGGCTGCGCTCTGCTATAATAATACACCGAAATGCGGAAGCTTGGAGGAAGACACCATGAGAATGAGAAAAATGCGGAATCTGGAACCCAGAATGGAAAAATGCGCCGCCTATCGGATCGACCGGCCGGAGACGCTGCGGGGAAACTGGCGGAGCCTGAAGCCGGACTGCACGGCGCTGTGGGTGGAGGTCGGCTGCGGGAAGGGAAAATTCACCGCCGAGACCGCCCAGGCTAACCCCGACGTGCTGCTCATCGCCGTGGAGCGGTGCCGGGAGGCCATGGTGGTGGCCATGGAGAAGGCCAGAGATATGGCGCTGAAAAACGTGTTCTTCATCGACATGGACGTGGCCAAAATGGAGGAGATTTTTGCTCCTGGGGAGATCGACCGGCTGTTCATCAACTTCCCCGACCCATGGCCCCGGAAGAAGAACGCCAAGCGCCGCCTGACCCATCGGACATTTCTGGACAAATACTGCCGCACCGTCCGGGAGGGCGGGGAGATCCACTTCAAAACCGACAACGCCCCCCTGTTTGCCTACAGCCTGGAAGAATTTGCCGCCTGCGGCCTGGAAGTGAAGAACGTCACTCATGATCTGCACAAGGACGGTATCGTCGGCATCATGACGGGGTACGAGGAGAAATTCCACGCCCTCGGCACTCCCATCAACCGGTGCGAGATCGTGTGTAAGCCCTTTGTCCTCCCCCCGGAGGAGAAAAAGCAGACAGAGGGACAGGAAGAGGCGTGACCCCTTTCTTCCCACAGGAGGAACCATTATGAGCTATTACGCGGGCAGCTGTGACGTTGCCGTGATCGGGGCGGGACACGCGGGAATCGAAGCCGCCCTTGCCGCCGCCCGGCTGGGCAATCATACCATTCTCTTTACCATCAACCTGGACGCCGTGGGAAATATGCCCTGCAACCCTGCCATCGGCGGCACCGGGAAGGGACACCTGGTGCGGGAGCTGGACGCGCTGGGGGGCGAGATGGGCGCGGCGGCTGACCATGCCTGCATCCAGTACCGGATGCTGAACCGGGGCAAAGGCCCTGCCGTCCATTCCCTCCGGGCTCAGGCCGACCGGGTAAAATACCGGCAATATATGAAGCACACACTGGAATTGCAGGAAAATCTGGAGCTGAAACAGGCGCAGATCGTGGAAATTCTGACCGCAGAGGGCGCCGTCACCGGCGTGCGCACCCAGCTGGGGGCGGAATACGGCGCGAAGGCCGTGGTCATCGCCACGGGAACGTACTTGGACAGCACAGTCATCACCGGCCAGAGCGTCATTCCCTCCGGCCCCGACGGGATGCACCCCAGCGTGGGACTGGCGGATAATTTACGCGCTCTCGGGCTGCACCTTCGCCGCTTCAAAACCGGCACGCCCCCCCGGGTCAACCGCCGGAGCATCGATTTTTCCAAAATGGAGGTGCAGCCGGGGGACGAGACGGCGGAGCCGTTTTCCTTCCGCACCACCCACAAGGTCAACAATTCCGCCGTGTGCTACCTGACCTACACCAACGAGGAGACCCACCGGATTATCCGGGAAAATCTGTACCGCAGCCCCATGTACGACGGCACCATCTCCGGCGTCGGCCCCCGGTACTGCCCCAGCATCGAGACGAAGATCGTCCGCTTTGCCGACAAGCCCCGGCACCAGCTGTTCATCGAGCCATGCGGGCTGGACACCGAGGAAATGTACATTCAGGGCTTTTCCTCCAGCCTGCCCGAGGACGTGCAGCTGGCCATGCTGCGCACGGTGGCGGGGCTGGAACACGCGGAAATGATGCGCCCCGCCTATGCCATCGAATACGAGTGCGTCGATCCCACCCAGTTAAAGCCCACGCTGGAAACCAAGTGCATTTCCGGCCTGTACGGCGCAGGGCAGTTCAACGGCACCTCCGGCTATGAGGAAGCCGCTGCTCAGGGGTTGGTGGCTGGCATCAATGCCGCATTGAAAATTCAGGGCAGGCTTCCCCTGATTCTCACCCGGGACACCAGCTACATCGGCACCCTCATTGACGATCTGGTGACCAAGGGGACGGAGGAACCCTACCGCATTATGACCAGCCGGTCGGAATACCGCCTGCTGCACCGTCAGGACAACGCCGACCAGCGCCTGACCCGCATCGGCGGCCAGATCGGCCTGATTCCTCCGGAGCGGGTACAGGCGGTGGAGGAAAAGTACGCCCAGGTGCGCCGGGAGGTGCAGCGCTTGGAGAGCAGCGGCGTTCCCGCGTCGGAGCCGCTCAACGCCATGCTGGAGGGGAAGGGGACTGCCCCCGTGGCCAATTCCGCCCGCCTGGCCGACCTTCTGCGCCGCCCCCAGGTGAGCTACGCCGACATCGCTCCCTTCGACCCGGAGCGGCCGGAGCTGAGCACCGCCGTCACCGACGAGGTGGAAATTCAGATCAAGTACGCGGGCTATCTGACCCGGCAGGAAAAGCAGGTGGAGGAATTCAGGAAGGAAGAAGCCCGCCTTCTCCCGGAGAATCTGGATTACGCCGCCATCCCCGGCCTGCGGCTGGAGGCGCGGGAAAAGCTCGCCGCCATACGCCCGGTGTCCATCGGTCAGGCGGGCAGAATCTCCGGCGTCAGCCCGGCGGACATCGCGGTGCTGCTGATCTATCTGGAGCAGACAAATGGGTAGCAGACTGCGTGAATCCAACCCGGACGTGCAATCGGTATTTTTGCTGAAAAAGAATAGGAGCAACCATGAAACAAAATAGAAAACTGACGAAAGTCTTGCTGATGGTGTATCTGCTGGCGCTGACATGGATCATACTGTTCAAGCTTCAGATGGATTTTTCCAACCTGCGGGACATGAACTACAGAAGCGTCAATCTTATCCCCTTTGCGGGTTCGGGAATCGTAAATGACAGGGTAGACGTGTCCGAAATTCTGCTGAATATCGCGGCCTTCGTGCCCTTCGGCATTTATGTTTCCATGCTCAAGCCCGACGGGGGATTCTGGAAAAAGGTTTTGCCGATTTTCTGCGTAAGCCTTTTTTACGAGGTCATGCAGTATGTTCTCGCAATCGGCGGGAGCGATATCACCGACCTGATCGGGAACACATTGGGCGGCGTGGTCGGAATCGGTGTGTTTGCCGTGTTGTACCGGCTGTTTGGCAGAAAGGTTATCAAAGTTCTGAACGTTCTGGCGCTCATTGGAACGGTTGCTGCAGTTGCGTTCCTGGCATTGCTGGTCATTGCGAATCTGTAGACAGCAACAGCGGGTTGCTTGCCAGCGTGGGAATCCTGTGGTACAGTTATGCCAAGGAGGTGCTTTTCATGGATACAAAGGATGTTTTGTATAACTTAAGAGCAAAAAAGGGACTGTCTCAGGACGAGCTGGCGGAAAAAGTTTTTGTCACGCGGCAGGCGGTGTCCCGCTGGGAAACCGGGGAAACGACGCCGAACGTGGAAACGCTGAAGCTGCTGTCAAAATTCTACGACGTTTCCATCAACACGCTGCTGGGGTCTCCCAGGCAGCTGATCTGTCAGTGCTGCGGGATGCCGCTGGAGGATTCCACCCTCAGCCGGGAAACCGACGGCTCTTTCAACGAGGAATACTGCAAGTGGTGCTACGCGGGCGGAAAATTTACCTATTCCAGCAAGGAGCAGCTGATTGATTTCTGCGCAAAGCACATGGCAAGCGAAAGCTGGCCGGAGCAGCAGGTCCGCGCCCATATGGAAGCGCTGGTTCCCACATTGAAGCACTGGAAATAATCGCAGAACGAAAAGTCTCTGCCCGACATCGTCAGGCAGAGACTTTTTGTATGCCGTTTGAAAGCAACCGCTTTACCGTCTTCCTCCGAAGGGGTAGCCGTTCCAACCGCCGCTCGGGCTGTCGGAGACGGTCTGCTGGGTCTGCTCGTTGGCCTGCGCCGACTGAACCTGCTCGCCTACGGTGACGGTGAGTTCTATGGTCGAGCCCTGACGGTAGACGGTCATGGTCAGCGTGTCGCCGATGGCGGCCTCGCTTACCAGATTGACCAGATCGCTGCTGCCGGTAATCTCCGTGCCGTTGACCCGGGTGATGACGTCGCCCGCCTGAAGTCCGGCCTTGGCGGCGGGGGAATCATCGGAAACGGCCTGAACGGCCGCGCCGGCGGGGATGCCGTAGAGCTGGGTCTGCTGGTTCACGTCGGAAACGCTGACGCCCACATAGGGCTTGGAGATGTAGCCCTTTTCAATGATGCTCTTCACGATGGAAAGAACGTGGTTGATGGGGATGGCGAAGCCGATGTTGTCGATGGACGCGGAAGAGGACGAAGAGCTGGAATACTTGGCGTTGGTGATGCCGATGACCTCACCGTAGAGATTAAAGAGCGCGCCGCCGGAGTTGCCGGAGTTGATGGCGCAGTCCGTCTGAATGAGATCCATGGTCAGGGAATTGGAGAGGGTGACCTCCCGATCCTTGGCGCTGACGAGGCCGGCGGTGAGGGAGAAGGTCAGCTCGCCCAGAGGGTTGCCGATGGCCACCACGCTGTCGCCCACGTTCAGGTTGTCGGAGTCGCCCAGAACCACCGGGGACAGCCCCTGAGCGTCTATCTTCAGGACGGCCACGTCGTTGCTTTCGTCGTAGCCGATGAGGGCGGCGTCATAGGTGTCGCCGTTGTACATGGCTACGGTGATGCTGTTGGAGTTTTCCACCACATGATAGTTGGTCAGGATATAGCCGTCCTCGGTGAGGATGAAGCCGGAACCCGCCGCGGCGGAGGTGGTCGGGAAGCCCCAGTAGTTGGTGGTGATGGAGGTGGTGATGCCGACGGTGGAATTGACGTTGGCGGCGTAAACCTCCGCGGCGGTCATTTCCTTGCCGGTGTCCACGGTGACGGTGTTCAGGACGCTGTTTTCCCGGATGCCCTGGAGCATGGCGGTCTCGTTTTTGCTTGCCGTACCGGTCTGGCCGCGGCTGCTTTCATACCACATGACGCCGCCCGCGCCCAGAGCGCCGCCCAGCAGGGCGAACACCAGCGCCAGCGCGCAGACGCGAAAGCCTAGGCGGTTTTTCTTCTCCCGCTTCTTCGGCGTGGGGGGCGTGTAGACGGGGATCTCCTGAGAAGGATTTTCGTAAGAGTTGTTGGAATCGTAGAATTGTTCATCCATAATGGTTTGCTTCCTTTCATGTTTTATTGCCCACAGAATAGCACGGAATGCTGAACGGAATCTGAAAAATTCGGCGGCAGGTTGTAAAAGAACTGTTAACAAACAAGATTTCAGTTCCAATTCAGGAATATTTGGTATTATAATGAAAACGGAATTTATGGAGGCATGTAACATGAAAATTCTGGTAATCGAAGACGAAAAGCTGCTGGCCGATTCCATCAAGACGCTTCTGGAGGGCAAGGGCTTCGAGGTAGAGGTGGCCTACGACGGCGAGACCGGCGCGGAATATGCCGAGCTGGGGATTTACGATCTGCTCATTCTGGACGTGATGATGCCCAAAATGGACGGCTACCAGGTCGCCCGGGAGGTGCGCGCCAAGCGCTGCACCACGTCCATCCTCATGCTGACGGCAAAATCCGCCGTGGAAGACCGGATCTACGGCCTGAATTCCGGCGCGGACTATTATCTGACCAAGCCCTTCGACACCCGGGAGCTGCTGGCCTGCATCAACGCCCTTCTGCGCCGTCAGGGCAAGCAGGTGGACGAGCTGGTGTTCGGCAACACCTCTCTCGACCTGGACACCTGCACCCTGGTCTGCGGCGGGAAAAGCGTGCGGCTGTCCGCCCGGGAGTTTGACGTGATGCGGTTTCTGCTTCAGGCGCAGGATCGGATATTGTCGAAGGAAATGATCCTCGCCCGGGTGTGGGGCTACGATTCCAACGCCGTGGAGAACCACGTGGAGGTCTATGTGGGATTTTTGAGAAAGAAGCTCAGCGCCATCAATTCTAATGTGCGCATTGAGGCCGTCCGGCGCTTAGGATACCGTCTGGAGGTGGCGGAAGCATGATTCGCCGACTGAGAGTCAAATTCATCTGCATCAATATGGCCATCGTCACCGTTATGATGCTGGCAATCCTCGGGATGCTGCTCCATTTTACCCATGATAATTTAGAGCAGCAGAGCATCCGGGTGATGCAGAGCGTTATGGCGGATCGCGCCTCTCCCGGCCGCCCCGGGGAATTTCCCAGGCAGGCGCAGCTCCCTTATTTCTATGTAAGCGTCAATACCCTGGGCGAGCTGTCCGCCAGCTTTGGCGGCTATTATGACCTGACGGACACGGAGGCCATTCAGCAGATCATCACCCTGGCGCTGAATTCCGGCGAGGACACCGGTATCCTGAAGGACTACAGCCTGCGCTTTCAGAAGCGCACAACGCCCTTTGGGCAGACCATTGTATTCGTGGACATGTCCAGCGAGCTTGCCACCATGCGCAGTCTGACGGATACCTGTATCCTCATCGGCGTGCTGGGCTTTGCCGTGTTCCTGGGGCTGTCCTTCCTGCTGGCAAGGTGGGCGGTGAAGCCGGTGGAGACGGCGTGGAACCAGCAGCGACAGTTCGTGGCGGACGCCTCCCACGAGCTGAAAACGCCCCTGACGGTGATTCTGACCAACGCGGAGCTTTTGCAGGAGCCGGAGTACGACGAACAGGCGCGCAGCCGGTTCGTGGACAGCATTATGACCATGTCCCGTCAGATGCGGGGCTTGGTGGAAAGTCTGCTGGAGCTGGCGCGGGTGGACAACGGCGGGCAGAATCTGGTCTTTTCCCGGCTGAATTTCAGTGAGTTGGTAAGTGACGCACTGCTCCCCTTCGAGCCGGTGTATTTTGAAAAGGGTCTGACCCTGGAAAGCAGCGTGGAGGAAAACCTCTTTGTCAAGGGCAGTCAGCAGCACCTGAAGCAGGTGGCGGACATTCTGCTGGACAACGCGGCCAAGTACGCTTCTCCCGATTCCACGGTGCGGGTCGCCCTCCGGCGGCAGGGGAGCCACTGCCTGCTTTCTGTGGCAAGCGCCGGGGACGCCATATCCAGGGAGGACTTGAAAAACATTTTCAAGCGGTTTTACCGCATGGACAAGGCTCGGAGTATGAACCACAGCTACGGTCTGGGGCTGTCCATCGCGGACAGCATCGTCGGGAAGCACGGCGGCAAAATCTGGGCGGAAAGCGTGGACGGGGTCAATACCTTCTTTGTCCAGCTGCCCGCAGCGTAAGCTTTAGCCGGGACGGCGTTGCCGCCCCGGCTGCGTTTATTCACAGACGCGTAACATTTTTTTAAGAGTCCTTTCAGCTTCCGGTACTATAATCGAAAGCGAGTATGGGCATTGCCCAGCAACCGAAGGAGGAACCGCATTGATCGAAGTAAAGCATCTGACCAAGCGTTACGGCAGTCATACTGCCGTGTCCGACCTGTCCTTCACCGTGGAGAAGGGGCAGATCTACGGCTTTCTTGGGCCGAACGGCGCCGGAAAATCCACGACCATGAACATTATGACGGGCTGTCTTGCCGCGACCTCCGGCGAGGTGGTCATCGGCGGCTACGACATCTTTCAGGATGCCGCTCAGGCCAAACGGCTCATCGGGTATCTGCCCGAGCAGCCGCCGCTGTATCTGGACAGAACGCCAAAGGAATATCTGCGCTTCGTGGCGAGGGCAAAGGGTATCCCGGAAAAGAACATTTCAGCGGAGCTGGACAGGGTCATGACCGTCACCGGAACATTGGACGTTGCCGACCGGCTGATGAAGAATCTCTCCAAGGGCTACCGCCAGCGGGTGGGCATCGCCCAGGCGGTGCTGGGCGACCCGGAGGTCATCATTCTGGACGAGCCCACGGTTGGGCTTGACCCCCGGCAGATCACGGAGATACGGGAGCTGATTCGTCAGCTTGGCAAGGAGCGCACCGTCATTCTTTCCAGCCACATTCTCTCGGAGGTGCAGCAGGTCTGCACCACCATCCTGATTCTCTCCAAGGGGAAACTGGTGGCCTGCGACACCCCGGAAAATCTGGAGCGGCTGTTCGCGGGAAAAAGCACCGTGGAGCTGACCGCGGAGGCGGTGGAGGGGGAAATCCCCGGCATTCTCTCCGGCATTTCCCACATTGTAAATTTGACGGCAAACGCCCGGCAGGATGGCGCCTGCGACGTGACGCTGGAGCTGGACACGCCGGCGGAACATGAAATTTGTCGGGAGATTTTCTTCGCATTCAGCAGATCGGGCAAGGCGATTCTCCGCATGACCGCCGGGAAGGCGAGTCTTGAGGACATTTTCATGGAGCTGACCGATTCAGGAAACGGGGAGGAAACCAAATGAGAGCGGTATTCCGGCACGAGCTGTCTTCGTATTTTACGGGGGTGACGGGGTACGTGTTCGGCGCATTTCTGCTGCTGTTCACGGGCATTTACACCATGGTCTACAATTTGCAGTCCGCCTCCGTGCATTTTGAGTATGTGCTTGGGAGCATGAGCTTCGTGTTCCTGATCATCGTCCCGATTCTCACCATGCGGGTGCTGGCGGAGGAGCGGCGGCAGAAGACCGACCAGCTGCTGTATTCTCTGCCCCTGACCATGACCCAGGTGGTGCTGGGCAAATTCGCCGCCATGCTGGTGGTGTTTGCCGCGCCTATGGCGGTGATCTGCCTGTACCCGGTGGTGCTGTCCGCCTACGGCAATGTGTATCTGCCCGCGGCCTACGGCGCGATCGTGGGATTCTTCTTCTTAGGGATGGCGCTGCTGGCCATCGGCATGTACATTTCCTCCGTGACGGAAAGTCAGGCGGTGGCGGCGGGACTGTGCTTCGTGGTGATGCTGGTGAACTATTTCCTGTCCGATCTGGCGGGGTTCGCGTCCTCCACGGCCTATTCGTCCCTGGCGGCGCTGGCGGTGACGGCGCTGATCGCCTGCGGCATTGTGTATCTGATGACAAAAAACGGCTTCGTGTCCCTGATTCTGGCGGCAGTGCTGGAAGCGGGGCTGATCGGGGCGTATCTCTGGGATTCCGGCCGGTTTGAGGGGCTGTTTCCTCAGATTATCTCCCAGCTGAGTCTGTTTGCCCGGTTTTATACCATCGTCAACGGCGTGTTCGACGTGACCGCCATTGTGTATTACCTGTCGGTGACGGGATTTTTCCTGTTTTTAAGCGTGCAGTCTCTGGAGAAGCGGAGGTGGAGTGAATGAAAAAGCCCAATTTCAGCTGGAAGCGGGTGGCGGATTCCTTCTCCACCCGGGCGTTCCGGGTCGGCGGCTACAGCGTGGCTGCGGCGGCCATTGTACTGGCCATTGCCGTGATGGTCAGCGTGTTCGCCGCCGCCCTCCCGGCAAGCGTAACCAAATTCGACACCACGGCCAATCAGCTGTTCACATTGTCTGAGCAGACGGAGAAGCTGGTGAGCGGCCTGACGGACGAGGTGACGGTTTATTGGATTGTCCGCAGCGGCCAGGAGGAAAGCTACCTGGAATCCCTGCTGAGCCGCTACCGGTCCCTCAGCGATAAAATCCGCGTGGTGAAGAAGGATCCGGACGTGTTCCCCACCTTCACCCAGCAGTATACCGACAGCTTCACGGAAAACAGCCTGATCGTGGAGGCCGGGGAGCGGTACCGGTACGTGGACTATAACGACGTTTTCGTGATGGACTACACCAGCTATTACTACTACGGTACGGAAAGCTGGAGCTTCTGCGGAGAAAGCGAGCTGACCAGCGCCATTGACTACGTGGTGAGCGAGAATCTCCCCAAGGTGTACCTGCTCACCGGCCACGGAGAAAGCAGCCTGAGCGACAGCTTTACCTCGGCGGTGAAGCAGCAGAATGTCGAGACGGCGGAGCTATCCCTGCTGACGCTGGAATCCGTCCCTGCCGACGCGGACTGCATTCTCATCAATGCCCCCCAGAGCGACATTTCCCTGGACGAGCAGAGCAAGCTCCTGGAATATCTGGGCAACGGCGGCAATCTGTTTCTCATCACCGACCCGCCGAAAGACGGGCGGCTTTCCAACCTGGAGACGCTGATGGCGGATTACGGCGTTACCGCCGTGGACGGCATCGTGGTGGAGAGCGACCAGAGCCATTATGTCTGGGGCACGCCCTATTTCCTGCTGCCGGACATTGCGTCCCACGCCATCACAACGCCTCTGACCGAGGGCGGCTACCGGGTGCTACTGCCCATCGCTCAGGGGTTGACGGTGGCGGATGACCTGCGGGACACCCTGTCCGTCACCAAGCTGCTCACCACATCCGCTTCCGCATTCGCCAAGGCGGCAGGGTATGACCTGACCACCTACGAAAAGGAGGAGGGGGACGTAAACGGCCCCTTCGCCCTGGCGGTCGCCATCAGCGACACCGTGGACGACGGCATCACCGGCGACATCGTCTGGGTATCCTCCGCGGCGCTGGTGGACGACCAGACCAACACCCAGGTTTCCGGCGGCAACCAGGACTTCTTCCTCAACGCCCTGGGATACCTGTGTCAGGCAGAACAGAGCAGCCTGTCCATCCACGCCAAGTCCCTGAGCAACGACACGCTGACCATGGACAGCGCCACGGTATCGCTGCTCACCATAGCGGTGGTAGGCGTGATTCCCGCGGCGGTTATAACGCTGGGAATCGTCATCTGGATAAGGAGGAAGCGCAGATGAAAAACGGAAAAAAGCTGCTGCTCCTGCTGCTCATTCTGGCGGTGCTGGTGGGCGCCACGGCAATCGCCGGCGCCATCGGCAAAAATGCCGCCGATCAGGAGGACGAAACCCGGACGGTGTTTTCCCTGAATCCGGAAACCGTGACGAACCTGGGGTGGGACTACAGCGAAAAGGTCTCCTTCACCGCCGGGGAAGACGGCTGGGTGTGCGACCAGGACGCGGCATTTCCCTTGGACGAAACCTATCTTGACAAAATGCTGGAAGCCCTCACGGATGTGGAATCCACCAAAACCATTGAAAATCCGGAGAATCTTGACCAATACGGTCTGGAAATCCCCGTATGCGTGATCACGGTGGAGGATGGCCAGAGCCACACCCTCTCCATCGGCCTGGAAACCGCCGTGGGCGGCCAGCGCTACTTCTCCAACGGCGACGGAAACGTCTATCTGGTGGACGGCGACATCATCGAGCATTTCCAATACGGCTTGTATGACGTTCTGAAGCACCAGACCCTGCCGGAGGTCACTCAGCTCACCGGCCTTACGGTGGCGCTTCCCGGCGGCGGTTATGAAATTACCCGCGAGGAGAATAGCGGCCTTGCCTATTCCGACGATTACGTCTGGTTTATGGACGGCAAGGCGCTGGATAACGACCTGACCCAGACCCTTCTGGATATGGTGACGAACCTGAACCTGAGCGAGTGCGTGGACTACAACGCATCCGATCTGTCCCGGTACGGCCTGGACGCCCCGGCGGTGACGGCGACGGTTCTGGACGGGGGCAAGGCGGCCTATACGCTGGAGATCAGCGCCTCGGAGGGCGGCGAGTGCTACGTGCGCCTGAGCGATTCCAAGATGATTTACCAGCGGGACGCCACCCTCAGCGATACCCTGCGCTACACCACCTACGCCGATTTGCAGCCCGACGACGTGATTCTGATGGACTGGGATACGGTGCAGAGCGTTGCCGTCACGGTGGATGGCGAAGAGTATGTGCTGACGAGAACCACCGAAGAGAAGACGGATGACGAAGGCACCGTCGAAACGGTCTGGAAGCTGGACGGGCAGGATGTGGCGTTTGCCTCCGTCCTGAACAGTCTGTCGGGCATGACCTCCAACGGCTACGCCACCGGCATCACCCCGGAGGGGGAGCCGGAAATCACCTTCCGCTTTTTCAGAGACCGGGACAGCTTCTCCCAAGTGACCCTGAGCTTCTACGCCTACAATTCCACCTCCTGCCTGGTCACGCTGGACGGCGTGTCCACCGTGACCGTCAAGCGGGAGACTGCGGCGGAGCTTGTCTCGTCGGTTAAAAATATCCTGAAGTAAAAAAAGAGCCGGGGACAGGGCTTTGCCCTGTTCCCGGCTTCCGTCTTGCATATTGAATGGAACCGTGATAGAATGTCCCAATAGCCATTTACAGAAAGAGGTCAGGCAAAATGAATCGCATCGTCACCATGGTACTGAAAAATCTCCCGATTGTCCCCGGCGCGTGGCAGAAGCTCTGCCGTTACGCGAAGCACCCCGAAAAGTATTCCGAGGAGGAAATGTACCGGCATATCCAGTACATCCTGAAACGGGCGGTAAGGGGCGGCAACATCGATTTGCAGGTATCGGGAACGGAGAATATCCCCAAAGAGGGCGGTTTCATGCTTTACGCCAACCATCAGGGCATGTTCGATGTCCTCGCCGTGGCGGCAACCTGTGACATCCCCGTGGGCGCGGTGCTGAAAAAGGAGCTGTACGACATTCCCTTTCTCCATCAGGTGGCCATCTGCACCAAGTCCTTTCCCATGGACAGGGAGGATGTGCGCCAGTCCCTGACGGTGATTCAGAGCGTCATCCGGGAGGTAAAGGCGGGGCGAAATTATCTGATCTTCCCGGAGGGAACCCGCAGCCGGAACGGCAACCAGATGGGGCAATTCCACGGCGGCAGCTTCCGCTGCGCCACCAGGAGCAAATGTCCCATCGTCCCCGTGGCGCTGGTGGACAGCTTCAAGGTGCTGGATCAGAAGGGCAGCAAGCCCGTTACCGTCCAGATTCACTATCTCAAGCCCATTTGCTGGGAGGAATACGGTAATCTGAAGACCACGGAGCTGGCTGCGCTGGTAAAGGAACGGATTGCCCAGGCCATCCAAGCCCATACCGGGACGGAGGCATAAGTGGCGCTACACAGAAAGCTTCCGATAGCAGCGGAAGAAGTACCAGTTTTCAAACGTGGCGGTGATCGTCCAGGAGAAAATATAGACGAGATACAGCGACGCAATGGTCTTAAACCAGGCGAACACGGTCATGACCCAGAGGATCCGGAAAATACAGGAGCCGGAAATCACGATGATCATGGGAACCAGGCTCTTTCCCAGCCCCCGGCAGGCGGCAATGGCGTTGTCCATAAAAGCGGAGACGCAGTAGGAAAAGCCCATAATGGTCAGCCGCTTCATGCCCGCCTCGATGACGGCGGCGTCGGTGGTGAACAGCGTCAGAAACGTCGGGCCGAAGGCCACCAGAGAGAAGCCCAGAATGGCGCCCGCGCCGAAGGAATACCCCAGGCAGATCAGGTAGCTGCGCCGAATCTCCCTGCGCCGCCCCGCCCCGTAGTTCAGGCCGATGAAGCTGCTGCACGCGGTGTAGAAGGCTGCCATGACGTCGTAAACCAGGCCGTCGGCATTGGCGGCGGCGGAATTGCCTGCCACCATAACGGTGTCAAAGCTGTTGACGCCCGCCTGAATGAACATATTGGCAATGTAGAAAATGGCGTTTTGCAGACCGGAGGGAATGCCCAGCGTCAGAATTTCCCGACAGTTTTTCCGGTGCAGGCGTAATCGCTTTGGGGAGAGACCGTAGGTTTCCCGGCTCCGGAACAGCGCGGTCGTGAGGAAAATGGCGGAGAGGTACTGGGAAATAATGCTGGCGAGGGCCACACCGGCCACATCCAGATCGCACACAATGACAAACACCAGATTCAGCACCACATTGACGATGCCGGAAAACAGAAGGTAGTACAGCGGCTTTTTGGTGTTGCCAATGGCGCTGTACACGGCGTTTCCGAAGTTATACAGGGCGAGGGCGGGCATACCGCAGAAGTAGATCTGCATGTAAAGCGTGGCCTTGTCCAGCAGCTCCGGCTTGGTGTTCAGCAGCCGTAGCAGCGGCCGGGAGCCGAAGAAGCCGAAAATCAGCAGCAAAATGCCGCAGATCAGGCAGAGGATGGCCGAGGAATGGACGGTTCTTTGCAGCTCCTGCTGATCTCTGGCGCCGTAATACCGGGCGACGAGGGCGTTGATGCCGCCGCCGACACCGATGAGAATGCCGGTAAACAGCGTTACGGCGGTGGCGGTGGAGCCGACGGCCGCCATGGATAGGGAACCGGCAAACCGGCCGATGACGGCAATATCCGCCATATTAAACAGAACCTGAAGCACATTGGAGGCCATCAGCGGCAGGCTGAAAAGCAGAATTTGCCGGGGGAGCCGCTCCGACGTGCCGGGGGCGATTTTGGATTTCATGGAATTCACCTTTCTATGTAAGCAAACAGCATCCCCCAACTTTTTTGGGGAAAGCGGAGCCATTGTAGCACATCCTGGGGTTGAATGCAATGCTTCCCGCCGCCTTTTGAAAAAAGAAAATTTCCTGCAAAAAATTGTTGATTTTCCACAGGACAGGGATTATAATTTCAGCGAAAACGTTGATTTTCCGGGGCTTCCTCCGAAGGGTCGGCGGGTTTTCAGGGACATATTGAAGCAAGGAGCCAAAGGAAATGAAAAGATACGCAGGTGTACTGCTGCCTGTTACCAGCTTGCCGTCCAAATACGGCATCGGCTGTTTTGACCAGGCGGCCTATGATTTCGTGGATTGGCTGCAAAAGGCCGGTCAGCGCTACTGGCAGATTCTGCCTCTGGGGGCTACCAGCTACGGCCTCTCCGACGATTCCCCCTACCAGGCCTATTCCGCTTTCGCCGGGAATCCCTATCTCATCAGCCTGGACACGCTGGTGGAGGAGGGGGTGCTGACCCGGGAGGAATGCGACGGCGTGAGCTTCGGCGACAACCCCGCCAAGGTGGACTTTGACAAGCTCCACGAGCACCGCTTTGCCCTGCTGCACAAGGCCTATGAGCGCAGCGGCATCAGCGCCGATGCGGACTATCAAAACTTCATCCGGGACAACGGCTGGTGGCTGAACGACTACGCTCTGTTCATGGCGCTGAAAACCTTCTTCCACGACCAGCCCTTCCGCGCCTGGCCGGAGGATATCCGGATGCACTGGGGTTTTGCTCTGGAGCATTACAACCGGGAGCTGTACTTCGACATAGAGTTCCAGAAGTACATGCAGTTCAAATTCAACCAGCAGTGGAGCCGCCTGAAGGCCTATGCCAACGGCAAGCACATCCAGATCGTGGGGGACATCCCCATCTACGTATCCCCCGACGGCGCGGACGTCTGGGCGCACCCGGAGCTGTTCCAGCTGGACGAGCACAACGCCCCCACCGCCATTGCGGGCTGCCCGCCGGATGCCTTTGCCGAGGACGGTCAGGTCTGGGGAAATCCCCTGTACAACTGGAATTTCCACCGTGCCACGGACTTTGCCTGGTGGGTCAGCCGCATGTGGTACAGCTTCAAGCTCTACGACGTGGTGCGCATTGACCATTTCCGGGGCTTTGACGAATATTTCTCCATCCCCGCGGACGCCAAGACCGCCAGGGGCGGGCATTGGGAGAAGGGACCCGGCATGGAGCTGTTCCATTCCATCCGCCGTCATTTGGGGAACGTCAGCGTTGTTGCGGAAGATCTGGGGCTTATGACCGACGGCGTCCGCGCCCTGGTGCGTGACAGCGGCTACCCCAATATGAAGGTGCTGCAATTCGCCGTTGACCCGGCGGACGTAGGCGGCGCGAACGACTATTGGCCGCATAATTACAATTCCAACTGCGTGGTCTACACCGGCACCCATGACAACGAGACCCTGGCCGGCTGGTACGCGGGGCTCAGTGCCGAAGCAAAGACGCAGGTTCGCAACTACCTGAGCGACTACTTTACCCCGGACGACCAAATGTACAAGGTTCTCATCAACCTCGCCATGACCGCAGTGGCGAAGGACTGCATCATTCCCATCCAGGACCATCTGGGGCTGGGCAACGAAGCCCGGATAAACCAGCCCGGCACCGTCGGCTTTAACTGGCGCTGGCGTCTGACGCCGGGGCAGGTCACCGACGCTCTGGCGCAGGAGCTTCTGGCAATGGCAAAGCGCACCGGCCGCGCCAACTGGGACACCCTTCCCAAGAAGACCCCAAAGGATACCGATGCGGACAAAGCGGAAAAATAACGAAAATGTGCCTCAGCTGAGTTTTCAGCTGAGGCACATTTGGCGACGCGGGTCTATAAGCCGGGTTCTGTCTTGACAGCCATCTATCTAGCCCCGGGATTGCTCCCGGGGTCAAGCCGCCTCCTCGGAACGGTCGGGCAGACCATACGTTCCTCCACGGCGTTGCTCCGGATAGAGTTTACATCGTAAAACCTGTGTTTCCACAGGCCGGGTGGGCTCTTACCCCACCTTTTCACCCTTACGGCCTGCATCCTGAGGACGCGGGACGCGGTATCTCTCTGTTGCACTTGTCCTGAGATCACTCTCGGCGGGCGTTACCCGTTATCCTTGCCCTATGGAGCCCGGACTTTCCTCATCCGCTGCCTTTCGGCATGCGTCCGCGGCTGTCCGACCCGGTCGCCACAATATTGTACCCCATGAAAAGGGAATTGTCAAATGTCTTGCAAATTCTTTTGGGAAGGGATATACTAAAGGAAAACGTGCCCGCATCCGCAGGCGGGCATCTCACCGTAAAATTTCCGGGAAAGAGGAATCTCCAATGAATTCTGCCTTTGATACATACTTTATGGGTCTTAAAAACAAGAAAATCGCGGTGCTGGGGCTGGGCGTCAGCAATCGGCCGTTGGTTCGGCTTCTGCTGGAATACGGCTGTGACGTGGTGGGCTGCGACCGGACGCCCCGGGAAAAGCTGGACGCCGAGGTTCTGGAGCTGGAAAATTTGGGCTGCAAGCTCCACGTGGGCGATGATTACTTAGACGGCGTGGCGGCGGACATTTTGTTCCGCACCCCGGGAATGCACCCCAACAATCCCGCTATCGAAGCTCTGCGCAGCCGGGGCGCGGAGGTGACCTCCGAGATGGAAGCATTCTTCGAGGTCTGCCCCTGCCCCATCATCGGCGTCACCGGCTCCGACGGAAAGACGACCACCACCACCTTGATTTCGGAAATGCTGAGGACGGAGGGGAAAACCGTCTGGCTGGGGGGCAACATCGGCACGCCCCTGCTCCCCCTTACCCGGCAGATGAAGGAAACGGATCTCGCCGTAGTGGAGCTTAGCTCCTTCCAGCTCATGGACATGAAGCGCAGTCCCCAGCGGGCGGTGGTCACCAACCTGGCGCCCAACCATCTGGACATCCACAAGGACATGCAGGAGTATGTGGATGCCAAGAAGAACATTTTCCGTTATCAGGGCAAGGACGGCCTTCTGGTGCTGAACGCCGACAATGATATCACCGCCGCCTTCCGGGGCAACGGTACCACCCGGTTCTTCTCCCGGAAGGGCATGGCCTACGTCTGCATCGAAGACGGCGTTATCTGCCGGAATGGGGAACCGATTCTTCCCACCAAGGACATTCTCATTCCCGGCGTCCACAATGTAGAGAATTATATGGCCGCCATCACCGTGGTGGAGGGGCTGGTGTCCGACGAGACCATCCGCCATGTGGCAAAAACCTTCGGCGGCGTGGAGCATCGCATTGAGCTGGTGCGGGTGAAGGACGGCGTGCGATTCTATAACGATTCCATCGCCTCCAGCCCCAGCCGCACCATTGCGGGTCTGCGCAGCTTCCCGGAAAAGGTGATTTTGATCGCCGGCGGCTACGACAAGCACATCCCCTACGACGTGCTTGGGTCGGAAATCTGCGCCCATGTAAAGAAGCTGTTCCTCGGCGGCGCCACCGGCCAAAAGATTCGGGACGCGGTGGAACGCTGCCCGGAATACGACCCGAACACGCTGGAAATCGTGGACTGCGGCAGCTTTGAACCGGCCGTCCGGGCGGCGGCTGCCGCGGCGAAGCCGGGAGACGTGGTGCTGATGAGCCCCGCCAGCGCCGCCTTTGACCAGTTCAAGAATTTCATGGTGCGGGGCGCGTTCTTCAAAAAACTCATAAAGGAGCTGTAAGCGTGGATATTACCAAAGTGACCCGCCCGGCGCGGAAGCTGCTGAAGTTACAATACTGCGGTGCGGTGATCGTGGCCGCAGGCACGGCATCCCGGATGGGAGGGATCGACAAGGTCATGGCGCAGCTGGGCGGTGAGCCCATGATCGTCCGGACGGTGCGGGCGTTTCAGGACTGTGATGCCATCTCGGAGATCGTCGTCGTCACCCGGGAAGACCTGATTCTGCCCATTACGGGGCTTTGCAAAACCATGGACAAGGTCACCGCCGTGGTCGCAGGGGGGAAGACCCGCCAGGAATCGGTGAATCTGGGCTTGAACGCCCTTTCGGATAAGGTCAGGCTGGCCGCCGTCCACGACGGAGCAAGGCCGCTTGCTTCCTGGCAGCTGATCGACCGGGTGGTTCGGGCGGCCAACACCTACGGTGCCGCCGCTCCGGCAATTCCCGTAAAGGACACCGTCAAGGTGGTCGAGGGGAGAATCGTGAAATCCACCCCCGACCGGGCGTCACTGTACGCCGTGCAGACCCCACAGGTATTCGACTTTGACCTGCTCCGGGGCGCGTTGGCAAAGGCGAAAGCGGACAATGCCAACGTCACGGACGACTGCTCCGCGGTAGAGCGAATCGGTTTCTCCGTGAAGATCGTGGAGGGCGACGAGCGGAATCTGAAAGTCACTACTCCCCTGGACTTAAAAATCGCGGAGCTTCTGCTGGAGGAACCCAAATGAGAATCGGGCATGGCTATGACGTACACCGGCTGGTGGAAGGCCGGGATTTGATACTGGGCGGCGTGAAGATCGACTACGAAAAGGGTCTGGACGGTCACTCCGACGCCGACGTACTGCTCCACGCCGTCTCCGACGCCCTGCTGGGCGCGGCGGGACTGGGAGACATTGGCCGCCATTTTCCGGACACCGACCCCAAATATAAGGGCGCGGATTCCCTGCGGCTTCTGAAAAACGTGGCGGAAAAGGTCACCGCGGCGGGCTATCGGGTGAGCAACATCGACGTGACCATGATCGCTCAGCGGCCGAAGCTGAAGGATTTCATCCCGCAGATGGAGGAAAACATTGCCCTTGCGGTGGGAATTGCCCCGCCCCGGGTAAACGTGAAGGCCACCACGGAGGAAAAGTTGGGCTTCACCGGCACCGGCGAAGGCATGGCCTGCCATGCGGTGTGCCTGTTAGAGGAATAAAGGAAAGCGCGGACACGACCTGTGTCCGTGCTCAAACTATGCAATTTTACCGGTGCAGCGCCTTGCGAAGCGCCGGGATGATGAGCAGCGCTATGCCACCGCCGATGAGGGCGGTGACGAGCTGCGGCCAACTGAAGGTGGCGGGGAGAGCCTTCAGCATCGGCTCTTTCAGCGTGCCGGCCGCCAGCAGAGACGGCGCCATAACGCCGCAGACGACCTTTACCACGATCAGGTACAGCGCGGCAAACTTCGCCAGCGCGGCAATGAGCCACGCGGCAATCTGCCGCCCGACCTTCCTGCTGTCCGTACCGGCGATCAGCCGCAGCAGAACCGCAAACACGGTATTGCCCACCATGATGGCGGGAAGAACAAGAATCTGCGGGGCGATGCCCAGCAGATAGGCAAGCACCGGGGAGAGCACAGCCACGACGATGCCGCTGCCCAATCCGGCGGTCAGAACGGTAACGGCCAGCACGGCGTTGACGCAGGAGCCGGTGACGAACTGGCCAAAGCCCTTGGTCAGCGCCTGCAAAGCGACGAGAAGCGCCAGCATAACGGCGGTTTCGGTGATCCAACGTACTTTTTTGTTCATGGTAGATACCTCTTTCCCAATTATTCTTTGGAGATCACGCCGGAGTAAGCGGTCTTGACGCTGACGCCGACCAGGCCTCCGATTTTGCCTGACAGGGCGGCAATGGTATTCTGGGGCGCGTCCATGGCAATGGCGATAACATTGACGCCCCGTTTGCGGTAGGGGATGCCCATTCGGCCGATGATAAATTCCCCATACTCGTGAAGCAGCGCGTTGAGCCTTTCCACCATTTCCCCGTTTTCCACGATAATGCTCATCACTGCGAGCCTTGTTTCCACATAAAACACCCCCAACAAAAATTGCCGCACCCTGACGGTACGGCAACAGCAGTAGACCCCGGAAATTTCCGCGGTCAAACACCATATTCGCACCTTTCAGGCAGCCCGAAAGCTTACTGTCAGGATCGCTGTATATAGGATAGCACATGTGAAAGCCTTTGTCCAGCCACGAAGGCGGAAAATCGCGAAAAAATGGGCGTTGGAAAAATGAAAAAAGCTATTGACAAATTCCGCAGGTATGCTATAATACAGAAGCTGTCCGAACAGCGAACCAAATATGGGGGTATAGCTCAGCTGGGAGCCCAAACGGTACAGCAACGCACCCCACAGCAACAAGTTCATATAGGCTTATGCGTCAATCTACAACACCTGGGGGTATAGCTCAGCTGGGAGAGCGCTTGAATGGCATTCAAGAGGTCAGCGGTTCGATCCCGCTTATCTCCACCACCAATGGCGCAAGCCGATGAAAGCACCTGATTCTTTTTGAGTCAGGTGCATTTCTTTTAGGCACTGTCTTTTCCCCGAAATAAGGAAGAGGCAGTGCCTTTTTGTTTTATGCACCATAGTAAAACTGGTTCATGTCAAAACGGAAGGATACATGCAGTTTGTAATCTTTCTGGACATCAACACGCTCAATCATCCGGTTTACAATCATCTTCTTTGCTTCAAAACTGGATGAATTATAAAGGTCAGCCCAGGAAAGAAGCTCGTCAAACTGTGATGACAGTTCATCTAAAGTTTTGGCTTTATCCTCAACCGTAGCTTCCAACTGACTTACAGCAATTTGTAACGTTTGGCCTTTTTCTTCGGCATCCCGGATCAACTCAGCCAATGTATTCTGCGAAAATGCACTTTGCCCCTGAATACATCTAATGACTTCTTCTTTTAATGATTTAACATTGGCATCATGCTTTTTCTGATCTGCTTTGAGCCCCTTCAAATGAGCAATGTTTTCCATCAATTCTTTTTCATACCTGCTGCTGACCAATTCACTTTTGGGGATACCCTGCATTCTGGAGAAAATGCTTTGCATGATGTTGTCAATCAAATCATTCAGAATATGTAGGGTATACCCCGTCTGCCCAGTGCATTCCGTTTGCTTTCGTGTCTTTCCGTAACAGACATAGCGAATGCGTGGCGTTTTGTCATAACTGCCATCGCGCAGTTTGCGGTATCGCTGACTGGTTGTAAGTGTCAAGCGGGCACCGCAATGCCCGCAAAACACATTGCCTGAAAGCAGAGACTGCCCACGGGTATTTATAGGAACATGGGGTATGCTCTGGGCGGCGGCTGAACGCTCTTTGCGAATCTGCTGGGCTTTTTCAAATTGTTCTTGGGAAATAATTTGAAGCTCCGGCAAAATTGGGGAGCGGCTTTCCCCGGAGCGAAGTACACCTGTATAGGTCAGATTGCAGAGAATTCCGTGAATGGAAGCCGGGTGCCACATTTTCCCGGTTCGCGTCCGGTAACCGTTGGTGTTAAGAAAAGTGGTTATTCGCTGTGCACCATACCCTTCGTTGACATACTTATCGAAAATCAGTCGAACAACAGGGGCTTCCGTTTCATTAACAGTTAAATCGAGCAACTCGTGTTTCCGCTTATTCAAGCGCCCACTTTTGGATAAATCATATCCATAAGCGGCGAGACCGCCCTTAAAATGCCCGTCCTCTACCATCTGGCCGAGACTTGTACGGGTTCGGACAGAGGTTTTCACACTTTCGCCGTCTGCCTGCCAGAAACGGATATAGTTCAGCAACTTATCAATGTGGTTGTCAAATCGTTGTTCACCTTCCTGAGTGCTCCATACCTGAATACCATTTTTGGCGAACCATTCAACGACAAAAGGTGTTTCGTCGGCGATTCGCCCAATACGGTCAAACATAAAGACAAGCAGAATATCGAATTGCTTTTGACGGGCAAGATCCTTAATGATTTGAATCTTATCTCTGGATTCGGCGCGAACCTTGTGACCAGAGACGCCTTCTTCCTGCTCTTCGTGTACAATGATCCAGCCCATTTGTTCGGCAAACCGGCGACATGCTTTCCGCTGCATCGGAATGTCGGCGATATTGTTATCATCATAATCCACCTGCTTCTCCGAGGATACTCGGTACAGGCAGCATACGCGGTTTTGTTTTGTCATTTTGGCTTCTCCTTTTCATTGTGTAAAAAGGGTGAAACCGCTGTGGTTGTGAACTTGTCAAGCTGCAAATCATCCCAAGTATAGCATAGGTCATCTTTTTTTTCAAATGTACAGGATGCGGGTGTACACGCCAAGGCTGCTTCTCTTCCAAGAGATTGGGCAGATAATAGAATCGAGCGGACATCTTGCCAGATACTGGGGTCTGGCCGATTGCAAAAAGTCAATGTGACATCCCGACCGGAAATTTTAATTTTCTTTGTTGTGTGGTTCGTTGCAATATCCTCCTGAAATCCGAAGTGAGGGGAACTCCCCTACCTTTTGTTGCTGAAAAAAAGAAAGAAAAACAACCGGATAGAAAAAATAATTTTTAAATCGCAATACTCTAGCATCCTCGGATGGCGGAGTATTGCGATTTTTTACTTTAAAACTTTTTTGAGATCGCTGGTTGTTATTTTGAAAAAAATTCAGCAATTAAAGGTGAGGACATTTTCTCATGCATTTTGAAAACTTCATAATCATTCATCTGATACATTCTTCTGGACCGGAGCCGGGAGGACAGTACGCCGTGACCACCTGCCCCCAAAGGGGTACGAAGCGAGGAAGCCCGTGAGGGCCGAAGCAAAGGTGCTTAGCGAGAAATGCTGCCTCCGATGCCGGGTTGCCACCGGCAAGGCGACGAAGGCCCAGACAGGACAATGATACTTCTCTACGGAGCTGGCGGAGGACCCGGCAGGGGTGGAAGGCCCATGGACTCGATTCGCAGTCGAGCGTCAGATGATTTCCCTTTGCGCGTTTAGGGGGCGAGGCCGAATGAAACGCGCCGACCAAAGCGCAGAAGCTATTCTGTGTTTTGGTGGAGCAAAAACAACAATCAGGAGGTACACGAATGAATCACTGTAAAACCATTACTCTCGTCAATCAGAAGGGAGGTGTCGGAAAAACGACTTCTACCATTAACTTGGGCGTCGGCCTTGCCAGTCAGGGAAACAAGGTATTGCTGGTGGACAGCGACCCGCAGCACAGCCTTACCATCGGTCTGGGCATTACTGACCCGGATAATCTGGAACATACGCTGAACACAGCCATGCTTGCCGAAATTGAGGGCGAAACACCCAAATGGGAAGAAGGCATCATTCACCACCGGGAAGGTGTGGATTTGCTCCCGGCCAACGATGAACTCGCCGGTATTGAGCTGCGCCTGTTCAGTGCCATGTCCAGAGAACAGGTGCTGAAATCCGTGTTGAGTCATGTCAAGGATCGGTACGACTACATTCTCATTGACGGTATGCCCTCTCTTGGCATTGTTACCGTCAATGTTCTGGTGGCCGCGGACAGCGTTATTATCCCCTCCGAACCGGATTTCCTGTCTACCAAAGGCATGAACCTGCTGCTCAAAACCATTGGCCGTGTTCGCCGCCAGATCAATCCCCGGTTGAAAATCGACGGCATCGTGGTCACAAAGGTGGACAACCGTACCAATAACGCTAAAAACATTATCGCCGCCCTGCGCTCCACATTGGGCGGCAGCGTCCGGGTATTCGACACGGAAATTCCCCGCTCTGTCCGAGCCGCCGAGGCATCCGGTGAGGGAAAGAGCATTTTCGCCTTTGATCCCAAAAGCCGGGTCGCCCAGGCATACACAAACTTGACAAAGGAGGTAGCCGAACTTGGCAAAGAAACAAATCGATCTCGGTCTGACGGGGCTAGATGAACTGTTCATGGATGACAAGGAGCGGGCAGAATCCCGGCTTCCCAAAATCCACGACATTCCTCTTTCGGAAATTGACGAATTTCCGAATCATCCCTTTCATGTCCGGTTGGACGAGGACATGGATCAGCTGGTGGAGAGCATCAAGGAGCGGGGCATCATCACCCCGGTCACGCTGCGGCAGAAGCCGGACGGGCGGTACGAAATCGTCTCCGGCCACCGCAGAACGAAAGCCTGCGAGCTTGCGGGTCTGACCACCGTCAAAGCGGAAATCAAGGAGCTTTCCAGAGACGAGGCCATTATTCTTATGGTGGAAAGCAATTTGCAGCGCACCACCATCCTGCCCAGCGAAAAGGCATTTTCCTACAAAATGCGGCTGGAAGCGGTAAAGCGGCAGGGACAGCGCACAGATTTAACTTCGTCCCCAGTGGGGACAAAGTTGGAGCGTTCTTCGGATGAACTCACATCTGAAACAGGTGACAGTCGGAATCAGATTCACCGTTATATCCGTCTCACTCACCTTATCCCGCCCCTGCTTGATTTGGTGGATTCCGGGAAAATCGCTTTTCGGCCCGCTGTGGAACTTTCCTACCTGACCGAAGATGAGCAGAATAGCCTGCTGGATTCCATCAATTCCGAGCAGTCCACCCCGTCTCTGGCGCAAGCATTGAAGATGAAGGAGTTCTCCCAAAATGGCAGGCTCAACGCCGATGTCATCCTCTCCATCATGTGCGAGCAGAAGCCCAACCAGAAAGAGAAAATCAGTTTTCAGTCCGAACGGCTGAAACCCTTTATTCCGAAAAACTTCACCGCTAAACAGGCGGAGGACTACGTTATTAAGGCTCTGGAGTATTACCACCGGTATCAGCTCCGGCAGAAGGAGCGTGACAGATAATGGTCTCACCCTGTCGTTCCCCTCCCCCTCACACTCCCCCTTATATTGTATTACCAGCTGTACCATCTGAAAAGAAGCGTAGACACCTGCCAAAATCGGCGGGTGATTTTTTATGGAAAGGAAAATGCAATGCGAAAAATCATGAAACGAGGGTTCTGCCTGTTTCTGGTGGCCGTGCTGCTGGCAGGGCTGGTGCCTTATGCCTTTGCGGATGAAACGAAGCCCACAGAGACTGCGGAGGTATCCGAGGCTGCAACAGAGCCAACGGAGGAAACAGCGGAGACCATAGAGCCAGAGGAAGATGAAATAGCGGATGGTCAACTGCTGCCGGACAGCATCTCCACCTATGCCTCCACTGTCTCCAATGTTCTCCTGTTCGATCAGGCCAGTCCCAACTACACCACGGTGCTGAAAAGCCAGATTTCCGTGACCTACCAGCCCAACGGCACAGACGCTGCCAAGACGGCCTACATCAAAAATCTGGGCTGGCACTTCGCCCGATACAACAACGTCCCTTACGAGGACGACCCCATCTACTGTATTGAGCCTTGCAAGAACTATGCCGCCAGCACCTCCGGCAACTACATGGATCAGGATTTGGGGGTATCCGACAGTGGAAGCTCCAGAGGCAGCAATGTCTGGTACGCCATGCCCAGCTCCTACCGGCAGGCCATCGCCCTGACCCTGCTGTACTCCAAACAGCTGTGGAACAGCAATTACAGCGTCAAAACCACGGCAATGGCCAACAACCCCAATGTGTCCACCCGAATCGCCACCCAGTTTCTCATTTACGAGATCGTCACAGGTCTGCGGGATGCCGACACCTTCAACCGCAAAAGTTCCAACGGCTATACCAGCGGCGACGTGTTCTACAATGCGGGCGTGGCCAATGTCTCCGGCTTTGCGGACAAGTACAACAGCATCGTCTCCAGCGTCCAAAGCGCTATGAAAATCCCCAGCTTTACCAACCGCTCCTCCGGCTCCGCACCCACCCTCACCATGAGCGGGAGTCAGGTAAGCGTTACAGATTCCAACGGCGTTCTGGGGAACTTCTCCTTCACCAATGGGAACGGCGCTTCCTTCTCCAAGTCCGGGAATACCCTGACCATCACCAAAACCGGTACAATCTCGCCCTCCACGGTATTCAGCGCCACCAGAAGTCTGCCCTCCGTGGAAAACTCCACCGTGTCCATCTATTACAGCGCCAGCAGCAGCTACCAGACCTGCGTCAAGCTGTATTCTCCCCAAGTGGAAACGCTGCGGGCCTACTTCAAGATCAACGCCCCGAATCCCGGAGCCATTGCTTTGGTGAAAACCACGGAGGACGGCCAGAATTTGTCCGGTTGGCGTTTTGCTCTGTATTCCAACGCCGCCTGTACCACGCTGGTATCCGGCCCCCATACGACGGACAGCAGCGGTAAAATCAGCATCACCGGGCTGAACGCCGGAACTTACTATGTCAAGGAGCTTGGACATAGCGACAGCAGTATTTCCTCCCGCTACACCTGTTCCGGAGACAATCCGCAGAAAGTCACAGTGTCCAACGGTGCTACCACCAGTGTCAGCTTTTACAACAAGCTGGCCGTAGGCGCGCTGGCAATCCGGAAGTCCACCAACACCGGCAACCATCTGGGCGGCTGGAAGTTCATTGTAAAGAAGGACGGCGCGGAAATTCCCGGCTCTCCCTTTACCACGAATGAAACCGGCATCATCCGCATTTCCAATCTGGCTCCCGGAAAGTATGTCGTTCTGGAATCTCCTACCGACGATCCCTATTGGACTGCGGAATTGGGATACCACACCGTCACCGTGGAGTACGGGAAAACCGCCGTTGACCAGTGGCTGAACAAGGAGCAGGGTCTGGGCCACTTCACGAAATCCACCAACACGGGCGACGAGATTTCCGGCTGGCATATTACTGTCTATGCGGATGAAGCCTGTACCCAGGAACTCCGTACCCTCATTACCGGCCAGGATGGCACCGTAGGTGTCTATCTGGAACCCGGCACCTATTGGGTCAAGGAAACCGGCAGTGAGGAGGTCCGGGACGATTACTGGAAAATGGATGATTCCGTGAAGAAGCTGGTGATCCACGCCCATGAGAAAACCACCCTGGAGTTTACCAACAACTACAGCGGCAGAATTTCCATCCAGAAAACCGTAAAGCCGGAAGGTACGTTGGAGGGCTGGAAGTTCAAAATCACGGATGGGGACGGGAAAGAAGTTTCCGGCTCTCCCTTTACCACGGATAGGGACGGAAAAATTCTCACCGGCAATCTCACCCCCGGAGACTACACCGTGGAGGAAGTGCTGCCCGCTGACAGTCTCTACACAGGAGAAGCCCCGAAAACCGTTACTGTCACCGCAGGCGAAACGGCAGAGGTATCTTTCCTCAACAAACTGCGCACCGGGAAAATCACCATCCGAAAGGTGGACACCAAGGACGAACCTTTGACGGGAGCCACCTTCCTGCTGGAAGGCAGCGAGGACGGGAGTCTCTGGTATCCGGTTATTCCAGGCTCTAACGGTGTCTGCGTTCTGGATGAGCGTTCGGAAGAAAACCTTGCAGCCGCCAGTAAGACTTCCGGTGAGGATGGTCTGCTGACCTGGGAGAATCTGTCCATCACCTTGCAATATCGGATCACGGAAACGAAAGCCCCGGAGGGCTATACCCTGCTGAAAGAAGCCGCTTTCGAGGGTACTCTGCCTGCGGATACACTGGAACTGCGGGTGGTCAACGGAGAAGCCTTCGCTCTGCCTAAGACCGGCTCCACCGGTCTAACGGTGCTGCCGCTCGCAATCATACCCTGCTTCTCGATTTGCGCAGGAGCAATCCTGTATCTGCGCAAGCGGGAAATCTAAGCTCAATCAACCAGGGAAACACCCCGGATTTTTTAACCTCAAATTCAAAATCTTAATTCAGAAAGGACTTTACTATGAAAACCATGAAGAAAATTGTTTGCGCCCTTATGACCCTTGTCCTGCTGCTGTCCAGCGTCCCCGCCGTCTTTGCGGACGAAGCGGACACTAAGACCATCGACCAGGATGCCGCTTGCAGCCTGACGATCTGGAAGTTCGACTACACCAACGCCAAGAAGGATGGCGTGTGGGATGAAGATGCCTTTCCCTCCACCGGCTGGCAGGAAAGCTATGTAGAAAACACCCTGGTAAACACCAACCGCAAGGGCGACACCGACGGCCAGAACGGCAACGCTCTGGGAAACGGTCAGGCCAGCAAGGGCTATGCCATTGCCGGTGTGGAATTTACCTATCTGAAAGTCGCGGACATTGTGACCTTTGAGAATCAGGGTACGACCCAGGTCCTCTACGGCTTTCACAAGACGGATGCCGCAGATCTGCTGAAAGCCATCGGTCTGGAAAACGGTGCCAACCGCTGCGCCGAAGCCGACAGTCTGGACGCTGACCACTACTTCTACACCTCCGATACGCTGAACAAGGCTCTGTCCCAGAGTCTGGAAGCGAACTCCACAACCGTGAAAAACGCTCTGGAAACCTTCATCCGTAACGGCGGCACGGCTATGGCTCCCACCAGCGAAGTCGGCAAGACTTCTGCCAAGGATCTGAGCGTTGGTCTGTATCTGCTGGTAGAAACCAAGGTCCCCGAAATGGTCACTTCCACCACCAACCCGTTCTTCGTCTCCCTGCCCATGACCACCGTCACCGGCAATGACAACTCCGCTTCCCAGGATGGCGGCACTGCCTGGAACTACGATGTGGTGGTGTACCCCAAGCAGGAAACCGGCATTCCCACTCTGGAAAAGACCGTCCGGGAAGCCAAAGCCGACACCGGCAAGAATGAAGGCTCCGCATCCATCACGGATGGCTACGCCCACACCGCTACCGGCTCCGCCGGGGACACCATGGAATACCAGATCGTTTCCACTCTGCCCACCATCACCTCCCAGGCAACGGCTCTGTCCACTTACAATTTCTACGACACTCTCTGCGAGGGCCTGACTTACAGCAAGGATGCCGGTGTGACCATTGAATTCTTTACGGATGCCGCCTGCACCGACAAGGCAGCCTCCTGGAACAAGGATTCCGGGAAGTTCTCCGTCACCTACAGCGAGGATGGCCGCCATATGACCGTGGACATTGCCAAGGCCGGTTTGGATGAAATCAATGGAGCCACCGCTAATAAGAACGGCAAGCTCTACACCGGCTACTCCAACTACACCGCCCGTGTGACCTACAGTGCCGTCATCAACGCCGACAAGACCTTTGTCTACGGTGAAAAGGGCAATGAGAATACCGTCATTCTGACCTGGAAGCGTACCTCCGGCGACTACTACGATACCCTCATTGACGACTGCCATGTATTTTCCTTCGGCCTGAACCTGACCAAGCTGTTCTCCGATGTGGATGCGGAAACCGCCGCCGAAACCAAGCTCTATGACAGCGTAAAGTTCAAGATTCAGAACAAGACCGACGGCACCTGGATCATTGCCAAGCGCAATGACGAGGAAGGGGTCTACTATGTCACCGGCCATACCAGCAAGGAAGCAGAAGCCACCATCTTTACCCCCGTCACCATGGGCAAGTCCTACGGACACATCATGGTCAAGGGCTTGGAAGAGGATACTTACACCATTACGGAAATCCAGACCGCCAATGGGTATACTCTGCTGAAAAACGCAATTACCGTCACCATTTCTCTGAAAGAGAATCCCGCCAAGCCTTGCAATGTCTACGCAAAGGATGTGCTGGGCGTTCTCCAGAATGACCCCCACTATGCCTTTGACGGCGGCGAAGACCTGAAGCTGGCCAACATCCCCCAGCGGGCGCTGTCTCACAACTATCCCACCGCTTCCGTAACCGTGGACAAGCATGATGTCACCATGCTGGAGGACAACGGTTCTGCCAACGCCGAAGTTCCCTTGACCGTGAAGAACACCAAGGGCTTTGACCTGCCCAAGACCGGCGATCACGGCACATGGATGTACAGCCTTGTAGGCATTCTCCTGATGTCCGCCGCGGCCGGTGTCATTGTTCTGACTGCCAGAAAGAAGAATGGCCGGTAAGTATCTGGCACCCCGGACAGACACTCCGGGGTGCTGTCCGAAAGGAGAGAATTCTATCCGAGACAAGCGAAGAAAAATCATCACCATCGCTCTGGCAGTCCTGTTTTTCCTGCTGGCACTGGGGCTGACCGTCTATCCCATCTTCAGCAGCCGCTACAATGAAGCCCACCAATCCCAGATTCATACGGAGTATCAGGAAGCGGTGAATGCGCTGCCTGACACCGCTATCCCGGAAGCCAGAGCCGCCGCACAAAGCTACAATGAGGAATTATGGAGCAGCATCGTCCAATACGGAAGCTACTCCAAGGATTCCGTAACTTCCGCCATGGAGGAATACGCCGGTCTCTTAGACCTCACCGGCACCGGAACAATGGGTTATGTCCATATCCCCAAGCTGGCAGTATCCCTGCCCATTTACCACGGTACGGAGGAAGAAACGCTCGACCGGGGTGTCGGCCACCTCATTGGCAGTTCCCTGCCCATTGGCGGCAGCAGCACCCATGCCATTCTCACCGGTCATTCCGGTCTTGCCAGCCAGAAGATGTTTTCTGATCTGGACAAGCTGGAGGTTGGAGACACCTTTTATCTGGAAGTGCTGAATGAATTCCTCGCCTATGAAGTTGACCAGATCAACACCGTTCTGCCCCATGACACCGCCTATCTGGGGCTGGAGGAAGGAAAGGACTTGTGTACGCTCGTCACCTGTACACCCTTCGGGGTCAACACCCACCGGCTTCTGATTCGTGGCCACCGGATCGCCTACACCCCGGAGGATGAAGAAAGCCCCACAATAGAACCGGCTGAAACAAGCGAACCCGTGGATTCCACATGGGAACAGGAATACGAGAAGGGTGTGTATTTTGCCATAGGTGTCGTAGTGGTCATCTGCCTGATTCTGTTTCTGGGCTGGCTGATGCAGCGAGGTGAGAGCCGTGCGTCGTAAAGGAGGCCGTAAAGGGAACCTGCTCCCCCTCCTGCTGGTTTTCCTTGTGGGACTGACCATTTTTCTGTATCCCACTCTGAACAGCTACTTTACCGGCAAACGGATGGGAAGCTCCGTAGAATCCTTCTTTGGAACGGCTCCCACGGATACCGCGCCGGATGATTTGCTTCCCACGGAGCCGATTGCCGAAACCGAACCGCCCACGCCCTACCCGGAGGTTCTGGAGCTGCTGGAACAATACAACCGGGATATCTACGCGGACGGACAGGTCAAGCTGAACAGTCTGGCCGCCACCGAACAGGCCGGTGTCCTGTTCTGCGTCAGCGGCCAGCAGGGGGACATGTTTGGGGTCATTTCCATTCCCGGAATCGAGCTGGAAATGCCCCTGTATCTGGGAGCCACGGAAGCCCATATGGCAGAAGGTGCCGCCCAGCTGGGGCAGACCAGCATCCCCATCGGCGGCGAGAATACCAACGCCGTCATTGCCGGACACCGGGGGTACAACGGCGCGCCCTATTTCCGGTATGTCCCGGAATTGCAGATCGGTGATTCTGTGAACATCACCAATCTGTGGGGAACCCTGCACTACCGCGTGGTGGAAACCAAAATCATCCAGCCCAACGATATTGACGCCATCAGGATTCAACCCGGGCGGGATTTGATTACCCTGCTGACCTGTCACCCCTACGCCAGCGGCGGCAAGCAGCGGTTTCTCGTGATTTGCGAAAGAATGGAGGAAGAAAATGGAAGATAAGAAAAGAATGGCCGGAAGCTATGAGATCATTCAGGCATTCCACATCGGAGACCGGGAAATCGTTCTTGGGGAGGACATAGACGCCAAGCCGGAAGAACGTTATATGTGTGCTTACTGCCAACAGAGCGAGATCGCGGCGCTCTATAATGAGGTCATAGTCAGTGACGACTACTGCGAAGCCGTCAAGCTCTTTGCGAGCAGGCTGTCCAAACAGGCTGAGGAAACCCGTGCGGAGGTATTCAGCCCCAAATTTCAGGGCATTGACATGACACCCCTGACCAGCACAGACTGTACCCCCATTTCCTATGACGATGATCTGCATGGAAAAATCGTTGTCATCCGTCCGGATGTACTGCGGAGGGAGTATCAGTTGGCAACCCGTCAGCTTAAGCTCTGCATCGGCGGTTTTGGAGCCAGTCCTCACAGCCGGGGTTCCGCCTGTTTCTGTATGGATTTGTGCTCCGGAAAAGGTTCCCGGTTTGAACGGCGGGACATTCTCGGGACGCTGGAGCCTGAACAACTTCCCCAATGGGCAAAGCTGGGGCTGGAACAGTATCAGCGGGAACAGCGTCATGCGGCGAGGAAGGAGGAACGATGATGTTTCCACCTGAATATTCCCCATGGGGCGAAGTCCAGCATCTGGAGGAACTATGTTCCGGCGTTTTCGCCGTGGCCACCGCCAGCCACGGCGGCATTATGGTTCACAGGAGTATTGCCAGAACAGTATTGTCCCCGGCTGCAAGAAAACATGGCTTTCTAGATGGCAACTACTACTGCTTTGAGGAGGACTGCGATGCCCCGGTTGCCATCCGGGAGCTGCTGGACAAAGGTCTCTATACGGCTCCCGTAAATGATTATTTTAAGCCGGGAGAATACGAAAAGGCCATTGACCGCAGCTTGCAGGAATACCACCCGGACTACTGGCAGGCCAGAGAAAATACCCAAGCGAGACATCCTGAAAAGCGAAAGGAGCGTGAGCGTTAATGGAACTGTGGGAAATGACGCAAGCCGAGCAGAAATACACCTATCGGCAGAGCCACCAGCTGGATGCACAGACGGGATGTATCGGGTATCTGCGCGGGGACTTTGGCTCTACCGGCAAAGAATTCTATTCCGGCTGGTTTGACAACATGGAGTATCTGAAAACGCCGGAATTCAAAGCCGAACTGGACAAAGTGGTGAATGCCCTGCGGGAAGATACGCAATACGGCGGTATTTTGATGGGCCGAAGCAGCCTGTCAAACGCCTGCCGTCGATCCACCACGCCCAAGTTTGGACGGGACGAGTCTGGTTTTCGGGTAAATACCCGTGACTATGCCTACCTGTTGCGGCTGAATCCCGATCCCGGCGACTACAATTTCTATATCTATTGCTACAAGCGGGATTACCTGGACCGGCATATGCGGAACGCGGAGTATGGCATTCGGTTTATTACCCCCAACTACAGGGAGAAGTTCCGCATTGCGGACGGTGACAGCATCCGCATGACCTTCCCCTCCGGAGAAACGCAGGATAAGCCCTGCCGGTTTGTGGATGAAACCCATCTGGAGGTCGGAAATAATCTCTACCACATATGCGAGTTTGCGGAGTTGGCGCAGCGCAGCGGTGTCCGGCTCATCCCCCTACGTCAGTCGCTCCCGGAAAAGTGTTTCAGCGCTCTGGAAAGCACCGGTGAGATCATCACCATTACAAAAGGCGAGAAAGGCTACACCCCCACCGGGCAGTACCCGCAGGATGGTATTCCCCCGAAGGAGGCGGCCGCCGTCCTCAATGATGCCGCCAAAGTCACCAGGGAGCAGGAAGCCGCCATGGTAGCAGGCTCTATGTTCGGCTGGGACACGCCCGCCGCCGACCCCAAGAATTACGATACCAAGGGCGTACCTATCAAAAATCATAGAGAGAGGGATGCAAGATGAAGTATGAAGTTACCGTCCAGGCAATCAGCCTGGGCCATGTCGCCGTGGAAGCGGATTCTCCCGAAAAAGCGGAGGCTGCGGCCATGAGCAAGTTGTTCACCGGCGCGATTCATTGGGAGTTCACGAGGATGGAGTTTCCCGGTGTCAAAGGTAAGAAAGCATAAGTCAGATGTAATCTGCTGAAAGAGTAAGGATGTGAAACAATGGATAAGAAAACAGCGATCTGCCAGCATCTCAAGAAGTACCATACCGGTGGAGAAAGGGCCGTTTACAGCCATGAGCTGCAGCGGCTCTTTTCCATTGACGGGCGGGGTCTGCGCAGGAAGATCAACAGTCTGCGGCAGGATGGATACCCCATTTGCAGCGACGAGCGAGGCTACTACTACGCCGACACCCAGGAGGAGATCAACGGAACCGTATGCCGGCTGAACCAGATGGTGACGAAAGTATCCAATGCCAGGACGGGGCTTTTGTACGCCTCCATTCAGGAGGACGGGGTCACGGTGGAAGTTTCCGTTACCCTGCGTTAGGGGGAAGCTATGCCCAGAAAAGATGAAATTCTTTCGGAGCTGCTTGCCCGCAAAACGCGGGAAATCGTAACCCGCCCCGGAAATTACGCTGCCTTCCTGCGGACTGCTGCCCGGAACTATAAGTACACCTTCCGGGAACAGGTGCTTATCCATGCCCAGCGTCCGGATGCCACAGCCTGTGCGGAAATCGATATCTGGAACCGTCTGGGACGCCGGGTAAACCGGGGAGCCACCGGCATTGCTCTGCTGCGCGACCCCAGCTTGTCTTACCGCATCCGCTATGTATTTGACATCTCGGATACCAACAGTCGGGAAAATCGAGATATTTCCCTTTGGCAGATGAAACCGGAGTACGAAAATGAGGTCATTCAGGCATTGCAGGACAAGTTCCTTCTGAACCGGGACGGCTCGTTTCTGGATGCTGTGGAGATACTTTCCCGGCAGCTTGCGGAAGAAGCCGCCGGGGACTGCCTTCCCGACCTGCTGAACAACAAGAAGGACAGCTTTCTGGAGGAACTGGACAATAACAGCATTGCCAGATGGTTCAAGGACGCTGTCAGTGAAAGCGTTCGCTACATGGTTCTCCACCGCTGCGGCTATGCGCCTGAACTGGACTCCGACGTTTCTGGCTGCATTCTGGATTTCAATACCGAGATCACCGCTTCCATATTGGGTTCGGTTGCCAGCACGCTGTCCCAATCCGTTCTTCGGGAAATCGGTGTTACCGTGAAATCTCTGGAACGGCAGCAATCTCGCACATTTGATTCTTTCGGAGACACTGTGTACAATGAAGCCAGAAAAAATGACGAAAGGAGCCAGAACAATGGAACTGACTTACAGAATGCAGGGAGACTACCGTCTACCCAACCTGATTCCCCCGGAGAGTCCCAAGGTGGGCAAGTACGGGATGCTGCGCCACAGCTACCTCCGCAAGCACCGGGAGGGGCTGTACACCGGGATGCTGATGGAGGGCACGCTGAACGCCCATCTGGAGGAGGTGGACCGGGAGGCCAACCGGATGCTGGAGCAGCTGACAACTCAGATGGCCCTGGAGCAGGGCGTGACGGAAGAACTGAAAGCCCGGGATCAGATGCTGTGGGTCCAGCGGATGAACAACATCCGGCAGGCCACAGAGGAGATCATTTACAGTCAGCTGATTTACGCGTAATTGAAGAATCGCCGCTGCCCAGTGTGGAGGAACAGGTTTCCTTCCTGGACGGCGGCTTTTCTGTACCGGAGGAAGCGCAGCAGGCCTTTTTCCCGCAGTTGCAGCTTCCCCAGCAGGTCATTGACGAAGCCCTGTGCATGGGCTTCAATGACCGTGACAGCCGAAAAATCATATGTGCCTACTTCATGAAGGACAAGCCGGACAATGCCGATTTCCTGCAAAGAAGCTACGGCACCAATGGTGCGGGGCTGACCATTCAAGATCAGGATTACGCCGTCTGGTATGACCCGGAGGGCATTCGCATTTCCCCTGGGCACACTGTCCGGAATCTGCATACCACCCTTGTCACTTGGGAGCAGGCGGCGAAACGTATCCGGGAACTGCTGGATATGGGGCGGTATATACCCAAAGATGAGCTGGAACAGGTCCCGGCCTTTGAGCGGCGCAGAATTGCCCAGTCCCTTGCCTTTGCCGTGCGGGAATGCTCTGCCCAGGTGAAAGAGGACGGGTATCTTCCGCTTACAGCGAAAACCTATTCCTCCAATCGCGGCTTTCCTGAAATCGAAGCCCAGATGCAGCGGCTTTTGGAATCCCCGGATACGCTGAAACAGCTTATAGATGAATGGACACTTTTTGCAGCCGCCCATGCCAATGACCGCAGCCTCATGGTAAGCCGCCTGTATAACCCCGCCGAGCTGCTGCAAAAGCTGGAAGATTTACAGCGAATCCCCCTGACATTCACCGCCGCTGAAGGTTTTGATTCTCTGCGGCGGTATTTTATTTCCGACGATGAAATCAACCAGGCACTGCGCGGCCATGAGAGCGAGTTCCGATCACGGCTGGATGTGTTCTCCTTTTTCATCCGGAATACGGATGCCAAGGAACGGGAGAAATATCTGAAACGGCAGCATGGAGAATACAGCGGCTACCACGGTGGAAACGACAACCGGGTCTACGACAGTACCGGTTTCTTTTTCAGCCACGGGAGTATCGGTGCGCCCTATGCTCAGGTAAACATGAAATGGCCAGCCGTTACCAAATGGGTATCCAACATGATCTCCGCCGGCGTCTACCTGTATCCCAGCGATACGGATAAAATGGCCGACTATGAGATCAATCAGCTTGCCCGACAGATCATGTCGTTCTTTTCCAATGCGCCAGACGGTTTTCAGCGTCCCACCCCCAGAAGTGATTTTGACTACTGGGAGGGCGTCGCGGAAATTCAGGAGCAGCTTTCTGACCCGGAGCAAGTCAATACCATTTATGTTTCCATGATGCAGCCTCTCATGGAAGCAACACAGCCCAGTGACCGTTCCTTTGAAATCCGGAAGCGTGGCATGGAGGCTATGGAAAGCTACCTGGCCGGAACGTTCTCTGTTTTTGGCAAAGACCACACCATTCGCCCGCTGGCGAGGCAGGCCGTCAACGAGGATTTGGAAAAGGCCAAAGAGCTTATTACAGAATTCTGCGCTGAAGAATATGACAGCGAGCCGGATTTCTCCGATCTACGGAAAGTCGATATTGCCTACACCACCATCACGGATGAAGAAGTCCCCGTTCAGGTCAGCGTTGACCTGATGGATTTCAAACTGGATCGGTACATTGACGGCATTATCGTGGATTCCCGAAAGTACAGTTCTCTGAAAGAGCTGACGGAACAGGAACTTACTGACCCAGACTTTGACGAGCTGACAGCTTTTTCGGAGGAACAGCTTGCCAAGGTTGCCCTCCACGGCATCCAAAATAAGGTCGTTCAGAGATTGACGGATAACGGTGAGGAAATTCAGATACAGCTCCATGTCAACGGCTTTTATTACAACCATTATGGCATGACGGATGGGACCGCCAGATATATTGACGGCCCCTTTGACACTCTGGAAGATGCCGCGGAAGAAGTTCATAACTACCATCCCCAAGCAGCCCAAATCGCTGATTCCGTGCCGGATATGGAAGAAGACACCTTCGATGACGTCGATCCCCAGCAGGTTCGGGAGGAACTGGCAAAGGGCGGGATCGTGGACGGAAAACTTGTTGACCCGGAGGCTCTGGAAAATACGCCCTTCATTCGTCAAGTCATGGCCGATGCGGGCGCGGCGGAGCTACCTCCTTCTTCGCCCATTCTCCCCCATGCTCTCCAGCCCGAAGTCGCCGCAGATGACCGCAGGAACTATCATATCTCCACGAATGATCTGGGTATTGGTGTTCCCATTGAGCGTTTCTATCACAACGTTCACGCCATAGAGCTGCTGCACAAGCTGGAAGCCGAAAACCGTCTGGCCACGCCGGATGAACAGGACATTCTCTCCCAATATGTAGGCTGGGGCGGCCTGCCCCAATTCTTCGAGGAATCCAACGCCCATTACGCCGAGCTGAAAGTCCTGCTGACCGAGGATGAATACACCGCCGCCCGGGAATCCACCCTGACAGCGTTCTACACCCCGCCTGTTGTAATTCGTGCCATGTATCAGGTTCTTGCCAATCTGGGCTTCCAGACCGGCAACATTCTGGAACCCAGCTGCGGCGTTGGCAACTTTATGGGTCTGCTTCCGGAGGAAATGGGCAACTCCAAAATGTACGGCGTGGAGCTGGACAGCATTTCCGGGCGCATTGCCCAGCAGCTCTATCAGAAAAACAACATTGCGGTTCAGGGCTTTGAGAAAACCGACCTGCCGGACAGCTTCTTTGATGTAGCCATTGGCAACGTACCCTTTGGGCAGTTCAAGGTACTGGATAAGAAGTACGATAAATACAACTTCCTTATTCATGATTATTTCTTTGCCCGCGCCTTGGATAAGGTGCGCCCCGGCGGCGTGGTGGCCTTCATCACCAGCAAAGGCACCATGGATAAGGAGAATCCGTCTGTCCGAAAGTACATCGCCCAAAGAGCGGATTTGCTGGGTGCTATCCGGCTGCCAAATGATACCTTCAAGGCCGCTGCCGGTACGGAGGTCACATCCGACATTCTGTTCCTGCAAAAGCGCGGCGGCATGACCGACATGGAGCCGGACTGGGTGCATCTGGACACTGACGGAAACGGGCTGAAAATGAATGCCTACTTTGTATCCCACCCGGACATGATCCTAGGTGAAATGCAGGAGGTATCCGGCCCCTATGGTATGGAAACCGCCTGTATCCCCCACGAGGGTCAGAGTCTGGAATCTCTGCTGGCTGCCGCTATTGGTCATATCCAAGGTGAGATACAAGCCGTAGATCTGGATGATCTTCAGGAGGAAGAAACGGGTTATCTGCCCGCCGACCCCGATGTGCGGAATTTTAGTTTCGCCGTTGTGGAGGGCAAGCTGTACTTCCGGGAAAACAGCCTCATGCGTCCGGTATCGGTATCGGCCACCGCCGAGCAGCGCATCCGCGGCCTTATCGGTATCCGGGACTGTGTTCGCAAGCTCATTGAATACCAGACGGAGGACTACCCGGAGTCCATGATCCATGCGGAGCAGGCAAACTTAAATACTCTCTACGACAGCTTCGTAGCGAAGTATGGCCGGATCAATAGCCGCACCAATGTCTCCGCCTTTTCTGCCGACAACGCCTATTATCTTCTGTCCTCTCTGGAGGTACGGGACAGCGAGGGGAATTTCCTGCGAAAAGCAGATATGTTCACTAAGCGCACCATTCGGCAAAGAGTGACCATCACCTCTGTAGACACTGCCTCGGAGGCACTAGCCCTGTCACTGGCTGAAAAAGCAAAAGTGGACATGCCCTACATGATGGAGCTGACCCGTAAGAGTGAGGATGCCATTCTTTCTGACTTGAGGGGCGTCATCTTCCTGAATCCGGCTCATGACGGGAATGAGGATGTGGCTCATAAGTATCTGCCAGCGGATGAATACCTTTCCGGCAATGTCCGGGAGAAGCTGCGGACGGCAAGATTATTTGCCGAGAAGGACGAGCGGTACACCGTCAATGTTCAGTCTCTGGAAGCGGTGCAGCCCGTTGACCTGACAGCGGGAGAAATCACTGTCAGATTGGGCGCTGCATGGCTTCCCCCGGATGTCATTCAGGATTTCATGTTTGAATTGCTGCGCACCCCGTTCATCTATAAACGGAATATCAAGGTGCATTACAGTACCTATACCGGCGAATGGAATATCGAGGGGAAAAGTCTGGACAGAGCCAACGTTCGCTCCGACAGCACCTTTGGTACAGAGCGCGTCAACGCCTACAGGATCATTGAGGAAACGCTGAATCTGCGGGATGTGCGTATTTTCGATTATACGTATGACAGAGACGGTCGAAAAATCGCTGTTCTGAATGCGAAGCAGACCGCCATTGCTCAGGGAAAGCAGGAACAGATCAAACAGGAATTTTCGGACTGGATGTGGGCTGACCCCAATCGCCGGGAACGGCTGACGACGCTCTACAACGAAAAGTTCAACAGCATCCGTCCCAGAGAGTATGACGGAAGCCATCTGAATTTTGTTGGCATTAACCCGGAAATTACGCTCAGGCCCCATCAGGTGAATGCCATTGCCCACATCCTCTATGGCGGAAACACTCTGCTGGCACACACGGTGGGGGCTGGGAAGACGTTCGAGATGGTAGCCGCCGCTCAGGAGAGCAAACGTCTGGGATTGTGCCAAAAGAGCCTGTTTGTGGTGCCGAATCATCTGACCGAGCAGTGGGCTGCCGAATATTTGCAGCTCTACCCCGCCGCCAACATTCTGGTTGCCACCAAAAAGGACTTTGAAACCAAGAACCGGAAACGGTTCTGTTCCCGAATCGCTACCGGTGACTACGATGCCATTATCATCGGGCACAGCCAGTTTGAGAAAATCCCCATGTCCCAGGAACGGCAAAAGTTTATACTGGAACAGCAGAAACAAGAGATTCTGGACGGCATTCGGGAGCTGAAGCGCAATAACGGCGACAATTTCTCCGTGAAGCAGCTGGAGCGCAGCAGGAAAAGCATTCAGCAGAAGCTGGAAAAGCTCAATGACCAGAGCCGCAAGGATGATGTCATCACCTTCGAGGAGTTGGGTGTTGACCGGATTTTCGTGGACGAGGCCCACATGTTCAAGAATCTCGCCGCGTTTACGAAAATGCGCAACGTGGCAGGCATCTCCCAGACAGAAGCACAGAAGTCCAGCGACCTTTATATGAAATGCCGCTATCTGGATGAACTGACCGGAGGCCGGGGCGTGGTATTCGCTACCGGCACTCCCATATCCAACAGTATGGTAGAGCTTTATACCATGCAGAAATATCTGCAATACAGCACTCTAAAAGAGAAAGGCTTGCTCCACTTTGACGCATGGGCGTCTACCTTTGGCGAGACCGTCACCGCTATTGAGCTTGCTCCGGAAGGCACCGGCTACCGGTCGAAAACCCGGTTCGCCAAATTCTTCAATCTTCCGGAGCTGATGTCCATGTTCAAGGAAATTGCAGATATTCAGACGGCGGATATGCTGAAGCTGCCTGTGCCGGAGGCGGAGTACCACAATGTAGTGTTACAGCCCTCCGAGCAGCAGAAGGAAATCGTCGCCAGCCTCTCCGAGCGGGCGGAAAAGGTGCGCAATAAGCAGGTGAATTCCAATGAGGACAATATGCTGGTCATTACCAACGATGGTCGGAAGCTGGCGTTGGATCAGCGGCTCATTAACCCCATGCTGCCGGACAGCGACACCGGAAAAGTCGCTGTCTGCACCGAAAATGTGTACAAAATCTGGGAGCGGACAGCAGAGAAAAAGTCTACGCAGATGGTTTTCGTTGACCTCTCCACACCCCACAATGACGGACAGTTCAATGTGTATGACGATCTGAAAAAGAAACTGTTGGACAAGGGCATCCCGGAATCCGAGATTGCCTACATCCACGACGCCAAAACGGAAGCCGCCAAAAAGGAGCTGTTTGGAAAGGTTCGCTCCGGCGAAATTCGGGTACTGATTGGCTCCACCCAGAAAATGGGAGCCGGAACCAACGCTCAGCGGAAACTCATTGCCCTGCACCATATGGATTGCCCATGGCGGCCATCTGACTTACAGCAGCGGGAGGGGCGCATTATCCGTCAGGGCAATGAAAACCCAAAGGTAGACATCTACACCTATGTGACAGAGAACACCTTTGACAGCTATCTGTATCAGCTGGTGGAGGGCAAGCAGAAGTTCATCGGCCAGATCATGACCTCCAAATCCCCGGTGCGCAGTGCGGAAGACATTGATGAAACCGCTCTGAGCTATGCCGAGATCAAGGCGCTGTGTTCCGGAAATCCTCAAATCAAGGAGAAAATGGACTTAGATATTGAGGTGCAGAAGCTAAAACTCCAGCGCTCGAACCACATGAGCCAGCGGTACGCTCTGGAAGATAAGCTCATTCACAGCTTCCCTATGCAAATTGCGTCCACGCGGCAGATGATAGATGGTCTCCGGTCAGATATGGTACTGCTCAAAGAGAACACGCATCCAAACGAGGACGGTTTCAGCCCCATGGTGATAGGCGGTCACACCTTCACAGAGAAGAAAGCTGCCGGTACTGCCCTTCTGGGTGCCTGCAATACCATGACCGGCACCAATCCCATTCCTCTCGGCTCCTACCGCGGTTTTCAGATGACGCTCTACTTTGACAGCTTTGAAAAGCTGTTCAAGATTTCCTTGCAGGGTGCGCTGACCTACAAAGTTGGTCTGGGTACGGATGTTTTTGGCAACATCCAGCGCATAGATAACCTGCTGGAAAGTATGCCGACACGACAGATCGAATACAAGGAGAAGCTGAAAAATCTGGAAATTCAGGTTGAGAACGCCAAGCAGGAGGTTGCGAAGCCTTTTCCCAGAGAGGACGAGCTGAAAGAAAAATCCGCCCGTCTGGATCAGCTGAACATCCTGCTGAATATGGACAAGCGGGAAAATGAGATCGTGGATGGCATACAGGATGAAGGCGAAATCCAGCCCCAGCGGGAATCCCGTGATTGGGAGCGGTAAACACTTCGCACATTTGCTTGCTTTCTGGAAATGCGATATAATGGAAGAAAAAGGAGTTGTCCATTATGTTGTTTTCCAAGGAGAAAATGCGTTATGTAACCCTGAATGATTCCGAGCTGCGCCTTGCCAAATACGCGCTTCTCCGGTTCCGTAATATGCTCATTGCCAAAGAGCTGCCCACGGAGGACGTAAACGCCCTCTTGCTGAAGCTCTATAAGTAAGCAAATCCACCGCTTTTATTGACTGCTACAAATGCTCTCTTGCCGCATTCGAAAAACGTAACATGCAGTCTCCTGTAAAGCAAGAAAAACGTTACATACCATTTGACAAAGCCGAAGAATAATGTTACACTGGCCGTGTTACAATATGCTTAGGGGGTGGCCAAATGCTGTATCGAAAGGCATATGACAGACTGCTGGAATGGAAGGGGCAGCCGAATAAAAAGGCTCTTTGTATCATGGGCGCACGTCAGACCGGCAAAACGACCGTTATCCGCCAGTTTGGCAAGGAACAGTATTCCTGTTTTGTGGAGGTCAATTTCATCACAGATACCGATGCGGCAAAGATCTTCTCCGGGAATCTGGATGCCAATACTATCATTGCGGGTCTGACCGCTTATACCAGAAAGCCAATGATCCCCGGCAATACGCTGGTGCTTCTGGATGAAATTCAGGCGTGTCCCAACGCTAGGACTGCCATCAAGTTTCTGGTGGAAGACGGCCGCTTCGACTATATCGAATCCGGCTCCCTTTTGGGCGTCAGGCACAGAGAAGTGCGATCCTATCCGGTCGGCTTTGAGGAGCTTTATCAGATGTATCCTATGGATCTGGAGGAATATCTGTGGGCCAACGGCGTACAGAAATCGACGATTCAGTACCTGAAAGGCTGCTACGAGACGGGAACGCCGGTCACGGATGCCATTCATCAGACCATGTGCAAGCTGCTGTATAGCTATATTGTGGTCGGTGGTATGCCGGATGTAGTCCAGACCTATGTGAATACCCATGATATTGCTCTGGTGATCGCTCGCCAAACGGAGATACTGGAGCTGTACCGGCTGGATATCGCGCAGTATGCACAGGGCAGCGAAAAGGTCAAGGTTCGTGCTATTTTTGACAGCATTCCCAGCCAGCTGAACGATAAAAAGCGCAGGTTTGTGTTGGCCGCATTAGACCCCAATGGTCGACAGCTCCGCTATGCGGATAGCTTCAACTGGTTGGCCGACGCGGGCGTCGCGCTTCCCTGCTACAATGTGGGGGAGCCGCAACCACCGCTCATGTTGAATGAAAAGCGGAATCTCTTCAAGCTGTTTATGGGAGATACCGGTCTGCTGTGTGCTGCCTGCATGGAAAATGTACAGTTTGAGATTCTCAACGGTGCGCTGCAGATCAACATGGGCAGTATTCTGGAAAATGTGGTTGCGCAGCAGCTAAAATGCAATGGTTTTCAGCTGAATTATTATGACGGAAAGAAAACCGGCGAAATCGACTTTGTTATTCAAAACGGAATGGGAATCGAACTGATCGAAGCCAAATCCGGGAACGATTTCAAAGTACATTCCGCCATGGACAGAATCCGCAGAACAGAGGGTTGGAAATTTGAAAAGGCAACCGTGCTCTGCAAAGGAAATATCGAATCCGTTGACGGGGTGTGGTATTATCCATGGTATATGGTCATGTTCATGAAAGCCTATCAGCCGCCAAAAGAGATGAAATACGAAATTGATTTAAGCGCATTGCAATAATCCAAACCGGAAAATAGCATCTGTCTTCACCGGCAGATGCTTTTTTCTATACCCGAAAATGAAAGGAAGGCGATATTTATCACAAATCAGGAATTAAACACACGTCTCTACCAAAAGATGTTTGATGAACAGGAACACTACCGGCAGCACCTTTTGACGTTACCTCCAGCGGAAATTCTGGACAGCGCCTACGAGTACACCATCCGGGAGGACATTCTGTTATCCCTGGAATACAATGACCTAACAACCAAGCAGTGTCAGGCACTTCTCAAATCCGAGCATCCCTTGCAGGATGTATTTCGGGTCTGGGAGCATCACGAAAGTCCCCATATGGAGGAAGTGCAGGCCATTATCGAAGCAAAGGCGAACGATATGTGCCATCTGTATGCCCAAAAGGCACACCGAGAGGAGCGGTAGCCCATGGCATACTTCACCCCGGAGGATATTCAGCAGGCAAAACAGCTGGATTTGCTGACATATCTTCAAATCTACGAGCCGGATCAACTGGTGAAGGTATCCGGCGATACCTACTGCACCAAAGAACATGATTCCCTCAAAATCAGCAACGGGAAATGGCACTGGTTCTCCCGGCAAACAGGCGGCAAAACAGCCCTTGACTATCTCGTGAAGGTCAAGGGCTGTTCCTTTATGGAGGCTATGGAGATCATTCATGGCGCGCCCCTGCCTAAGACGATCCCCGCACCGATTCCCAAGGCAGAATCAAAAAGGCTGCTGCTTCCTGAACGGAACAGCAACGCGGATACCGTGATCCGCTATCTGAAAGGCCGCGGCATCCACGACGTTATTATCCGCTACTGCCTGGAGAATAATCTGCTCTTTGAATCCCAGAAATACCACAGTGCCGTGTTTCTAGGTTATGACAAGGACGGCACTGCCCGCTATGGCAATGTCCGTGGAACCGTTGGGGACTACAAAGGAGAGCTGTCCGGCAGTGACAAACGCTACTCCTTTTCCATTCCCGGAAGCAGCCAGACCGTCCATGTTTTTGAGTCTGCCATCGACGCTCTGAGCTACGCCACTCTGGAGCTGTTCGAGGGAACGAACTGGCATGAGGATCATCTGCTGTCCCTTGCCGGTGTGTTTATCACCAAACGGGAAGATGTGGTACCGGTTGCTCTGTCCCGGTATCTGGCAGATTACCCGGAGATTCGGACGCTGCGGCTCCATCTGGACAACGATGCCGTTGGTCGAGGTGCGGTGTCCGGAATTGTCGGCGGTCTGCGTGACAGGTACGAGATTTGGGACGAGCCGCCCAAGTGCGGCAAGGATGTCAATGACCAGCTCAAAATCAGGGTTGGATTGAAGCGAAAGGAGGATTTTTGCCGTTGAAAATCAACATCTATCAGATCAACACAGGCCGGGACCCCAAGCAGCTTAAATTCCTGTGTCTGGACACCGCTCGTCGGATTCTGCATTCCGCGGAGCCGGACAGTGCCGCCTACGATAAGGTCTACTCCGGGGATGTGAAATGCCGGAATCTGGAGGATGTATTCACTCTCTTTAATTCCGGCAGACCGGAGGGCTTCCGGGGTCACAGCCTCTCTGTCTCGGATGTTGTGGAGGTGGAGGATGCCGCCGGTATTACGCCGGGATTCTATTTCTGTGACAGCTTTGGATTCAAGGAAATTTCTTTTCAGCCGGAGCTTGCCGCCGATGCCGTCCGGGGTCCTACCATCCAAGTGGTTTTGGTGGAACCCGGAAAGACGGCACGAATCGCGGAAGTCGGCACTTCTCTGGACGCCATGCAGCAGACCGTAGGCGGCAGCATTGAAGCCTATTACCCCTTCGAGGAGCAGGTCTGCATTGTCTGTAATGACGAGGGGAAAATCAACGGTCTGCCCCTGAACCGCGCCATCCGGGACGAAGATACCAATGAGATTGTGGACATCATTGCCGGTACGTTCTTCATCTGCGATTGCCGCAAAGAATCCTTCGGCAGTCTTTCCGAGGAACAGCAGAAGCGGTATCTGGAAAAATACCGTCTCCCGGAACGGTTCTTCCGCACAAGAGACGGCATTGAAGCCGTGTCATATAAGCCCAAAGACCGCGACCGGTAATTCCATTTGGGATAATCCGAGAATTTCCGCGAAGACTACTTAGAATAGAAAAACGTGAAAGGTTGCAAAAATCTTTTCTTTATTAAAGCCAATACGATTGATTTCGTAGCTGCTGCCTGCTATAATAAAGTAGAAAATTGTATCAGGTTGCAAAAATCTATTGTAAAGGAGAGCCTATATGGAAATTAGCAGAGATTTCTATTTGGAAAAACTGATCAAGCGGAAAAACAACGGTCTCATTAAGGTCGTCACCGGTATCCGAAGATGCGGCAAATCCTTTCTGCTGAACAATCTGTTTTACCATCACCTGCTGGAATCCGGCGTGGATACAGACCATATCATCCGCTTCGCTTTTGATTCGGCAGATGATCTTCACCTGATTGGTGAAAGTCTGATTCAGATGAACAAGGAAAAGCGGGGTGCTGACCCGGAGAAATTTACCGCATATATCCGCGCCAAAGTAGCGAATGACGGAATGTATTATCTGCTGCTGGATGAAATCCAGATGTTGGATTGCTTTGAGGCGGTACTGAACGGGTATTTGCGCAAAGAGAATATGGACATTTTCGTGACCGGGAGCAACGCAAAACTCCTTTCAAAAGACATTGCCACAGAATTTGCCGGCCGCGGAGACGAAATCCATATGTATCCGCTGAGCTTTTCGGAGTTCATGTCTGTTTACCATGGAGATAAGTACGCAGGGCTTTCAGAGTATATGCTTTACGGCGGAATTCCGCTGGTAGTCCTTCGGGATAATGCCAACGATAAGGCTGCCGCTCTGGAAAACCTGTTCGGTGAAATCTATATCCGAGACATCTGTCGCCGCAACCGTGTGCGAAATATCGGAGAATTAGAGGATTTACTGAATATTCTTTCTTCTGCCATCGGTTCTCTGACAAATCCCGAGAAGCTGAAGAACACCTTCAAAACCGCAAAAAAGTCGAGAATCACTTCGGCAACCATTCAGAAATACCTCACCTTTTTCGAGGATTCCTTCCTGATTGAGTCCGCGCAGCGTTATGACATTCGTGGGAAAGCATATATCGAAACGCCTAAGAAATACTATTTTTCTGACCTTGGTCTTCGCAATGCCCGTATTAACTTCCGCCAGTTTGAGCAGACCCATTCTATGGAAAATGTGATTTACAATGAACTGCGTATGCGGGGTTACCATGTGGATGTCGGCGTTGTACCGATTGCGGAAAAAGATGCCGAAGGAAAAGTCACCCGGAAACAGCTGGAGGTAGACTTCGTGTGCAACCTCGGTTCCTCCCGCTATTACATTCAGTCGGCCTACTCTCTCCCGGATGAAGCCAAGCGGACACAGGAGATCCGGCCTTTTCGCAAGATCGACGATTCCTTCAAGAAAATCATCGTCACAAAAGATGTGGTGCCGCCGTATTATGATGAATATGGAATCCTGACACTGAACATTTATGATTTTCTGCTTGACCCCAAAAGCCTTGAGAAATAGGCTGCCCATTGAATTAGGAGCCGCTGTCCCGGTATGTTTGCATAGCCAGGGCAGCGACTTTCATATTAAAATGAAATACAAGGAATAATTTCATATGCGTAATTTCAGAAAAATGCCATTTTTTGAAATTGCTGCCACCGCACCGCCCGAAAGGGTGGTGCTTTTCTATACCCAAATTACAGGAGGTGATGCCCATTTGAACACAAAATCCACAGCGTCCTGTGGCTGCGGCAAGCCCAGAACTACGCCTATTTCCCCGGAGGAAAAACGTTGGCTGAAAGAAAAACTGTCCCAGTCCCGTTACGACGAATGTATGCAGGAGCGTCGGGAGGCATGGCTGTTTCTTCGGCCCGGTCATAAAAAGAACTACCAGTAGGAGATTTGTCATTTATAGAGCAAGCATCGCCTTTGTACTCCCACAAAGGCAGCTTGTCAGGGGAACCCCCTGATACCCCTGTATCTGAATCGAGAAGGAGTGAAATCTATTCGCAATCGAAACGTCAAAATTCAGTTGTGGCTGAACAAAGCGGAAGCCCGGAATCTCCAAGAAAAAGCAAGGCGCAGCCACCTGTCTGTTGCCGCCTATCTGCGGCAGCTTATCAACGGTGTTGTCCCCAAGGAAGCTCCACCCCCGGACTTCTTCTCCATGATGCGGGAGCTGCATTACATCGGGAACAACCTCAACCAAATTGCCATGAAAGCCCACGCTCTGAATGCCATCGATGCCAAGCACTATGACGATGGTGTCCAGCTGTTTGAGGAGTCCGTTCAGAAAATCCTGTCAGCGGTTCTTGATCCCGTGCCTATGGAGCACTGAACCATGGCCGTTACATCCATCTGGCGTGTTCATGGCAGCGTCGGGAAGGTTCTGGACTATGTGGAAAACGCGGAGAAAACCACCGCCGTTTCCACCGGTGATGGCGACCTGTCCGATGTCATTGACTATGCCATCCAGCAGCACAAGACCAGCCAAACCCAGATGCGGGACGGTGAGGAAGTCGTTCAGCGGTTTGTGTCCGGTATCAACTGCAATCCCCGTACCGCCAAAATGGAGATGCAGAAGATCAAGAAATTCTACGGGAAAGAGGATGGTGTCATTGCCTACCACGGCTACCAGTCCTTCGCCCCCGGAGAGGCCACCCCGGAGATTGCCCATGAGATTGGGGTCAAGCTGGCGCGGCAGCTTTGGGGAGACCGGTATCAGGTGCTTGTTGCAACTCATTTGGATCGTGCCAACCATCTGCATTCCCACTTTGTCATCAACACGGTGTCCTTTGTGGACGGCATCAAGTACCACCGCACCAAACAGGATTATAAGGAAATGCAGCGAGTGTCTGACGCGCTCTGCAAAGAGTATGGCCTGTCCGTAATTCGGAATCCCAAAGGCCGGGGCAAGACCTACAGCGAATGGGCCGCCGAAAAAGAGGGCAAACCCACCCTGCGCGGCGTCATCCGCTCCGACATTGACCGTGCCATTCTGGCCTCCACCACCCAGCAGAATTTTCAGGAGGCTATGCAGGCCATGGGCTACACGTTCAAGACCCGCGCCCCGGATGGGCAGCCCCTCAAATATCCGGCACTGAAACCGCCCGGAGCAAAAGGCTACTTCCGCTTCCACCGGCTGGGGCCGGGGTATTCTCTGGCCGAAATTCTGGATCGTGTTTACGACAACGTGAGACGGCAGACACCTTTCCCGGAGGCAGACCGGACGGCACGGCAGCGCAATCCATTTATCCCCTATCCCAAAGCGAAAGGCATTCACGCCCTGTATCTGCGCTACTGCTATGAGTTGCGCATCATCCAAAAGCATCCGGCATCCGTGAAGCGGGTGCCTTATTCTATGCGGCAGGATTTAATCTTGCTTGATAAATTGGACGCGGAAACCCGCTTCCTTGCCAAGCATGAATATGGCAGTTTAGTCGAACTGGAATCCCACAAAGAGAAATCTACAGGCAGAATTTCCGAACTGGAGCAGGAGCGCAATGCACTGCGCAGCCAGCTTCGGACTGCCACCCGCAGGGAGGATGCACCCGCGGTTGAAAATCTCAAATCCCGTATCAAGGAGGTATCCTCTGAGATAAAAACACTGCGTCAGGAGGTGAAACTATGTGAAGGAATCGAAGCCCGTTCCGCTCTGATGGAGCGGAATCTGGAGCAATTGCAGCAGGAACAGGAAATCGAAAGAAAGGAGGAAGAACAGCATGAGCTATTCCGGCGAGGCGGCAGATCAGGTCATCCGTTTGAGCCTGAACGGCGTTGAGGTCGCGGCAAAATTGTCCGGCTCCGCCGCCAAGCAGCTGGCGATCATGATTTACGCCATTCTGAAAGACCAGAAGAAAACAAAAGGCAAGATCCGTCTGACCAATATGCTCCGCTCCGGCAAGGAACTGAAAGTGTTCGCCGTTAAGGATGGGGATCTTCAGAAATTCTGCGAGGAAGCCAAGAAATACGGTGTTCTCTATTGTGTCCTCAAGGACAAGAACGCCACCGACGGCATTACGGACATCATGGTTCGGGCAGAGGATGCCGCAAAAGTCAACCGCATCTTTACCCGGTTCGGTCTTGCCACTGTGGATCTGGCATCTCTGAAAACAGAGCTTGTCAAGGAGCAGGATAAGACCCACAGCGAGGAGGACGCGGATGTGCGTTCCGGTTCTGACAAGCCCCATAACGATGATTTCGTGAAGGAGCTGTTTGGGGAGGACCCGGAGAAACACATTGTGGAGGAAAACCCTCTGACCGGACAGACCGAGGCCGAACGTCCGTCCGAGAGTACATCGCTGAACAGATGGGGCGAAGAAATTTTTTTGGATGAACGCCCCTCTGTCCGTGCAGTGATGAAGCAGATTCGGCAGGAGCAGTCCGAAAAATCCGGGCAGCTTCAAAATACCATTGCCGATAAGGTAGTGGAGAAAATCTCGAAAGGAAAGGAACGATGAAATGAACGAAATTTTTGATAAGGAGGAATGGGCCAGCCGCAAGCAGCAGGACCGGGAAGCTGCCTATGCCATGGTGGATGACGCTCTGAAAAAGATGGGCACAGACGGAAAGGCTTTCCAGACCTATCTGGACGTGCAATCCAAATTCGAGCGCTATTCCGTCAGCAATGCTCTGTTGATCGCTGCCCAGAAACCGGAGGCTACCGATCTGGGCGAAACCAATTTCTGGCGTGGCCGGGGCGGTTATATCCGCAAAGGAGAATCCGGCATTCTTCTTATGGAGCCCGGAAATTCCTACACCCGTAGGGACGGCTCCAAAGGTGTCAGCATCAATATCAGACGTGTCTTTGATATTTCCCAGACCACGTTGACCCCCACAAAGGAGCCTGCGGTCAACCAAGACCCCCGGCTGCTTCTCAATGCCATGGTGCGCTACGCTCCCTGCAAAGTGGACTTCCGGGACGAGCTGCCGGATGGACAAAGCGCTCTTTACAGTCCCCAGGAGAAAACCGTCTTTGTTCAGCGGGGCCAGGCCATGGAGGATGTGTTCCGGGGCGTGGCCCAGGAGCTTGCCCACGCCTATCTGGATACCGGGAACTACAACCGGGACGGCAATACCTTTATCGCCCAGTGTGTCGGAAATATTCTCTGCCAGCGCAATGGGATCGACGGCAAAAGCCTTGCCGTGACCCAGCTGCCCCAGAAGTACGCCGAGATGGAGCCGAAACAGCTGCGGGAGGAGCTGAAATCCATCCGCACCGCCGCCAACCAGATCTCCGCCGATATGTTCCGTTTCCTGGATGCCAAAAGCCACGGAAGCAAACAGCGGGACGATGCCCGGTAAAGGAGGCGTGTATGGCAGAAATACAACATCTGATCCAGGTCAGCGACTATGAGCAGCGGCTCATGGTCAATGGCCTGAACGCCTTCCGCAATGACCTGATCCGGGACGGCAAACCCACGGAGGACATCAACGCCCTGCTGATCAAGGTCATTGATGCCCCGGAGAAAAAGCCAAAGAGGAAGTTTGACCGTGAACGATAAGCTGTCCCGGCAGAATTGCGTTCTCTATGTCTGCGGTATTGTCCCCGTTGTCTGGCTGGCCTTGCTGGCCGCTCCTCTATTGGAAGGTGGTCTGGGTACGCTTTTGAAGGGCTTCGCTACAGCACTGGAAAATCCCTTTCATATCGTCTGGTGTGACAAGAGCCTCAAAACGCTGCTGATCTTCCTCATGCTCTACGGCCTGGGCATTGGTATCTACGTTTCCAACGAGCGTGTCTACAGGCGGCGGGAGGAACAGGGTTCTGCCCGGTGGGGGAATCCTCTATCCATTGCCAAGCACTACCAACAGAACGGGAACGCCAATAAACTGCTGACCCAGCAGGTGGCGTTGGGCCTGGACGGCAGAAAGCACCGCCGGAACTTAAATGTCCTGATTTGCGGCGGTTCCGGTGCCGGCAAGACTCGCTTTTACGCAAAGCCCAATATCATGCAGGGCAACACCTCCTTCGTGATTCTGGACCCCAAGGGGGAACTGCTGCGGGACACCGGCCATCTTCTGGAGGAAAAGGGGTATGTCATTAAGGTTCTGGATCTCATCAACCCCGAACGGAGCCATTGCTACAATCCCTTTGTGTATCTCCGGGATGATGATGACATTCAGCGGCTCGCCACCAACATTATGAAGAATACCACCCCAAAGGACAGCAAGTCCTCCGACCACTTCTGGGAGGATATGGCGGCCATGCTCTTAAAAGCCCTGATTTCCTACCTTCACTACGAAGCACCCCCGGAGGAGCAGAATTTCCCCATGGTCATGGAAATGATCCGGGCCGGAGACGTGAAGGAGGACAACGAGGAATATGTTTCCACCCTGGACGAGCTGTTTGAGCGGCTGGAACGTAGAAATCCGGAACATATCGCCGTGCGGTACTACAAGGGCTACCACTCCGGCAGCGGTAAGACGTTGAAATCCATCCAAATCACCCTGATTTCCCATCTGGAAAAGTTCAACCTGACTTCTCTTGCGGGAATTACCCAAACGGATGAAATGGAGCTTGGGGAAATCGGAGAGCGGAAAACCGCCGTTTTTGCGGTGATCCCGGACAGCGACAGCTCCTACAACTTCATCGTCGGAATGCTCTACACCCAGCTGTTCCAGCAGCTCTACCGAAAGGCGGACTTTGAGCATGGCGGGCGGCTGCCGGTCCATGTCCACTTTGTCATGGACGAGTTTGCCAACGTGGCCTTGCCGGATGATTTCGACAAGCTTCTTGCCACCATGCGAAGCCGGGAAATTTCCGTCAGCATCATCCTCCAGAATCTGGCCCAGCTGAAAGCCCTGTTTGACAAGCAATGGGAAAGTATCGTAGGCAACTGCGATACCTTCCTATACTTAGGCGGCAATGAGCAATCCACCCACGAGTATGTGTCCAAGCTGCTTGGGAAACAAACCATTGACACCAACACCTACGGCCAGTCCAAAGGCCGCAGCGGAAGCTACACCACCAACTTCCAGACTGCCGGACGGGAGCTGATGACCCCGGATGAAGTGCGTATGCTGGACAACCGCTACGCGCTTCTTTTTATTCGGGGCGAACGCCCTGTGAAGGATCTGAAATACAACATCCTCAAGCACCCCAATGTGGCCCTCACCACAGATGGACAGGCCGCGGCCTATCAACATGGGACAGACCCGTTGAGCGTTGCCGCTGTTTCCATCAACCTGGAAAAGCTGAAGCAAGCTGTTCCCGAGGATACCGACACTGGGGATTACGTTATCCTCACCGAGGAAGAAGTCTATGATTTCATGCGCAGGAAAGCGCAGGAAAATAACCAAAATCAAAATTCAAACTATCAGGAGGTAACTTATGAAAAACATCATCCACAACATCATTCATCCCACCCGTCGTACTTCTAAGCGTCTGCCAATGCCCGAAAATGTCCGCAAGGGCTTCCGCCGCTACAGCTGCGCCGTATTCACCGGCGCTATGATCCTCGGTCTGACTATGCCCGCCTATGCCGCTGGCGACCCTCTGACGGTAGTCAACAACCTGAGCACCTTTATCTTCGGCCTGATCCGGGCCGTGGGCCTCATTCTGCTGGGCTGGGGCATTGTTCAGGTGGGTCTTTCCTTGCAGTCTCATGACCCTTCTCAGCGGAGCAACGGTTTCCTGACTCTGGCCGGTGGTATCGTCATCACCTTCGCCAAGGAGATTCTGGATTTGATTGTAGGCTGAAAAAACACTATGGGCAGGCCCCGCGCGGGTCTGCCCCGGATAGGAGGTGAAAACCATTGTCGGATAACTGGGTCGTACAAAACTTGGAAAAGGCCCTGGGCATCTGGAATGACAAGCTAAGTGAGATCTGGCAGCTCATTACCCAATCTCCCACCAGCTTCAAAGGCGGCACCCTCTGGAATGTGGTGTCCAGCATTCATGGAGCCTTGCAGGCCATTGGATATGCCCTGCTGGTGCTGTTCTTCGTGATCGGTGTCATGAAAACCTGCGGCTCTCTGACGGAGGTGAAACGCCCGGAACACGCCCTGCGGCTGTTTGTGCGGTTTGCCCTTGCCAAGGGTGTGATTACCTACGGCATGGATTTGATGCTGGCACTGCTGGACATTGTGCAGGGGGTAATCTCTACCATCATGCAGGCGGCAGGCTTTGGTCGGCCGCAGTCTGCGGTACTGCCAGCCGAAATTGTTTCGGCCATTGAGGACTGCGGATTCTTTGAATCCATTCCATTGTGGGCGGTGACGCTGATCGGCGGGCTGTTTATCTGGGTGCTGTCCTTTCAGATGATCCTAAGCGTCTACGGGCGCTTTTTCAAAATGTTCATGTACACAGCCATCGCCCCCATTCCCCTGTCCACCTTTGCTGGGGAACCCACGCAGAGCATCGGCAAGAGCTTTCTCAAAAGCTACGCTTCCGTCTGTCTGGAAGGAGCTGTCATTGTGCTGGCCTGTGTAATTTTCTCTGCCTTTGCGTCCTCGCCCCCTGTAGTGGATGCGGGTGCAGCAGCGGCCAGCATGGTGTGGAGCTATATCGGAGAGCTGATTTTCAATATGCTCATCCTCGTAGGTTCTGTGAAAATGGCAGACAGGGTCGTGCGGGAGATGATGGGGCTGTAAAATGACATTTCAATCTAGGGAACTTTTTATGCGAAACTCTGTCAAAAAGTTCCCTAGTAACAATTCAACGCCTTCCAAATCGGGAGGCGTTTTTCTTTTACACAAAAAAGGAGGAAACCATTGGAAGTAAAAATCAACAAAGAAATCCAGTCCTACAGTGAATCCATGTTCTTTGGCCTCTCCATGCGGCAGTGCGGTTTCTCGCTGGCGGCAATGCTGGTTGCCGTGGGACTGTACTTTCTGCTGAAGCCCTATGTGGGCACGGAAACCGTCAGCTGGATGTGTATTCTGGGAGCCGCACCCTTTGCGGCTATGGGATTCATTAACTATCACGGCATGACCGCTGAACAGCTGGCCTGGGCCTGGTTCCGGTCTGAGGTATTGGAACCGAAAAAGCTCATTTGCGAGCCGGATGATCTCTACTACAAATTGTTAGAGGATACCATCTCCAACCATGAAAGGGAGGCGTATAAAAATTGATGAAATCCATTCGTAATCTCCTGCGACAGGACCGGGAGAAATATGTTATTCCCCGACGTGTCCAGGATGTGATCCCCATTCAGAAAATCTGGGAGGACGGGATTTTCCTCACCGGTGGACGGTACGCAAAAACCTTCCGCTTTACGGATATTAACTATCAGGTAGCATCGGAACCGGACAAGGAAAAGATGTTCCGGGGCTACTCTGCCCTTATCAACAGTCTGGATTGCGGAGCTACCACTAAAATCACCATCTTCAACCATAAGATGAGCCAGATCAACTTTGAAAAGTCCATTCTCATGCCCATGCAGTGGGATGGCCTGGACGATTACCGGGAGGAATACAACCAGATGCTTCTGGACAAGGCCACCAATGGCAACGGCATTGTCCAGGAGAAATTTTTGACAGTTTCTGTCCGTAAAAAGGATGTGGATGCCGCCCGGAGCTTCTTTGCCCGTGTGGAAGCAGACCTGTCCTCTCACTTCGCTGCCCTTGGCTCCACCTGCGGACCCATGAATGCCATGGAGCGGCTGCAAATTCTCCACCGCTTCTACCGCAGGGGAGAAGAAAATGAGTTCCGCTTCTCTCTGCGGGACTCTGCCCGGAAGGGTCACAGCTTCCGGGACTACATCTGCCCGGATTCCATGGAACGGCACAGCGACTATCTCCAAATCGGGGAACGGTACGCCAGGGTACTGTATCTCAAGGACTACGCCAGCTACATTCAGGATGATTTCGTATCCGAGTTGACGGACTTGAACCGGGACATGATGCTCTCCATTGACATGGTACCCATTCCCACAGACGAGGCTGTGCGAGAGGTAGAAAACCGGCTTCTCGGTGTGGAGACAAACATAACCAACTGGCAGCGCCGCCAGAACAGCAACAACAATTTCTCCGCTGTGGTTCCCTATGACATGGAATTGCAGCGAAAGGAAAGCAAGGAGTTTCTGGATGATCTGACCACCCGTGACCAGCGGATGATCTTCGGTATCCTGACCATGGTCATTACCGCGGATACCAAGGAGCAGCTGGATATGGATACGGATGCCGTTCTCTCTACCGCCCGGAAGCGCATGTGCCAGATGGCTGTCCTCAAATACCAGCAGATGGACGGCTTGAACACCGTGCTGCCCATTGGCACCCGGAAGCTCAACGCCTTCCGCACCCTGACCACAGAAAGCCTTGCGGTGTTCATGCCCTTTAAGGTTCAGGAGATCATGGACAAGGGCGGCATCTACTTTGGAGAAAACGCCATCTCCCACAACCTCATCATGTGCAACAAAGAGAATCTGCTGAATCAGTCCGCATTCCTGCTGGGCGTTCCCGGCTCCGGCAAGTCCTTCTCCGCCAAGGAGCTGATGACTTTCCTGATGCTGAACACCGAGGATGATATTCTTGTCTGCGATCCCGAAGGGGAGTACGCCCCTTTGGTGGAGGCCATGGGGGATATGGGTTCGGTGATCCATGTTTCCGCAGGTGGGCGGGATCGGCTCAATGCCATGTACATGGTGGACGGCTATGGGGAGAACAACCCCATTGTGGTCAAGTCCGAGTTCATCATGTCTCTGATCGAGCAGATCGACAAGAAAGGGGTTGGTCCCCAGCACAAATCCATCATTGACCGGTGCATTACAATGGTTTACCGAAATGCAGCCTATACAGGAACGGTCCCCACACTCTGCACCCTGCGGGACACCCTGCTGGAGCAGCCGGAGCCGGAGGCAAAACAGATTGCCCTTTCTCTGGAACTGTACACCACCGGTTCCCTGGACATTTTCGGAAAGCAGAGCAATGTAGACCTGGATAAGCGTGTGGTGGTATTTGACATTCACGGCCTGGGTGCGCAGCTGAAGCCCACCGGACTCTTGGTCATTACGGACACCATGCTGAACCGTGTGACCCTGAACTGGAAGAAAGGAAAACGAACCCATGTATTCATTGACGAATTCCATGTGGTTTTTGAAAATGAGTTCTCCGCCGCCTTCTTCAACTCCGCATGGCGGCAGTTCCGAAAGCGCAACGCTTTTCCCACAGCAATTACCCAGAATGTGGAGTATCTGCTGGATTCCGTTCAGGCCAGCACCATGCTTTCCAACTCCGAATTCATTGTCATGCTGAATCAGGCGGCTTCTGACCGGGAAAAGCTGGGGCGGCTCCTGAACATCTCCAATGAGCAGATGAACTACATCACCAATGTGGAAGCCGGTTCCGGCCTCATTAAATACGGCAGCGCTCTCGTGCCTTTCATCAACCGCTTCCCCAAGAACACAAAGCTCTACCAACTCATGACAACGCGCCCCGGTGAGGGACGGTTTGCCGGTCAATCCTGACAGGAGGGCAAACCATGCCGGAAATCAAGACGAAACATAAAAGTCAACCGGTATTGAACACTGCCCAACAGCATATGCAGCGCAGTTTTGTCCGCGCCAAGCAGGAACAAGCAGCGCACCGGCAGTTGGAACATTCGGATTCTCCCAGCAATTACGCAGAGGAAAAAGTCTCCCGGACGGCAGGGGATGCCGTTCGGGATGCGGGGTCATTATTGCAGCATGAAATTTGTTCTGTTCGTTACCGTGACAGCGCCCCGGAATCCGCGGTGTCTGCGGAAAACGCCGGTCAGCAGGAAGTCATACAGGAGGTTTTCCAAAATCGTCGGGAAGTACGTGGCAGAGCTGCGCGAGATGCCGCCCCCATCCGCACGCGGGAGCATGTAACGGACAATTCCGCAGCCGAATCCGGCATCTCTCCCGCACAACAGGCAGCGCGAAAAGCTGCTGCACAGGACATTACCGGTCGAAAGAAGCGACAGAAAGAGGAAGAATTGGGCTTCGAGCGTACCCATTTCTCCCAACAAGTGGAAGCCACTCAAGCAAGCCCCTGTACTTCAAAAGCATCTGGCACCGCCGTAACTGAATCTGCGCAAGCCTCAAATGGTTTCCATAACACTTCTTTTTCTCCGGGTGATGCCACCGCCAAAAAGGAAATCCCTATCAAGAAGAAATCCGACCTGCCCATTCGTACCAGGAATTCTTTCGTTCCGATCAAGGCCTCCGAGAGAGCCGCGAAGAAAGTGTCCGACACGACCGCAAAGCAGGCTGCCCAGAAAGTCCAAAAGTCCGCCACCGCTGCTGCACAAAAAAGTGTTCATGCCGCAGCCACCGCTGGACGCCGGGCCGCGCTGGCTGCAAAAAAGGCCGCAGAGCTGACTGCCAAGCTGGCACGCTCTGCGGCAGAAGCGGTAAAGGCACTTTACGCCGCCATTGGCGCAGGCGGTGTTGCGGCTGTTCTTGTGATCGTAATTGTCGTCCTGATTGGCTGCGGCGCTGCTATCTTTGGAAGTCAGGATGATTCCATGGAAACCCTGCCCCTCAGTGCAGAGGTGGAAGCCTACGAGCCGGTCATCCGCAAATACGCCAAGCAATATGGTATTCCGGATTATGTTTTGCTGATTCAGGCCGTCATGATGCAGGAATCCGGCGGCAGAGGAAATGACCCTATGCAAGCCTCCGAATGCGGGTACAATACCCAGTACCCCAGAACGCCCGGAGGTATCACCGACCCGGAGTATTCCATTGCGGTGGGCATCCAGAATCTTGCGGACTGTTTGCAGGCGGCTGGAGCCGAAAGTCCCATTGACCTGGAACATATTCAGTTGGCGCTCCAAGGCTATAACTTTGGCAGCAGTTACATCACATGGGCCTTGCAGAAATACGGTGAATACTCCCGTGCCAATGCCGTTGAGTTTTCCATGAAAATGGCAGAACAAATGGGCTGGAACAGTTATGGGGACAAGCAGTATGTCCCTCATGTGCTGCGGTACTACCCAATCGGCAAGGTGTTCTATACCCCGGAAGATGGGGACGCCATCGTGGACGTGGCACTGACCCAAGTAGGGAATGTGGGCGGCGAACCCTATTGGAGCTGGTACGGCTTTACCGGTCGTGTGGAATGGTGTGCCTGCTTTGTCAGCTGGTGTGCCGACCAATGCGGCTATCTGGACAGCGGTGCCTATCCGAAATTCTCCGGCTGCGTCTTTGGAATGCAGTGGTTCCAACAGCGCGGCCTCTGGCTGGATGGTTCCGCAGAGCCGGTACCCGGAATGCTCATTTTCTTCGACTGGGCAACCCAGGATGGTGTGCCGGATCATGTGGGAATTGTGGAGCGGGTAGAAAATAACGTAGTCTATACGGTAGAGGGCAATTCCAAAGATATGTGTCGGCAGAAACAGTATTCTCTGGGGAGCCGCGTCATTCTGGGGTATGGGATGCCCGCGAGCGTCTGAAAGCCTGAAGGTGAAAATCTAATTTGAGAATTGGGTTTTCGATATATAAAGTGGCATCTGTACGTTAAGAATAATATGGCATTGATGAATGCTCAGCGCGAGCCCATTTTACTCGCTGAACAATATTGCGGAGGCCAACTGCACAATATAATTAGACTTGCGGATTGCTAACCGATAACTTGTGGGTCTTACATTCTTCAACTGACACACAAATCAAAGATTTCCGTTATAAAAATGGGGCAGAACTCTTAAGGAATTCTGCTCCATTTTGCATAATGAGTCGATTGTTTAAATCTTGTATTAAACAAGCCCAAATTGCTGAAGTTCTTCATTCTAAAATAGTGTGCCAATTTATCAGATCCCGAAAGGGACGGAGCTTCGTGGATTTTAAACTGCGCCCACTCACGGAAAATTCGTTCTTTTGGCTAGCCGTCCAGCCTTGAACGTTGGCAAGCGTTTATGTAATTTACTTAATTACGTTTGCAAGCATTTCTTCCGTTATATGATCTACTCGATACAAGCAGAAGTATCTTCTCTCGCATGCTGACCACGTAGGATCATTATCGTGTCCATCTCGTGCACATAGAATTGCTTCATCAAACAAAATATGGCATTTACGATAAGTTGTAGAAATATCCCGTGGGTTTGTCACAAAATTGACGATTGTGCAAAACAAAGAGATAACCGAATATAAGAAAACCCTTTTGGTATCTTGCCCAGCAGTTGGGTATGCACACAAATAGATCACAACAATTGTCGAAAAAATAGAGCAAAGTGTAAGCCAATAAAATGCGGCAAGGAACCAAATACTTGAACGGATGTATTTTCTATTTATCCGGATATAATAGTCTATAATAATATCGTTTGTGTTTGCCCTCATGCTCCCCGCCAAACATGAAGAGATGATTGCAAGAACAAGCAATACAGCAGAGAAGGCAATTCCAATCCAATCGTAGAATAACATAGTAACATACCCTTTCTATGTTTTCTTTATTAAAACATCGCTTGACAAGGGCACACAGAGAAAAACAACTGAAAATGAGCTGCCAAGCCTTACACAATGCACCGCCTAACAGGACATAGGCGGTGTTTTTGTATGCAGACAGCGTTTTCTCTGTGTGCTGATATGGGCCAGCCGTGCGGCGTGGCCTAAATTCTTGTCAAGGAGGTTATTCGTGTCATGGCAGAAGAAAACAAGCATCCCCCTACCACGGAGGAACAGACCCCGCCTGAAATGCCGGGAAAAGCCCCGGAAAAGGAGCAGGCCGAGATCCCTGATGTGGGCGCCGGCCCCGCTCCGTCCGCAAAGGTGATCGACCTTTCCGCTGTGCGTTCCACGCCGGAAAAGGATGCTCCGACGGACATCCCCAAGGAGCCGGAAGCCCAGCCTGTTTCCGTCACCGAGTACAGCAAGCAGGAATGGAAAAAGCCCATGCCGGAGCCGGAGAAAACCAAGCCCAAACGGGGCCGCCCCGCAAAATCCGAAAAAGCTGCGCCTACCGAGCCGGGGGCCAAGAAAGAGGCAAAGGAGGAAAAGCCCCGCCGTGGCCGCCCGTCCAAGGCGGAAAAAGCGGCCCCGGAGCAGACCAAGCCGCCCAAGGCTGGCAAGACCCATGCGGCCCCCGAGGAAAAGGCAGCACCTCCGGCCCCGGAAGTGCCGCCTACACCCCGCGACGCTACCCGCGCCGAAAAAGAGGAAATCGTCTATCTTGACCTTTCCGACCTGCACCCGTTCAAGGATCATCCTTTCGGCGTCCGTGACGATGCGGAAATGAAATCTCTGGTGGAGAGCGTCCGCAACGGCGGCGTCAACCAGCCTGCGCTGGTGCGTCCCCGCGAGGGCGGCGGCTATGAGATCATCGCGGGCCACCGTCGTCAGATGGCCAGCCAGCTTGCCGGGTATCGCAATATGCCCTGTATCGTCCGCAATATGACGGATGATGAGGCTATTCTCGCTATGACGGATGACAACCTCCGTCAGCGCGAAACGATTTTGCCCAGTGAAAAGGCTATGTCCCTGAAAATGCAGTATGAGGCTATCAAGCATCAGGGAGCGCGTGGTGACAGCGCCGAGGCTGGAAAGCTCTCTCTTGAAAGCGTGGGCCAGCGCAACGGCATGAGCGTGAAAACCGTACAGCGGTATATCTGGCTCAATGACCTTGTGCCGGAGTTGAAGCAGACGATGGATGACGGAAAGCTGTCTTTCACCCCGGCTGTGGAAATTTCCCGTGTGCGCCCCAAGCACCAGAAGTATATTGCCGTGTCCATTGAGGGCCAGCAGGCTTCGCCCTCCAAGGGTCAGGCAAAGCGGCTCCGTGAGCTGGACAAGGAAAACAAGCTCTCCCCGGACGTGATCGACGGTATTTTGTGTGAAGAAAAGAAAAAGGAGGATCGTGACGTGATTATTACTGGCGCTGAACTGGAAAAGTTTTTTGGTAAGGAGGCCACGCCCCGGCAGATGAAAGACCAGATCATGACGCTGCTGGAGGACTGGAAAGAGCGGCAGCCGCCCGAGCTTGCCAAGCCCGACAAGAAAATGGATATGGAAAAGTAACGACCTCTGGCCACCATGACCAGAGGCTTTTTGCTGCCCCGATAGGACAGGCTCTTTGGGTTATATCCCCCGTCGCCGCCCGTAATCGAGCACAGGCGGGAGTGGGCTGTCAAGGGGGCTTCGCCCCGCCGTGTGCGGCGGCCTTGCCCTTGACCGCCTGCCCCGGCTGTCCCTTTTCTCTGGCAAGCGGCGGGGGCATATCCTCCAGAGCCGTCCCCTTTTCCAAGATTGGAAAAGGGCGGGGGAAAAAGGTTGACCCACTACATTATATAAAAACGGAGGTTTTCACAATGAAACGACCCCTTGCGTATATCACCGCCGCGTGGAGCGGCGATCCCTGCGAGGCGACGGAGCAGGCCGCCAAGTATTGCCGCGCTGTCTATGAGGCGGGCTTTTCGCCTATCTGCCCCACGCTCTATCAGCCCCTTTTCCTGAACGATGCCGTTCCCGAGGAGCATAAGAGCGGCATCGACATGGGCCGTGACCTGCTTCGCCGCTCTCATGTGCTGGTGGTGTGCGGCAGTATCTCCACGGAAAGCATGAAAAACGATGTGGCTGTGGTCCAGCGGCTGGGGATCACGGCAACCACGCTGGACGGCATCCTGACCGTAAAGCGTCAGGGCCGCCGCTGATATGAACGAGATCCGGCTGGGGAGCCTGTTTGATGGGATCGGCGTGTTCCCGCTGGCGGCGGTGCGCTGCGGTATCGTGCCCGCATGGGCCAGCGAGATAGAAAAAGCGCCTATCTCCATCACGAAACGCCATTTTCCCGGTATGGCGCATTTAGGGGATGTGACAAAGCTGGACGGCGGCGACATTCCGCCTGTCCACATCATCACCTTTGGCTCACCCTGCCAGAACCTCTCACAGATCGGCAACAGGGCCGGTCTTGCTGGGGAAAAATCCAGTCTGTTCTTTCATGCGATTCGTATTATCCGTGAAATGAGGGAGGCGACAAATGGTATATTTCCAGCAATCGCTGTTTGGGAGAACGTCATGGGAGCGTTTTTTTCAAATGACCGGATGGACTTTAGAGCCGTGCTCTCAGCGTTCACAGCCGCCGACATTTCAATGCCTGCTTCTGGAAGATGGGCAGGAGCCGGAATGGTGCGAGGGCGAACGCCTGACCTCTCTTGGCGGCTCATGGACGCCCAGCATTGGGCAAGCCCCCGATTGGCACGACGGCAGCGCGTCTTTGTTGTGGCAGACTTTGGAGGACAATGTTCCCACGAAATACTTTTTAAGCCCCGCGCAGTGCAGTCAATTTCTGCGTCTGGCGGAGATTGCTGGCTGTCCGCCGCCTGCGGAGATCGAGGCTCTTTTATTGAAGCAGGGCGGCGTGTACCGATCACCAGACCCTTTCAATGCTACCGTATGCGGGCATCGGCAAAGGAGCGGACAACGGAGGCGTTCCGAAACAGCTTCGGATTGCCAACTGACCCTTTTCCCACTCTGTTAGCCAGCGCGGTCAGTCCCTTTGCCTTTTGGTATGAGGACGATCCTGCCGGGGGCTGTGTCCGCTTTCCCACGGAAAGAGAATGTGAACGGCTCATGGGGCTGCCGGAGGGCTGGACAAGGTACGGCGCGGATGGTGAGGAAATCCTGCCCGCCCACCGCTACCGGACGCTGGGAAATGCTATCGCGCTGCCCTGCGCCGAGTACATTATGCGCGGCATATACGACGTTCTGACAAGGAGGTGCTGAAAATATCATCCCTGTTTGAAGCCTACATTACCAACCTCGGCAAATACAACGAGGGGCGGCTTGTGGGCGAAACGCTGAAATTCCCGGCCACCACGGAGGAGGTGCAGGCCCTCTTGAAGCGCATCGGCGTGGATGGGGTACGGTATGAGGAAATCTTTATTACCTCATTCGACGGTGATGTGCTGGGCCTGTATGACCATTTGGGCGAGTATGAAAGCATTGACGAGCTGAACCATCTGGCCCATGTGCTGTCTGACCTCGACCAGAGCGACATTGAAAAGTTTGAGGCCGTCATTGACAGCGGCGAATACACGGGCAGCGTCCATGACCTGATCAACCTCGCGCAAAATCTGGATTGCTATGACTTCTACCCCGGTATCGACAGTGAGGAGGCGCTGGGCCGGGCCTATATCGAGGAAATGGAAATGCTGGATGTGCCGGATAATGTGCTGCCCTACTTCGACTTTGAAGCCTACGGGCGGGACGTGCGGATCAACGAGGGCGGCCATTTTGCCCCCGGCGGCTATGTGTTCAATAATGGCGGCAGCTTTGTGGAGCGGTATCACGGGATGGAGGATATTCCCCCGGAGCACCGTATCTTCGCCTATCCCAGGCTGAATATCCGGGAGCAGATGGCGGCGTATCAGGAGGTCATAGACCGTTCGGCGCTGAACGAGGAAAAGCTGCGGCTTCCCACCAGCCGCGAGGACAGATAGGCCGCTTCTGGTCACGGTGGCCAGAGGGCAAAGGAGGTGTAAGCTATCGTCGGAGATGAAGTGTCCCGGCAGACCATCGCCGTCAGCGTCAAGGCGTCCAAGCTGACCGCCCGTGCGTTGGCCTATGTGGTGGCCGCCGTGGGCCGGAAGATCGCCAAGGAGCACCGCAAGGCGCAGACACCCCACGGCAAGCAGAGTGTGCGAAAGCTCATGGGCCACGGCGGGGACACCAACGCTATTGAGTTGGACACGCCCAAGCTGTTTGACAAGGTGGCCCGGAAATGGGGCGTGGACTATGCCATCCGCCGTGTGGGGGATGAAAAATATCTGCTTCTGTTCAAGGCACGGCAGGCCGACGCCATCACAGGCTGCTTTGCCGAGTATTCCCGTTTGGAGCTGAAACGGGCCAAGTCCCGGCAGACACCGATCCGGGAGCAACTCCGGCAGGCGGAGGAACAGGTGAAAAAGCAGCCCCAGCGGGAGCTGACAAAGGAGGCGGCGCATGGTGACAGATAAAATCAGGAAGTATGTTCTTCCGAATATCCCGTACCTGTTCATCGGCTGGTTTTGCCTGAAAATCGGCACGGCGTACCGTCTGGCCGCTGGTACGGGCTTCGGGGAAAAGCTGCTGGGGCTGGGCCAGACCATCGGTGCGGCTTTTGGCAGCTTTGCCCCCGGCCTTGCCCCGTTGGATTGGCTTGTCGGCATTGTGGGCGCAGTCGGTTTCCGGCTGCTGATCTACTGCAAGGCGAAAAAAGCAAAGAAATTTCGCCGCGATGCCGAGTACGGCACGGCCCGCTGGGGCAACGAAAAAGACATCAAGCCCTTTGTCAATCCCAAGTTTGAAAACAATATGCTGCTGACCGCCACGGAACGGCTTACCATGAACACCCGCCCCAAAAATCCAGCCAACGCCCGCAACCTCAATTTTTGCGGTATCGGCTCGTCCGGCTCGGGCAAAACTCGCTTTTGGCTCACACCGCAGTTGCTTCAAGCTCATTCCTCTTATGTGGTGGTCGATCCCAAGGGCGGTGTGCTGGGGCAGGTCGGCGCTTTTTTGCAGCGTCGGGGCTATCAGATCAAGGTGTTCAACAGCATAGATTTTTCCAAGTCCATGCACTACAACCCTTTGTCGTATATCCGCAACGAGGCCGACATCCTGAAATTCGTGAACGCCCTGATCACCAACACCAAGGGCGAGGGCAAGGAGGGCGATCCGTTCTGGACGAAAGCGGAAACGCTTTTGTACTGCGCCCTGATTGCCTACATCATTTTCGAGGGGCCTGCCGAGGATCGGAATATGAATACGCTGGTGGACATGATCTCCGGCATGGAGGTCAAGGAGGATGACGAAAACTATAAAAACGCCGTGGATTATATGTTTGACGGCCTTGCCAAACGCAAGCCGGATTGCTTTGCCGTGAAGCAATACCGCAAATTCAAGCTAAGCAGCGGCAAGACGGCCAAAAGCATCCTCATTTCCTGCGGCGCACGTCTGGCCCCCTTTGACATTCCCCAGCTTCGGGAGATCATGTCCTATGACGAACTGGAGCTTGACCGCATGGGAGATCGCCGCACAGCCACATTTTTCTGTATCAGCGACACGGACAGCACCTACAATTTCCTTGTGGCGCTGGCCTTTTCGCAGATGTTCAACCTCCTGTGTGAACGGGCGGACAATGTTCATGGCGGACGGCTGCCCCATCATGTGCGGGTACTGTGGGACGAGGCGGCCAACACGGGACAGGTACCCCAGCTTGAAAAGCTGGTGGCCGTCATCCGTTCCCGTGAGATCAGCCTGTGTCTGCTGTATCAGCAGTTGGCCCAGTGCAAGGCCATCTACGACAAGAACGCGGAAACCATCCTCGGCAACATGGATAGTGTGCTGTTCCTCGGTGGACGCGAAAGCTCCACCATCAAGGAAATTTCGGAGAACTGGCTGGGAAAGGCCACCATCTCCATGCAGACCGAGGGCCGCTCACGGGGCCAGTCCGAAAGCT
>ERZ773258.181-NODE-181-length-79029-cov-10.213336_pt1 | contig 79029 bp, 63 predicted proteins | sample MGYA00511962_ERZ773258 | MGnify/ENA primary metagenome ERZ773258 (study PRJEB29015, sample SAMEA2737755) | human gut metagenome | biome: human gut; feature: human-associated habitat; material: faeces | place: China | collected 2012 ... | reverse complement strand
TTCTGGAGCAGCTTTTCTGGCTGGACGAGGAGCAGCCCGGCGTTATCAAGCTGGTGCCCACCGAGCGTGGCACAGCGCGGTATAATGCCAACCCAGACCTTGCGCTACACTATGATGACAACGATAACTGGCCGCCGCGTTCCCCGGTGGCGGTGTGGTTTGATGATACGATTCTGGATGATTTTCTAAAGGATTGGGCTGCAGTTCAAAAGAAGTTGTATGCTGGGGAGATTACGCAGGCAGAGTATTTTGAGTGGAAGATTATCTGGCCGGAAATCTAACATTCAGAGAATTTACTGGTTTCATTACACTATAATACCCAGCAGGGCACTACGGATGAAAGACTTTCTGTCATTGAATATCCATTCACCTGACGCTATAATAAAAAACTGTAAGGAAGTGCAGCCATGCTTCACCCCGGACTGTATGAACAGGTCATCAACAACACACTGAACAGCGAACTCTTGGAGGTTCCGGAAGTCCGCAAGTCCACTGCTCCCATTGATGCAGCAGAGGCTTCCAAGGTTCTGGCACAGTATCTAACCGATGTTGTGCAGAAAGGGCTTGAAAACGTACAGGACAACGGCGGCGGAATCGAAGCACAGATTCAGCTGGCAAATGAGATTGTAAGTACTATCCAGACTACCACACATGAACCCAACTTTGCTTTGCTGGGCGTTGACCAACGGGCAGAACAGCTTCTTGCGCTTTTACGAGACAACGACCCTCGCCTTGCCGCAGGAAAAAGTGCAAAAGAAATGGTGCGGCCCGAAACATCTATCGCGCAAAGCTCATTATTTACCGGTGCCATCCATGAGCCGCAGATGTACACCGAGCTAAAAAAGGAAATCGTGTCTGCTGACCGTATTGATATGCTGGTTTCCTTCATCAAATGGAGTGGTCTGCGACTCATTATGGACGAGCTGCGGCAGTTCACACAGAACGGCGGAGAATTGCGCATTATCACAACTTCATACATGGGCGCTACGGATGTAAAAGCCATCGAGGAGCTACGGCAGTTGCCAAACACCAAAATCAAGGTCAGTTACGACACGAAGCGAACCCGGCTGCACGCAAAGACTTATGTGTTTTATCGGAATACCGGTTTTACCACAGCATATGTTGGCTCTTCTAACCTGTCTAACGCAGCAATTTCCAGCGGGCTTGAATGGAATGTGAAGGTTACGAAAAAAGACCTAACGGAAACCATTGATAAAATTGCCGCCACATTTGAAAGCTACTGGAACTCCAACGAATTCGAATACTACGAGGAAGGGCAGCGGGAACGCCTGATTCGTGCTCTGAAGGCAGAAAAGTACAGCGAAATAAACAATATCGACATCTATACGCTGGACATTCTGCCGTATTCTTACCAGCAGGAGATTCTGGATAAACTGGAAGCGGAGCGCACCGTGCGAGGGTATAACCGCAATCTTGTGGTAGCTGCCACGGGCACCGGTAAAACCGTAATCTCTGCACTGGATTACAAACGCTTCTGCAGACAGCACCCAGGCCAACCCTGCCGACTGCTGTTTGTGGCGCATCGGGAGGAAATTCTAAAGCAAAGCATGTACACCTTCCGGGCGGTGCTGAAAGATGCCAACTTCGGGAATCTGTTTGTAGGTAGCCACAAAGCTGACAGTATTGACCATCTGTTCATCTCCATTCAGACCTTTAACTCGCAGGATTTCACCACGAAAACGGATGCGGATTTCTACGATTATATTGTCGTGGACGAGTTCCACCATGCCGCAGCACCAACCTATCAGAAGCTGTTGGTGTACTATCAGCCCCAAATTCTGCTCGGTTTGACTGCCACCCCGGAACGTATGGACGGCAAGAACATTCTGGACTATTTCGGAGGACGCATTGCCGCCGAAATTCGTCTGCCGGAAGCCATTGATCGGAAATTGCTTTGCCCGTTCCAGTATTTCGGAGTAACCGACACAGTAGACCTAAGCAGCCTAAAATGGCGAACAGGCGGTTACGATAAAAACGAACTATCCAACCTGTACACCTTCAGCGGTTTGGTGGCGGAGCGCCGCGCAGACCTTGTGGTAAACTCCATCCTGAAATATGTGACGGACATCAACGAGGTAAAAGGATTGGGCTTCTGCGTTTCCATTGAACATGCCCGGTTTATGGCCGACTACTTCAATGCGTATGGTGTCCCCTCTATGGCACTGACAGGTGATTCACCGGATGAAGAACGCAACGCCGCCAAGCAACGGCTTGTCTCCGGGGAGATTCGCTTTATTTTTGTCGTTGATATTTACAATGAGGGCGTGGACATTCCGGAAGTGAACACGGTGCTGTTCCTGCGGCCTACAGAATCGCTGACCGTGTTTTTGCAGCAGTTGGGCCGCGGCTTGCGTATGGCTGAAAACAAAGAATGCCTAACCGTACTGGATTTTATCGGTCAGGCAAACAAAAAATACAATTTCGAGGAGAAGTTTGCAGCGCTGCTTTCCAATACCACCCGCAGTGTAAGCCGGGAAATCAAGGAGGGCTTTCTCTCTGCGCCCAAAGGCTGTTATATTCAGCTGGAAAAAATCGCAGCGAGGTATGTTCTGGATAACATCTGTGCATCTTATGACCGCACTTCAGGTCTTGTGGCACGGGCAGCCTCCTTCACAGAAGATACCGGCCTTCCGCTGACTCTGGGAAACCTCCTCGACTACTATCACCTCGACCCGCGTGCGATTTACAGTAAGAAGCTCTGCTTTGGTCGCCTGTGTGTACGTGCAGGGATGGTTTCGAATTTTACAGAGCCGCTGGAAGAAACTATGACCAGAGCATTTATGCGCTTTTCGGTTGTGGATTCCCGCAGGTGGATTCGGTTTTTGCTGAACCTTTTGCCCAGGTTAGACAACACCGACTTTGCAGCATTATCGCCGGCAGAACAGAGGATGCTGCAGATGTTCTATGTGACCGTGTGGGGTAAAGCAGCAGAACATTGGGATGATGAGAGTGTCCTTGATAATCTGTATACTCTTTCGGACAGCCCTACTTTGCTGGGTGAATTGCAAACACTGTTGCGGTATCAATATAGCCGAATCGACTTTATTGATGAACCGGTAGATGTGGGCTTTGATTGTCCGCTGGATTTGCACTGTACTTATACCCGTGACCAACTGTTGGTCGCACTGGACTTTTTGAAACCTGCGACTGTCCGCGAAGGCGTGAAGTGGTTGCCGGACAAGAATTTGGACGTTCTCTTTGTGACTTTGAACAAAGCGGACAAAGACTACTCTCCCACCACTATGTACAAGGATTACTCCATCAACGAGAGCTTGTTCCACTGGCAGAGCCAGAGCACAACTGCAGAGAACTCGGCCACCGGGCAGCGATACATTCACCACCGGGAGAAAGGAAACCGCATGTTGCTGTTTGTCCGCGAGTTCAAGACAGACTCCCGTTTTGGCGGTGCAACCGCATACACCTACTTGGGTACGGTGAACTATGTGAAACATGACGGTTCCCGCCCGATGAATATCACATGGAAGCTGGATTGTCCGATTCCAGCAAAGTTTCTTAAAAGAACCAACAAGCTGGTGGTAGGTTAAAGGGGACGTGTCATAAAAACTGTTCGTGTTGTGGCCGCTGTGATTTGAACTCCATGCAGGAAAAGCACAAACAAAGCTTACAACAGATTATAACATATAAGTGAGATAGAGGATCTGCTCAATGGGGTTATTTGAAATTCTAAAGGGCGAACAGCCCGGCTTAATAAAGTCTCTTTTGCACTATAAGAACGTAGGGCAGTATGGTGAGTATCTTACAGAGTATGCCCTGCTTAGCCGCAGCATGGAAGGATATTACGTTGTATTGAAAAATTTGTACCTTCCAATGAAAGGCAAAACCACCGAAATCGATTTGCTGATGATTCACGAAAAGGGAATTTTCGTTTTTGAAAGCAAAAATTACAGTGGTTGGATTTTCGGCAGTGAAGACCAGCTAAAGTGGACGCAATGCTTCAAAAGCGGTCAACGCGAACATTTTTACAATCCTATAAAGCAGAATCGCACACATATCAAAGCTTTGGCGACTTTCCTCAATATGCCAGAAGATGCCTTTTCTTCCTATATTGTATTTTCGGAACGATGTGAACTGAAAAAGATTCCGCTATTCGTTGATGGAGATGTAACCATTCTCCAAAGACAGAATATGCTATACTTTTTGAAGCGGCGTTTGAAGGACGCGCCGATTATTTATTCTCACGAGGATATTGAACAAGTGGTTGGGCTACTGGAGCCGTTCACAGAGGTTTCTCAAGAAGAAAAACAACAGCATATTGAGGATTTACAGACCAAATGTCCATACTGTGGTAAGCCATTGGTTCTGCGCAATGGAAAATACGGTCAGTTTTGGGGATGCAGTGCCTATCCAAAATGCCGTTTTACACGCAAGGCTGAATAGCCTATCTATCTGTTGCACAAGAGGATTCAGCTTTTATAATCTGTACCCATTGGTGGTCCCCAGCCATACGCCCATTGGTCTTTTCAATAATCAGCAGCGGATCAAAGAAAGGAACATCCATCTCCCGGAGGATACCTTTCAGACCGGCTCGGCTGGCGGGTAGGCATCTTTCTTTCAAAAATTCTTCAAAATCTGCCCAGGACGGATTTTCTACAACGCCAAACGCCCGCAAAGGGATTCGGTCGGTGTAGTTCTTCATGCGGACAACTTCGTGCTTGAAATCAATGTCGATGACCGTACATAGCTGTGAGCCATTCATGAAGTTCATCCGCATGGTGAAATCCGGGTTCTTGCTGAAATGCTCGGCGTTATAGATATACTTATATATGGTCTGGCGCGACACGCCGATCTGTTTCGCAATCTCGGTGTTGCCGATGCCTTTTCTATGCGGCAGCTGAAGAGCAGTGCTGCGCTTTCCCGGTATATGTTCCGCGTTCGTTCGCACTCCAGAAAATCCAGCAGCTTTGCGTACTTTTTAATCTGTTTTGTGAACAAAAACTTGCTGGAATTCTTAATTCATAGATTCTAAAATCCCATTTTATGCGATAGTTAGTACGCACGAAAACACCGTAAAAAGCACGCAAACAAGCCGTTTTCTGCAGGCATTGTTTCCGTGCTTTTGGTATGATTTAGGGGGATTCAATCCTCATTCATTCCGGCTTTCAGATGGACGAAATATTCAGTGAATTTCAGTATCGCGTTTGTCTTCGTTGAAGTACGGATTTGTGTCATTTTCCGTCGAAACTACGGCCTTACAGATCTACGGTTCCGCCAAAAATGGTAGGTATCCGTAAGGAGACTGCCGCCCAAATTGATGTTTTTTGTGAGGTGCGAAATAGGATCTATCCTCCTGCGGATTCATTTTCAGTCTTAAGATAAAACAATGGGCATTTGCGAAAAAGTTTTTATCCTCCATTATGATACCAGATGAAACAAAAAATAAAGTGTTCTCAATTGAAAAACGATGGGTATTTGTGGCATTTTTCTCACACCGATTTGGGAAAACATACAACACCTACGGAAAAACATTTTGGCCACTTCAAATGTCCACCACAGCATATTCAGATAATAGACGGTACTTAGTTTTATAAATACTGTCGGAAACGAAAACTCCTCTGTCATGGTATGTGAGCGAATCCTGCGACCATTGTATTTTGGTGCCTAGTTCCCACTGGGAGAACCTAGTAGTCTCCCAGTCTTAGTTGAATCGGTCGAATCCCAGATAGAATCCACCGACGCCTGCGAGCAACTTGCAGATCGTCTTTTTCACAAAGCCCTCCTTTGGTCTCATCGCCGCCAACTCGCTTATTTTCCCCGCCCCAGAGCCGTAGCTCTCATTAGCACCAACAGATTCCAGATTGTCAGTCTTCTTTAGCAGGCATAGCACAGTTCGCGTGAGAAACCATCCATGGGATCCAAGCGGTAGCGGATCCGGGCCTTGTGGCGAACCTTTATCCATTTCATTATGTGATCCCAAAAGGATTTTATTGCATAGGTGAATCCGCACGGATTAAACGAACAAATATCCCACCTCTTTAACGGGGGATATTTGTTCATTCTGAAGATCCGGCTCATCTCTTGTCCGAACGGTCCCGGAAAGCGCGCACCAGTCTTTGGGCCTGCTGTGTGATGCTTTCCCAATCGCCAACATCCACCAAAGCACTCAGGCTACCACCCACGCCTACGCCCACAGCCCCAGCTGCATAGTACTGTGGTGCGTTGTCAGCAGAAATACCACCCACAGCCACGATTTTTGCCTCAGGGAAGGGTGAGAGAATATCCCGGATGTAACCCGGCCCCATTCGTCCCGCAGGAAATAGCTTGACATATTCGCACCCCTGCGCTAGAGCGGCCTGTATTTCACTCGGGGTTAATACACCGGGAAGAACCATGATGCCGTTCTTTTGGCACAAAGATACAACCCCCGAGTGATAATTTGGCGCGACGATAAACTGCGCACCCGCCTTCAACGCACAGGCACATCGTTCCTCATCGGTGATCGTTCCCGCACCAATGTACATCTTTCCGTCCCAGATTTTGCGCAATTTTGCAACTGTTTCAAATGCGTCCAAGTTGTCCACCGCCACTTCAGCCATGCGGATGCCGCCCGCGTACAGTGCCTGCACCAAAGGCATTGCCTGTATGCAAGACCACCCACGCAAAATGGCGATAGTTCCCGTTTCCTGCAGCGCATGATACGTTTGCATAATTTTCTCCTTCCAATACAAAACAGACCCTTTTAACCATTTGAGACAGACGCCCCGTGCAGCTGGCGAATTTTCAACAAGCCACGGACACTGAGGCTGCCACTCTCTTCGTATCGAATAACGCGCAGATTTTGCCCCACACTCAAGGGAATTCCCATTAACGGCAGACAGAACAAGAAAGCATCCGCAAAGACCTGACGCCCGTACAGGGTCACCTTTTTGTATTCCAATTCAAAAAGATGTCGGAACATTTGCCAATCCGCGTAGGTGAGAGCACCCAGTACCTGGGAAAGTATCTGTTGCTGTGTAATGCCGTGCATCTTCTGATGTACTCGTGCACAGAATAGCGCGCGGCTGAGGCCGTATTGTTCGGCGGTGCGGAAACCCTGCTGCACACTGGCCACGTCCATCTTCCATCCGATAGTACCGGGTCGCGGCACTGAACTTTTTAAAATAGTGTGATTGCAGACAGCCCACAGCAGTTCTCCACTCAAGGTCGTAGCCGCCTGTGTGATGCTGCCATTCTCCACGTAGATAATTTTGTTGTGAGAGCCGAAATGGATAAACAGCTGTTTTCCGTCATCTTCAGAGTCAAGTGCTCCAAAGACCTCCGCTTCTTCACCGCGCAGCATATCAGTGTTATCCGGGCCGCCAGTTTCGAACCGGATGCCCGGCACAAAGCAAAACGGAACATTTGAGATCTCCGGGAGGGTACGTACCTGCACACTTGCGGCCAACCTAAATAAGTCCACCGGTGCTTCGATATGTTTGATTTCGCACAGGCCGGTATCTGAAGTGATCATCCCTGCGGCGTATATTTCCTCGATGGAGCAATCCCATCGGTTCTGCAAGGCATTCATTTCTCGGCGCACCGCTGCCTGTAAAAGATGATTTTGGCCTTCCCGCGCTGCGTCAACAGCACCGGTACGGCATTGGCTCTGCGCCAGGATCTGGTTGTTCTCCACCAGCGTAAAGCGGGTGTTGGTGGTTCCACCGTCCAGCAGCAGTAGGCATTTTCTCAAACGGCACATCTCCTTTTCCTTATATCCGGCCGAAACGGGCCAGCAAATCCTCCACGGTGGCACCGGCCATGATTGCACGCCGGGTTTCCTCCTCCCGGTCTGCCTGTTCCCGTGCCAGCTTGTATACTTCAGTCAGCCGATCGCTGGGAACCACCACAGCACCGATCTCATCAGCAATCACCAGGTCACCCGGGCGAACAAGGACCCCACCGCATACTACCGGAGCATTGATCTCTATGGGTTCCTGGCGGCCAGAGTAGGCGGTGTGGGACGCACGGGGTCCCACCGACTTTGCACTGATAGGGAATCCCAGAAGGCGCGCTTCATCGGTGTCGCGGCAGCTGCCATCGATTACGGCACCCGCAATTCCCCCGTTATGCGCCAGGCCGGACATCAGCCCCCCCCAGATAGAAGTTTCTATCTCGCCGAAAGCGTCGATGACGATCACATCGCCGGGGCGCGCCACCTGATACACAGCCAAACAGTCCACAATATCGCCGGCGGTCAGTTTCACGGTGATTGCTGGCCCGATAATCTTTTTATCCGCAGCACGCGGCTTGATGTCGGGATGCATGATATTGCAACGTTCCATTGCATCCCCTACTACACATGATAAAGACAACACATCTTCCATCTCTCGAAATGGGCGCACAAGTCTTTCATCAATATCAGGGCGCGGATGAATCTTTTTTTTCAAACGGCTCACCTCCTGTAATGTTTCAAACGGGGTTTGTCTGCGCTTAGTTTAGAACTTCCCCTGGAATTTTCATCAGATAATGCTCCTGTCCATTTTCGCATGCGAGGTAGATCTGCCGCACAGCTGGGTCCCAAAATCCGTGCGGATAAAAGAAACTCTCTCCCGTCTCGCACAGATCTGGACCAAGTTCGTGTTGCATCTAATTTCACCAACAAAAAGAATTTGACCCTTTGATGTGAGGGTGTTCTGGGCCCTCTCCCGCAATTTAAACTTCTTTTGCTTGTACGACCTTATGCATATTTTCGGTCGCCTCCAACACTAGACTGAACGTGCTTCCTCTGTTATAAATCTTTAACCCAGCTCTCCGCTGTGGCTGCAAACTTTGAATATCTCACATACTTTCTGCTAACTGTTTTCTTGTCAGGAAGGCTTCGTTTGCATTAGCTATTACACCCTCCATCCTCACAAATTTCTTGCTGTTATTCTTGCATTTCTTTCTCAAAAATAACCACTGCCGAAGGAGAAGGGATGTCCAGAGTATATCCTGTGTCAAAGATTCGCCCAGTCTTTTCGTCAAAAAAGAAACTTTGTATCTTATCCGTATGCTGCAGTCCGGCCACCAGCATTTTTCCATCTGAAGTAAACGCGAATTCTCTGCAGTGATCGCCCGCCAGCATCTTGTGGCCGAGCAGCCTGACCATCCCGTTTTCCCGGTCCACACCAAAGACGGCGAAGGAATTGTGTCCCCTGTTCGTCGCGAGCAGATATTTTCCGGACGGATGAAAATGCAGTCCTCCCGCATAGTTTCTGCCCTCGTATCCGTCGCAGCGCTGCGTGCTGACCACCTGAACCACGTGAAGTTTTTCTTTTTCTTCGGGTGTGTACCGCATGACATACAGTTCGCAGCTGGTTTCTGTAACCAGATAAAGGTATTTCCCATCCCGGCTGAATGCCAGCTGCCGCGGGCCGGTGTCCTCCGGGAATTCCTCCCTCCACACCTGGTCGTGCGATGTGGCCCCGTACAGATAGACGGCGTCCAGACCGCAGTCCGCGACAGCAATGTGTTTTCCTGCGGGATCAAGCATCGCCGCATGGACATGGGACGGCCGCCCATTAGGGTCGCTATAATGGAATTCCCCCGCCGCTTCCAACAGGCGTCCGGCCCGGTCCAACGGGAAGATCATCCAGCTTCCGTTGCGGAAGACCGAAACGTAAACCTCCCGTTCTGCCGGTCCAAAGCTGATGTGACAGGGCCATCCCCCTCCCGCATAGACTTGCCCGTTTCGGGTCAAATGCCCGTCCTCAATTTGATAGGAGGCAACTCCTCCGCCCTTTTTTCCCTCGTACTCCAGGGATTCCATCACCGCATAAAGTCTTCTGCCGTCCCTGCTGAGGCAAAGATATGCCGAATCCTGCGCAGCCGCCGTGTCGATCACTTCCATTACGCCGCTTTGCGTATCCAGAGACAGGGTATAGATTCCCTGAGAGCCTCTGAGCGAATTGGTGCCCACATATACATATGCTTTTCCCATTTTTCTTCCTCCTATTCATCCCACAATTCGCTAAAAGGAACACGTAGGCAATAGGACTGTCTGGTATTCTCACAGGCAATATACACGGCTTTCCTCTCTTCATCCAGAAACGCATGCGGATAAAACATGGATTCGTCCTGAGCCAGCAGCTTGTATTTCGTGCTCCACGAATGCATTCCGTCCTCGCTGACCCAGATGCTGAGGTTTTTCCGTCCCTCCATGCTTTCCTTTTCCTCACACGCATTGTGGATCAATAGGATTTTTCCTCTCCTGGAGAGCAGGGTTATCTTGGAGCTGGCGCTGGGTATTCCGCAGGGATACGCGTCCTGCCACGTCTCCCCGTAATCAAAGCTGTCGGAGCGGTACAGCTCCGTACACCCCTGCGCCCGCATCAGCATGATGACATGTCCCGCCTCTGCTTCCACGCAGTTGTTTTCCATCAGCACATACGGGGACGTGAGATACCCGGATTCTTTGAAACAGGTCCCGTTTTTCTCCCCATGGAGTACGCCGCAGCAGGACGGCCAGTGGTTGTGGATTTCGTTGGATGTCGGAATCTGCTCCCAATCCCATCTCTCCCTTACCTCCTGCCAGTACACAGGGAACAGCCATTTGCCGTTTGAAAGGACAATCCCCTTTCTCACGTTTACGTGGGATGCCGCCCCCGGGAGCGACACCGGTTCACTCCAGGTTTTTCCGTTGTCATCGGACACGGACAGAAACGTACAGATTTCCCGATACCTGCTCTCCGCAGCATAAGTATGCACAAACATCATCGGTTTTTCTGCGCCTGTAAAAATTTCCGTCGTATAGGCAGCCCTTTTCCGATGATAGAAGAGAACCTGCGGGTCACTCCATGTCAAGCCATCGTCATAGCTTCTCGTCACCAGTGTGATGTTCTGGTTTTCCGGCTCTGTATGGCCCCCGCTCAAAAATGTACAGATCAGCGAACCGTCCCCCATTCTTGCCAGAACAGGTTCCCGGGCATACCCATAAGTTTTGCTCACATCCAGAATCAAATTTGCCCTGCAATTGAATTGCTTCACATTATCCCCTCCTCAGAGAATAGTTCCATCGCATACGCTCCATCCAGAGGTATCTTGCAGATCCGGTTTCCGTCCGCTTCAAAGACTTCCAGACTTCCCTGATTGTCCTCATATGCTTCGTTCGACGCGAAAATCCAACGCCCTTTTCTGTCCGTCCTCACATTCCGCGTCCATCCCGCCGTGCGAATGCGCCGGGATAACGCCAGCGCTCCACTGCTGCGGTCTACCTGAAAGACTCTGATCTCGTTTTCCCCCCTGTTGGACACCAGCAATCCGCTTCCATCTGCAAACACGCGGATGTCGGCTGCCAGATTTTTCTTGCTGCCAGCCCCGGTCAACAGGCTTTGCCGCTGTCTGCAAATCAATTCCTCACTCCGGCTGTCCCATGTGTACCTGAAAAGTTCACTTCCCAGTTCCGTTACAAGGTAATACTCTCCGTTGCCGGCATGATAGGCCATGTGTCTGGGTCCGCTTCCTGCCTGGAGCTCCGTCTCCCCAAGACATCGAAAAGACAGCCTGCCCTGTTTCTCCTCCAGTATCAGCCTGTGGATTTTGTCGGTTCCCAGATCGGGCACAAACAGCTGGCCCTCTTTCGTCTCCAGGACAAAATGCGGATGAGAAGCCTCCTGCCTCTCCCTGTTTGCGCCATGGCCCGGGAAAGTTTTCCACGCCGCAACATCCGACGGGCAGCCATCCCGGAGGGACACAGCAGCAATCGCGCTGCATCCATATGCGGCGACCCATAAAAAACGCCCGTCCCGGCTGACTGCCAAATGGCTGATCCCAAAGAACCCGTATTCTTTCTCCGCCTTTTGCAGCAGGCTTCCGTCCTGCCTGATCGAGTACGCGCGGAGCCGGCAGCCGTTGGGTTTCTCTTCTGCCGCGTACAAAGCCCTGTCTCGCTCACAGATCGCCAACGCAACCGCCGGGAATGGGCTCTCCCTTCCTTCTGCGGACAGCTCCTCCCTTTTTTCGTCAAAACAGAACCGATAGATGCCGTCCTCGTTGCCCCGATTGATTACGGTGCAATATAATTGAATCCCTCTGTTCTCTCCCGTAGCTATTCACCCGCCTTATCCACCAGGATTTGCAGTTCCCCATCCACAGAAACCATCTGTTGCGCCAGAACGTCCTTTTCCCGGAACTTTGCCATCAAAATTTCTTTCTGCTCAAACCGACTGCGATCATAGATGATATAGATCAGCCCGTCCTCTCTCTCCACCCCGTCAGGGTAGGATACATCCTCTCTGCAGTCCAGAATCAGGGGCTTTGACCAGGTCTTGCCGTCATCTTCAGATAAAAATGCGGCAAGGCGGTTCCTTCTTCCGCTGGATGCGCCCCCACCTTCCTCCGGTGCATGGTTGACCAAGAGCAGGCGCCCGGAGCGAAGCCTCCGGATAAAAAATCTGGCATTAGGCCCCCATATGCCGCTTTTTCTGACCTCGCGCCAGGTTTTTCCTCCGTCTGGAGAGAATGCCTCTCCGATCCCCGTCTTCAGCCGGAGAAGCATCCACAGCGTTCCGTCCTGCTTCTCCACCAGCATATGCTCGTCATAGAATCTGTCCGGCATATCGACGCCGGACAGATACCGGAAATGTCTTCCCTGATCCGACGACAAATACACATTGGCCAGCCGGTTGGGCCGGGAGGGGTTATATTCCGAGGGAATCGCTTTCCATAGGCTGACCGGCAGGAGCCATTCGCCGGTATGCAGCACTGTCGGCTTGTTCAGCATCACTCCATCCCCGATACGGGACGGAGCGCTCCATTCCGGACGCCTTACATCCGGTGCCTCGCATGTGGCATACCAGCACCCGGCTCTCCCGTCAAAGCCGCCGTAGCTCTGCGCCCAAAACAAGAAGACTCTTCCATCCGGCGCCGTCCACAGACAGGGGTCAAACGCCCTCACGTTTCCGGCCGGATCAATCGCCAGAACCGGTTCGGACCAGGTCTTTCCGTCATCATCGCTCTTTTTCAGCAGAACATAGTTCTCCGCGCCTTCCCCCTCTCCGCCGCTGTAGAAGCAGACGTACAGCCTGCCTCCCCGCGTTCTGGTGAGAGAGGGGATTCCCTGCCATTTTCTGTTTCTTCCGACGTATCTGCCGCCGAGCCGTCCTGTCACCATGTTCGCCGGTTTCAGCGCTTCATCCTTTTCCAACATCGTCCTCTCTGTGACCGGCACCTGAGCAAGGCCATACATGTCAGAACTCCTCCCCTCCCAGCAGAAACTCCCGTTCTTCGTTTGAAAGTCTTCCCTCAGACGCCCGAATGCTGTTTTTGAGCTCTTCTTCCTTCCATGGTCCCACGATTGGGATCACCTGAAACGGCTGGGCGTACAAATAGCCTAATGTAATTTCCAATTCGGAACGGCCCGTCATCTTTTTCAGCATGGACACCCGCTGCGCCCGGTGCATGGTTGCTTCATTGAAGAAAAACTCTCTGGGGAAGCTGTACTTCTCGCTTGTCATAAAGTCTTTTTCCCGGTAGAGCGTAAAAAAGCCCGCCGCCTGAGAGGTATACGCCGTAATCGGCCTTTGCGTTTGCTGATGGTACTGGAAAATATTCTCGTTCACGCAGCTTTGCGTTGCCTCCAGGACAGCCTCCTCATTCGCCTTGGCCAGGTTGAACATGATCTCATCCGCGGAAAAACCGGCAAGGCCATGCGCCGCCGCATAGCGGTCCGCTTCCTCCATCCTCTCTGCGCTCCAGTTGGAGCAGGCAAAATAGCGTACCAACCCCTCCCGTTTCAATTCATTCATTGTTTCCATGATTTCCCCCACTTCCCTTGTGGGATCATCCTGATGCAGGTAGTACAAATCAATGTAATCCGTCTTCAGATTCTTCAGGCTGTCGTGCAGGTCATGCCGGATTTCCTCTCTGGAAAGGCGTTTCTTTCCCTTTTCTCCCTCATTGTCCGCGGCTCCTTTGGTCGCCAGCACCACCTTATCCCGCAAGTGATGGAAGGACAGCCACTTCCCGATCATCATCTCAGACAGCGGCAGATTCCCGGGATTCCACCTTCCGTATACATTTGCCGTATCGATGAAGTTTCCTCCTTCCCCGATATAGCAATCCATGATCGCCAGCGAAGTCTTCTCGTCCACCCGGCTGGCAAGCGCCCCCGTTCCGAGGGCAAGATCGGTGACCCGCAGCGATGTGTTTCCTAATCTGACAAAACGCATGATTTTTCTCCTTTTTGAGTTCTTTCTGTTATCCCTTGACCGCGCCCACTGTAATTCCCTTGGAAAAATATTTCTGGAAAAAGGGGAAAACAATGATCAGCGGGACAATTCCAATGACCGCAATTGCCATTCTGACCGTGATCGTAGGCATTTTTGCAAGCGCGCTGGAAGCATCCACATTTCCGGACATGCTCTGGGTCATAAACTGGATGTCCAGCAGAATGCGATTCAAATAATTTTGCAGGCTGAACAATTTCGGATCTGTGATATACAAAAGCCCGTTATACCAGTCGTTCCAGAATCCTACTCCAATGAGGAGGCCTACCGTCGCCAGGATCGGCGTGGAGATCGGCAGCACGATTTGAAGGAAAATCCTGAATTCTCCCGCCCCGTCTATCTTGCCTGATTCGATCAGCTCATTCGGGACGTTCCCGTCAAAATAAGTCCGCATCAGCAGGATGTTAAACCCGTTTACCAAAATATTGCTGGGGATCAGCAGCGCCCACAGCGTATTCTTGATGTGGAACGTGTTGACGTACATCAAATACGTGGGCACCATTCCGCCATTGAACAGCAGCGTGAAAAAAACGTAAAAATTCAGTCCCCTGCGCCCACGGATGATCTTTCGGGAAAGGGCGTATCCAAACATTGCCGTAAACAGGAGGCCCGCCACCGTGCCGACCAGCGTGATGAAAATGGAAATCCCGTATGCCCGCGTGATGGTCTCCGACTGCGTCACCAGATATTCATACGCACCCAGACTCCATTTCTCGGGAAAGAAGGAATATCCGTTTTTGAATACCGTATCGTTGTCCGTAAAGGAGGATATCACCAGGAGCAGCACGGGCAGAACGCAAAAGCAACACACCAGGCAGAGAATGGCGTTGGCCACAATTGCCGACACAGGAAAGCGCTTCTTCTTCATCACTCATTCCTCCTAAAACATCGCGTCTTCGGGGCTCAGCTTTTTCACTACCAGATTCACCACAAGAACCAGGATAAATCCGACGACAGACTGATATACGCCCACCGCCGAAGCCATGCCGACATCCCCCATCTGGGTAAGCGCGCGGTACACATAAGTATCGATCGTATTGGTCGTGCTGAAAATTGCTCCGGAATTCTGCGTCACCTGATAAAAGAGGCCAAAGTCAGAATAAAATATTTTCCCCACTGCCAAAAGGGTCATCATGATCACGACCGGCTTCAAAAACGGAAGGGTAATAAACCAAATCTGCTGCAGTTTGCTCGCGCCGTCCAGCTCCGCCGCCTCAAAGTAAGAACTGTCTATCGCCACCACAGTGGCAAAGAAGATGATGCTCTGAAACCCGAACGCCTTCCACGTGTTGACAATCGGCAGTATGATCGGCCAGTATTTGGCTTCATTGTACCAAGAGACAGAAGCCATCCCCAGAGGCTGAAGAATTCCCTTGTTCAGCAGCCCTGTGTCAGTGCTCAAAAAGCCAAACACCACATAGCTGATGATAATCATGGAAAAAAGATAAGGGAGCAGAATCACCGTCTGATAGACCTTCAGCGCCGTTTTCTTCCTGACCTCATTGAGGAGAATCGCAATGCATACGCCAATCACCGTATTCAATGCGATAAACAACAAATTGTACAGGATGGTGTTCCGGGTAATCACCCAGGCCGTGGAATTCTTAAACAGGAATTCAAAATTTTTCAGCCCCGACCAGTCGCTCCCCCAAATTCCTTTTCCGTAATCATAATCCTTGAATGCCACGACGAGGCCGCTTATCGGGAAATAGTTATTGATCAGGAGATAAAGCGCTCCTGGCAGCATCATCAGATACAGCGGATAAGTCTGTCTGATGTATAACAGTGTTTTCTTCACTTTGATCACATCCATTCATCTTCATTTTTCAGCGTAATTCACCTACGGCCGGGTCATGGTGTCCATGCCCGGCCGTTTTGGGTTAATTTGCCGCAGCCCACTCGTCCAGCTGCTTCTGCTTTTCTGCAATCACCGTATCAATTCCCGCGTCCTTCAGCGCCTGAATAAACTTGGGAAGATTTTCGTCCGGATCAATAACGCCGTTTTCCAACGGAAGTCTGTACTGATCAAAAACTGCCTGCACGGCGGCCACTTCTGTCTTTACATTGGAAGGATCAAATACAAATCCCAATGCATTGGATCTGATCGCGCTATCGTTAAATTCCTTGAACTTCTCGTTGAGGTTTTCCGGGTCCGTGTTCCAGATGTAGCTCAAATATCTGTTGCCAAACGCATACGTCGCGCTCAGGGTATAGCCCGAAGTATCTGCGCTCACTCCCTCAGGATAAGTGATCCACGTGTCGCTTCCGTCGACGTGGGCGTAGTGAGTCCCTTCCACGCCCCACACCAGCGCATTGTACACATCTGCATCCGTATACAAGAGGTTCAGGAATTCCAGAACCTTTTCCGGGTTTTCGCAAGTCGTCGGAATGGCTTGGATGATCGCGCCCACCTGCTGCGTATTGGTGAACGCCGGATTCACGATTACGGCATCGGATTTGATTCCGCTCATGTTGCTGTTATCCGTGGGGACGCCGGGATGAATGAGCGACAAGGTTGTCGCTACCTTTCCGGTTTTGTAATAGGATACGCCGGTGTCCGGGTTCGTGGAGGCGTCCGGCAGGATGTATCCCTTTTCGTTCCATTCCCGTGCCTTTCTCACAGCATCTTCATAATAAGGAGTTTCAAACAGATTGACCAGCTTCAGGCTCCCCTGCCCGTGATCGAGAAGGACACCCATATCGTCCCCCATGCTGTCATGCTGCTTGAAGAAGCTGTCCAGCACGCTGGTCGTCTGGCCCTGCGGCTGTGTGACATACATGTCCGGCTCCCCTTCTTTGATCTTAGCGAACAACTCATCCACCTGATCCACGGTCAGGGCGCCCATCTTGTCGTTGATTTCAACACCGTATTTCTGGGCAATGTCATCCCGGATGATGAGTCCGTATGCATTCGCCATGTCGCGGATGGTGGGGAAACCGTAAATTTTCCCGTTGATTGTCGTAGCCTTGATAAAGTCTCCCTCTACGTCCAAAAGCCCCGAGGCATGCTGCTTCACCATTTCCTCATCGAGACCCATGATTTTGTTGGAGGAGACATCGGTCGTGAATGTCGTCCTTGCCGAAGCGTTGTACAGGTCCAGCTTCTCCCCGCTGGAAATCATAAGATTGATCTGCTGATCGTAGTTTGCCCCCGTCATCGGAAGCAGTTCCACCCGCGCACCGATCTTCTCCTCCACCAGCTTGTTCAGGTTTTCCTCCACCAGATCCCAGTCCGGCTGCTGCATCCACACGTCGAATGCGTATACAATCGTATAAGGCTCTTCGCCGTCCGTTCCGACCGTTGATACGTTCGATTCCTGCGACTGTCCTGCGGAGCTGCTGCAGCCCTGTAAGCTACAGCTGCCTGCCATCAGGCTCAATGCCAGAAACAGTGCGATCCTTTTTCGATTCCTTTTCATAATGATCTCCTCGTGTTATAAAGTAGTAGTTATTAAAGTCCCTCTCCAAGGACAAAATTCTACAATAGACAAGGTGCTGTGGATTGGTTTAAACCTCCTACCGCAAGACGGTTTCCGAAAGGCTCCAATCATGGCTCTTTGTTTTTAGTGTTAATCAGTTAGATACCGCCAGACGGTTTATATAGAACGAGGTTACATAGCAAAGAGGTGTGGCTCTAAGCAGCACTGTAAAATAAAACGCCGGAGGTAAAAAGAAATGATTTTTGTTGGTATCGATGTTGCAAAGGACAAGTACGATTGTTTTGGGGCTTGACTTTTAATAGTTAGTCTCTCTCCGTGGTATTGTGGCTTCGATAGTTTTATTATAGAAATCATTCGCCCCGGATTCTACCTCAAACTCGACCAGGATTTATGAATTTTCTACCTTGCCGGCAGGCCGTTCCCAGAGCGCCCGTGCCCTGCCCACCGGCTCACCCTCCAGAGGGCGATGCGGCTGCTCAGGAGGAGGCCGCTCCTGTAATTTTTTCAGAGAAGCATAGTAACACAAGGGGGAATGTGCTATAATGAAACCGTCAGGGCTGGCTGCAAAAAGAGCTGTATCCGGCGCAGAAAAGATAAATTGTCATCTCGATTTTGCCGGAACAGGGTGATAATTCGCCTCATTTAGTTTATTTTACGTTCCGAATAAGAGTGCTAAAATCTTCAAAAAGGGGCTTCCTGTCGTCAGGCGCAAAGCGGTATCCCAGACATGGGGCTTTTCCGCTCGAGGCTGAATACAGTCTCCGGGGACAGCCGGAGCTGAAGGATTTGCGGCCCCGATGGAGAGGGAGGGAACATGGATGCTCATTAAAATTGGAAGATCCTTTGTGGGAAGGACGGTTCTGATTATTGCCGCCTTGATTAGTATTATGGCGGCGTTGCTTTTTTACTGCAATCTGTATGCCACGCGGGCGGTCCGGGAGAGGGCGTCTGATTCCTATTTATCCATGGGGAAGTACTATACCAAAGATCTGGACACTAAGCTGTACGCCATCGCAGAATATCTGGCGGGAAGCAGCATGGAGTCGGATTTCCAGACGATTGTGTATGCGGATGCGCAAAACCGCAAAGACAAATATGCCTTGGCAAAAGAAGCGCTGTATTCGCAGATGTCTCATGATATTCTCATGTACAAGCCGGCGGAATACTTTTTCATCTATTCACCAGCGGATATGATGCTGGTGCCGTCTACCACACAGACCAGAACGCTGGACAGCATCGAGATGAAAGAAGGGCTGTCTGCCCTGATGGAGACAGTCATTCAGAGGGCGAACAGATATAACTCCCAGTGGGAACTTGGCTATATCCATGGGGAGCGATATATTTACCGGTATCTGTGGTTCCAGGACACCTGTCTTGGAGCCTGTGTGAGTGAGAAGCAGCTTTTGGAAATTCTTGGGGAATTTAGTCTCAGCGACTACGATGTGTTTTTTCAAACCGGCGAAAGCGGGGAGGAAAACATCAGCGACGATGACCTGCTGATTCGAATCCCCTCGGAATACGGGAATTTCGACGTTGTAATCAGAGTCCCGTCGGAACGCCTGTATGAGGAATTGCATGTCTTTTTGCACCAGAGCCTTTTTATCATTCTGCTCCTGATTATTTTGCTCCCAGTATTTTTCCTTTACTTGCACCATATCATGATCGTACCGATCCGCAGCATCGTCAACACGATGCGCGAGGTCGGCGACGGAGCCACTTCCATCCGCATACCACCAATCAAAAAGCTGTCAGAATTCCAGCTGATTGCAAAGACCTTCAACAATATGATGGATCAGATGGAACAGTTGAAAATCGACATCTACGAAAAGAAAATTGCCGAACAGGAGCTGTACATTCAATGCTCGAAGCTGCAAATCAATCCTCACTTTTTTCTCAACTCCCTCAACACCCTGTATTTGCTGAACAAGCGAAGGGAGCATGCGCAAATTAACAAGATTCTCACCTATCTTCTGGATTATTTCAAAAACGTCTTTTCCGGGAAAGGAGATATTGTCCGGCTGGAAGACGAGGTAAATCTTGTTTTAAGCTACACTGCTGTACAGAAATTCCGCTATGATGGGAATATCCACATCCATTATGAAGTGGAAAAGGCTGCGGAAGAGGTTCCGGTCCCTTCCATGGTCATGCTCACATTTGTGGAAAATGCAATCAAGTATTCGACAAATTATTCCAAAGAGTTGGACATTCGCCTTTACGCCGCCCTGTCGGAAGATCAACTGGTCATTCAGATAGAAGATGACGGCGGAGGATTCCCGGAGGAAATTCTCCAGGCGCTTCGCGAAGGAAAGCCCATCTATAAAGAAGACCGGGAGCACATCGGCATCAGCAATGTTGTCTCCCGGCTGAAACTGTATTATGGACAAGAGGCTTCCATTACGTTTGAAAATATGGAGTCCAGCGGCGCGCGCGTATGCATAAAACTTCCGCGGAGGAACAGCAATGAGATTACTACTTGTTGACGATGAACGGTTGATTCTGGAAGAGTTGATCACCATTACGGATTGGAAGCGGATTGGAATCAGCCATATTGAGACAGCGGGCAACGTGGAGCAGGCAAAGGGCATCATCCGGAATTACAGGCCCGATATCATCCTGTGCGATATCGAAATGCCGCAGTCGAGCGGGCTGGAGCTTTTGGCGTGGTGCAAAGACAATGCGCCCGAAACGGAAACGATCATTTTAACCTGTCATGCGCAATTCTCTTATGCGCAGACTGCCGTCAGGCTGGGCAGCCTGGACTATCTGCTGAAGCCAGTCACGGAGGACACGCTGATCAGGGTGATCCGATCCGCCGAAGAGAAAATACAAAGGAGGCGCTGGGAAGAGGAATTCAGCAAATATGGTGAGATGTGGATGCAGCAGCAGGAATACTGGAGAGAGAAATTCTGGGAGGATTTCTTTTGGGGAAGAATCGGGGATACGCCGGAGGAATGGAAGAAGGAGGCGGAAAAGAGAAACCTCTGTGACGAGCTAAAGGATAATGTCATCCCCATACTATACCGTTATCATTACGATCAGGCAATCGGGGAAACGGAGCCGGAGGGTCTCAGAAGGCGGGGGCTCAGAGATTGGCTGGAGCAGGAAGGAAGAAAAGCAAAGGAGGTTTTGCTTGCGCCCAAAACCGGCCTTCTTCTAATTGAGGCCAATTCGGAAGAGGAAGAAGGAAACAATCTGAGAGAGCTGCTGCTCCGGGCCCCTTGGGAAACTGCGTACACTGCTTACATTGGAAAAGCTTGCAGCTGGTCCCAGTTGCGCCAGGAGATGGACCGGCTACAGGATTTAATGCTGGACAATGTGGCCCGCAGCAGAGGAATTTTTCTGGCAAAATCCATGAAAAAACGTCCGCCCTTCCCTCCTTTGGCAATGGACGAATGGGGCGGCCTGATGGAAAGCGGCAAGGAGAACGTGGTGCTGCGCTGCTGCTTGGCATGGCTTCAGGAGGGGAAACAGAACGGAGGCCTGACGAGAAACTCGCTGCAGCTGTTCCAGCATGATATTGAACAGGTTCTGTACACGGCATTGCAGGACAGCGGGATACAGGCGCATCAGTTTCTCTATAAGGGGAACATGCTGAATGAACGTCTGGAAGCGGTCAATACCGTGTTGGAAATGGAGAATTGGCTTCGGAAAATTCTGTCCAGCGCGGCCCTCCTCTTGAGGGAAGCTGGAGAGTCGGAGAGCGTGGTGGAACGCGTGAAGCAGTACGTGAGAAGTTCCGTGGGGAAAGATATTTCGCGAAAAGACGTCGCGAATAGAATGTACCTGAATCCCGATTATCTGGACAGGGTGTTCAAAAAGGAAACCGGCATGTCAGTAAACCGGTTTATCACGACGGAAAAGGTCAATATGGCAAAAAAACTGCTCAACAAAGGCGAGCTTTCGGTGAGCGAAGTCGCATCCCTGTGCGGCTATACGAACTTGTCCGGTTTTTCAGCCATGTTCAAAAAGGAAACCGGCGAAAATCCTATCGATTATAAAAAACGCGTTCGAAGACAGATCCCGCTATAGTTGTTTTCCATTGTGTACTCCTTTTACTTTTGTTCAAAGGTGATTCGAGCTCAACTAACACGTTCTCATTTAAGAGCGGTTTTGCACTCTGACTTTCCTATTTAATATTATTAAAATTCATCTTGATCTTGTTAATCAATGCTCAAACTTTCACTCAAGTCTTATACGCCTACTCTTTGCACTCGTCTGAATATTCCTTGACAAACTGGGGCACCCGCTCTTTCACGCGGTACCGATTTTCTCGAACGGAAGACGGTATCTGCCGCAGACCATCTATTTACCGCAAAGGATATTGCCGCTATGAAAGCCACTGCCGCTCTGAAGGCCGCCGACCGCAACCCCTACTCGTGGAATATGGAGCTTTACGAATACCCCGACGGCAGCGGCTATGAGGGACGCTTTACCAGGTGCGGCATCCGCTTGCCGCCGCCGTGCAGCTTGCCACAGAACCGCGCACGCGGTATTACTGGAGCGTCACGGTACGCACCAACGCCGATGAGGAAGTCACAGGCGAAACAAATTGGTTTGAAACCGCCAAGCAGGAAGAACCGTGGCAGGCCAAGTGGATTACCTGTGACAACGCCGAATCGCGCCATCCCGTGTTTTGCAAGACCCTGTCCTGTAACGATGTGGTCGCCGCGCGGCTGTACATCTGCGGGCTTGGGCTGTATGAAGCCGCACTGAATGGTGAAAAAATCGGCGACGAGTACCTGACGCCCTACTGCAACAACTACAATAGTTGGCTGCAATACCAGACCTATGACATTACTGCGGCGCTGCAAAAGGGCGGCGATTTGCAGGTAACGTTGGGAAACGGCTGGTATAAGGGACGTTTTGGCTATGAACGCAATGAGAAGCCGTATTGAGTATAACCGACTTTAAAATTCCTTTAATAATTTTGCAGAAAATAAAAGATTCAACTTTGAAATCACTCAGTATCGAACCAGCACATATATCGCTTGTAATAAGTATCAATTTCCGTGTATTATATAGAAAAACAACAACTTGTAATCCAAAGGGGGAGTTTTATGCAGCCGAGTTCACGCAATCACATTTTGGATAACGCATTAGCGTCCTCCCGCATGGAGGGGTATCAGGCAGATGAGCAGACCCGCCGTGACTGCCTGCGCCTGATGAACGGAAAGGTAGATGCCCGCACCCTTGCCGCAGAAATTCTGGCAAGGCGCAGGGAACAAAGGAATTGAAGGAATGGCAAGTTATTCGGTAAATGCACTGACAGATGACTGCTACCAGGGAACGACGGTTCTGATAAACAAGTTGAACATTAATAACCAAGGCGATTTAGACGCAGTAGAGAGCGCAATCGTTCCTGCAAAAGCAGCGCTCTGGGAAGAAAATCCGCTGATGGTTTCGTTTGATTTTGCACACTACTGTGCGATTCACAAATACCTTTTTGAGGATTTGTACGAATGGGCCGGAAAGATACGCACGGTTGATATTTCCAAAAAAGGAACGCCTTTTTGTCCTGCTGTGCAGATTGAGTCTACAGCACAGGCTGGTTTTTCACGCCTGCAAGCACAAAACTATTTGCGTGGATTAAATAAAACAGCTTTCACAAACGAATTAGTAGACCCCTATGAGCGTACAAACGAGCTTCACCCTTTCCGGGAGGGAAACGGTCGCATGCAGCGTGTGTTTTTGTCACAATTAACACACTGCGCAGGATACGAATTGGATTTTACCTGCATTGATTCTGACGATTTGATGATTGCAACGATTCAGTCTGCGGGAGGTGTAGACGATTTTCTGAAAGAACTGTTTACAGAAATGATTCAGGATTGACCACCAACTGACCACCGGCAGTGATTTTTGCTGCGGGTGGTCAGTTTTTATCGTTGGCACATTGTTTTATATTGCTTGTGATAGGTGTGCCGTAGCAGTGCAGAACCAACAAAAAATCACTGTATATCATCGTATTATGCGCTGTGTCGTAGTTCTCCGACGCTAGGTGCCGGGGGTTCGAATCCCTTCAGGCGCACCAAGAGCCTGTGACAGAAAGAATGCCACAGGCTCTTTTCTTTGTTGTATCGCGCAAAATCAGAAAAGTCGATGACCGATTTTCCAGGTGCGTTTTATAGAGATGTCCAACCATTTTAAGTCGGTTGGGCTTTTTTGTTGGGCGGCTTGGTGTGCGTTTCCCCGCCCCTGCCGCCCCGTTTTGCAGTTTTTCAGCGGAATTTTCAACTTTTTCCTGCTGTTTTCAGAGTGTTTGCCATTTCCACGCAGCCAATTTCCCATTGGCTGCGGGGTTTTTTCGTTTTTTGCAGTTGCCGACAAAATGGGAACTGCACGCACTTTCATTCCTTTCCCCATTATGCGAATGTGTGGCGGGTTCTCAAATCGGACATCTTCTATGCGAAGATTGCAAATTTCTGATACGCGTGCAGCGGTGTCATACAATACGCATAACCCGTAAGGCCTCGCCGCCCTGTGTACCGGCGGGCAAAACGGTGCAGTGGACCATTTTTGTGAAAGGTACATACCGCGTTGTAACAAAATGTGATTATTCTCTCTCGCTTCGGCGCAAAGAAACAAAATGATACAATAAATTGAAAAAGGGCGACCTTTTGTCATTGTGGAATACCAAGGAATACTCTATCATTGAATTGTTGGAATTGCATGAATTCGGGCTTTGTTGGTTGAGAATAATTGATGAAATGACAAGGAGGATAATAATGCTCAAGTCTGTCCGTGTGAAAAATCCGGACGCAATTACGCTGCGGGACTGTTTCGGCGCAACGGCGCTGTCTACTGTAAATGGTCTGTGTACCGTGTTTATGTCCAGTATGTTTATGCAGTATATGACCGACTACGCCGGGCTGGGCGCTATGGGGGCGACCTTGGCTACATCGCTTCTTCTGTTTGCGCGGATCTTTGATGCCGTGGATGATCCCATTCAGGGATTTTTGATGGATCGCGGAAAACGAACCAAAATCGGAAAGTACAAGCCTTTTTTTCTCCTCAGCATACTGCTGACCGGCATTGGCTGTGTATGTCTCTACTCGTTCCCGTCCGAGTTGGCGTCCAAGCCCGTACTGGTTGTTGTGTGGGTTATCGTTTTCTACTTTTTGTTTGATGTGGGAACATCCTTTTATAAGGATAATCTTTTGTTCCGAACGATGACCAATGATCCCAACGAACGTTCCAAGCTGGTTATCGGGCCGCGGGTTTGGACCATGATCCTGGGCGTCGTTACGTCCGCCTTTACAGCTGTGCTGGTTGCGGTCAACGAACGCGTGGGCAACTATCACGACTCATTTACCATCCTGATCACCGGTATTGTTGGTGCAGCGATGGTGCTCTCCCTTATTGGCTGGTTCCTTGTCAAGGAAAAGCACAGTGTGCAGGAAGAAGAGGCAGAGCCGGTAAAGTTTAAGGACTTCTTTCTTCTGTTCAAAGAGAACAAGCCGATGGTGGTCTACTATTTGAAAGGCATCTTTTCCGGTTTTATCTGGTCCCTTATTTTTGCCACGCCTGCGTATTACATAAAATGGGGATTCTGCACGGATTTGACCACCGGCGTCACAAACATGGAGCAGTATGGTGTCCTCAACGGCATTTCTTCCATGATGATGCTCATACCGCTCCTGGTTGGTGCAGTTATTGGTCGTCCGCTCTTGAAGCTCTTTAAGAACAACCCAATCAAAATGACTTGTTTCCTTCTGGTTGTGCAGTCTGTCGGCGGGGCGGTCCTGTTTATTACCCAGATGGCGGGTCTGCTTACGAATGTTCCTGCGCTGTTCTTCGTTACCCTGTTCATCATGGCAGTGGGGGTGGGAACTGACTTTGTCCCGCAATCCATGGTGGAAATGGAGATTATGGACTACAACATTTATAAAACCGGCAAGGATCGTTCCGCCTTGACAATGGTTGCCGGCGGTTTCATTGTCAAAGCCCAGGCAGCGCTTTCGGCTGCAATTATTGGCGCTGTGCTCATGTCAATCGGCTACAACGTGGATCCCGTCACCTCCGAATACATGGGGGAACTGTCGCAGATTCCGACCATGCTCAATTGGTTTATCGTTATCATGGGTCTTGTTCCTGCCATCCTCGGCGCATTGTCGGCTTTGATCCTGCGGACATATCCGATCAAGGACGATGAGCGCCGAAAAATCCGGGAATGCCTGGATCACCGCAATGCCGGGTAAGGATCATTCCTCCGCAATATGGCGGCGGTATTCCAAGGGGGTGAGGCCGTATTCGCGCCGAAACACTTTGTAGAATTGCGTTCTGTTCTCATAGCCCATGGATGCCGCGATCTGGCAGACCGGCAGCTCTGTGGTTCTCAGAAGCCGCGCCGCCTCGGCCATCTGTACCTTTTGGCAGTACGCTTTCAGAGTGTATCCGGTGTTTGTCTTGATGATGCGGGATATATGCTCGCAGGAGTAGTTAAGTGCCTCCGCCAGATTGGTCCGCTGGATAGCCCCGTGGTGAGTTTCAATCAGTTTCTTGACCTGTTCCGCCGTCAGCAGTTCTTGACTGTTCCTCAGCGAAATGTGTGCTGCTTTGTATATGTCAGGATTCTCCAAGGCGGCAAACAGCCGGAGCAGAGAGGAATAAACGTCAAACTGGTATCCGATCCGCTTGACCGTAAAGGCGCGAATCAACTCCTGGGTGAGCTGCGGGATCGTATCTTCGCCTAAAAGGGTAAAGTCCAGATAGTCCTTTTTATAGTCGGCACGTTCCGACAGATTGTCGCTGAAAAACTGATTGAGAATGCTTTTGTACTGAAAGGGCGGCGGAAATGATTTGGGCCACTGTGTCAGCAGAGAGGCATCGATGCCGATGTAAACGATATCCGCATTCGACATATCTGTTTCGCGATGCATGGTGTTTCGATTGAGGAGACAAAGGTTTCCCTGCATATAGGTAGTCTCGGCCCCCTCGATCATCACCCGGACTTGGCCCCGCTGCACATACATCAGCTCAAAAAAATTATGTTTGTGCATGTAGGTCTCATGAAAGAATTCGTGCTTGTTCGGGGTGTGAACGCAAAAGGACCATGCATCCATATAGTTGGAAAACAGATACTCCTGAGGTTTCTGGATGCTGGTTACAATGGACAACGGAGAAAAATAGTCCCGTTCGGCCGTATGGTTGCGAAGATAGTTCGGACCATGGCTGCCGGTCTGGTTCCGCATTTCATCAATGCTGTCAAAAAACAGGTGTTCCATGCGGGCATCCCCCCTTTTATGGCAGTATAGCATGGAATTAAGTATAGTATAACATAGAATTGAGTATTTTTGAAGGAGGAAGTTTCTGTGAAGCGGCAATGTTATAACCCCTATCTTCCCAGTTGGGAATACATCCCGGATGCTGAACCGAGGGTATTTGGTCAGCGGCTGTACATTTATGGGAGCCACGATCTCTTTGGTGCCAAGGAATACTGTGAGGGCGATTACGTATGCTGGTCGACCCCGGTAGATGATCTTTCCGACTGGCGGTATGAAGGCGTAATCTTCAAAAAGCAAGATACGCCGTGGAATAAAGAGAACCTGTCCTACTATGCACCGGATGTGGTGCGCGGCACAGACGGACGGTACTATCTTTACTATTCGGTGGCCAATACGTCGATCACATCGGTCGCTGTGTGTGACAAACCTGCGGGAAAATATCAATATTTGGGCGATGTTCACTTCCCGGACGGGCGAGTCTACGGCTCAAAGCCGGAGGATTGGTTTATGTTTGACCCAGCCGTTCTGGTGGATGATGACGGGCGGGTGTTTCTCTACGTGGGCAGCGGGCAGAAATCCAATGGAGAATTCGGCCACGAGATCAAGGGGCTGTTTGTGATGGAACTCAGCTCTGATATGCTGACCATCATCAGCGAACCCACCATCATCATGCCGGCGGATTTTGATCCCAAGAAGCCGAACTATTGGGAAGGACCCTCTATCCGTCACATCGGTGAGTGGTATTATCTGGTCTATCCGGCCACGGACATCACCGGGCTCAATTACGCGATGAGCCTGTTCCCCGACAAGGGATTTATCCACAAGGGACCGATCCATTCCTCAAGTGATATCGGTCTGGAGGGCAGAAAGCTCATGAATGCGGCATATCCGATGGGAAACAGCCACGGCGGTATGGTATGCGTCCACGGGCAATGGTATATATTTGACCACCGAACGACCAATGGCGCCAAACGAAACCGGCAGGCGGTAGCTGAGCCCATTGAGATCCGTGAGGACGGGACCATCCGCATGGTGGAGTCCACGAGCTGCGGATTGAATGGCGGACCCTTGAAGGGAATCGGGACCTATCCGGCCTACATTGCCTGCGTCCTGCACCATGCCGGAATGTTTGGTCTGCGCAACCCGATGGACGGACCCGAGATCACCCAGGATGGTCCGGACTACGAGCCGCCGGAGCCCGCGGAACGGGAAGTGACCATAGAGACAGAGAGCGCGGCACCAAAGGCGTATATTTCCAAAATGAAGAATGGCAGTATTGCCGGTTTCCGATATTTTGATCTGACTGAAAGCACCCACATTGCTGTAACGGTTCGCGGCGCAGGCGGCGTGCTGGAACTCTTACCCGGGGAAAAAGACCCTGTCATAGCATCCATTCCCCTTGCCGGGACGGCCGACTGGACAACCGCCGGAGTAAAATTCGATGCCGGACGTCTGGCGTTGGAGAGCGGGCGCCCCCTGGATTCCTGCCCGCTGTATTTCCGGTATAAGGGAAAGGGAACGCTTGACATCTTGAGTATTACGTTGGCATAAAGGAGGATAATGATGGACTGGACACCAATCTGGCACCAAGCCGCGGCCCCTGCCTTCGCGATGGGCTTTTTGGCGGGCAAGAAAAAAACAGTGGTGTATTCTGTGATATCCCAGGTTTCGGGCGAGAAACTTCGGGTCCGCTTCTCCAACCACTATGGAAAGAAACCCTACACCATTGGGGGACTGACCGTGTGGGCACAGGGAGAGATGCATACCGTCACGCGGGACGGCAGCTGTGTTTTCACGGTTCCCGCGGGGGAAAGCTGCTATTCGGATGCGTTGACGCTCCCGGTGACGATGGGGGAAGAGCTGGAAATCAGACTCTACTATGCATCCAAGGTCATGGACAGCAATATGATCGAGGAAAATGCGGTAAGCTACCAGGGAAATCATACGACGGACAGCGAGCTGCCCCCACCCCGGCGGGAAAAGTATATGGAACAGTACGGCCTTTATGAAGCGATTCCCGGGATGGATCAGATCGAGGTGTTTACCGGGCAGCCTTCCAAAATCATCGTGGCGTTCGGGGACAGTATAACGGCTTTGAACCGCTGGGTAAAACCGTTGCAAAGGCGTCTGTTCGATGCGTATGGCGGCGACTACGCACTGATGAACGCCGGAATCAGCGGGAATTGTCTGCTTTATGATGTCCCGGGCCTGATGGGAGCTTCCTACGGGGAAAAAGGGGTGTCCCGCTTTGAGCGAGATGTACTCCGTTTTTCAGGACTCTGCGGCGTGATTTTGGCGTTGGGGGTCAATGATGTGGCCTACTATTCCCAAAAGACAGGGGCGGTCATCTCGCTGGAACAATATGGTTCGGCCGTAACCGATATTGTGGATCGGCTTCATAAGGCCGGTGTCCGGGTGATTGCCCAGACGCTTCCGCCCCGCAGCGGTTTTGTGAAAAAAGGGTATACCCCGGAGATGGAGGCGCTGAGAGTCAGCATCAATGAATGGATCCGAGATAGCGCGCTGTTCGATTATATGGTTGATGCGGATGCACTGTTGCGCGATCCGAAGAATCCTTCGTTCACCGACGAGCGTTATCACCAGGGGGATCACCTGCACCCGAATCAGGCCGGAGGAATGCTGCTGGCGCAGGCGTATGATTTGCAAAAGCTGACGGGGGAGGCATAAGCATGGGAAAAAAGTATTTCACGCTCAGCTTTGATGATGGACTGGAACAGGACAAACGGGTGATCCGGCTCATGAGGCAATACGGACTCAAGGGAACCTTCAACCTCAATGCCGGTCTGTTTGGCACCCGCGGCGAGGTGAAGGGGCTTGGAACCTTCTCTTTTCAGGATTGCCCCGAAGGCGTAAAGCACAAGTTTCCATTTTCCTATGTGCAGCACAACCGAATTCCACAGGACGAGGTGCGCCAGGTCTATGAGGGAATGGAGATTGCCACCCATGGTTTCCGGCATGAACCGCTGGGGACTGTCAGCGAGGATGAAATGCGCGCATCGGTGGATGCGGACAAGGCCGCGCTGGAAAAAATCTTCGGCACTACGGTCGTGGGGCACGCCTATGCGCAGGGTTCAACCTCGCCGGCTGCCCAGGCGTATCTGAAGGCGCAGGGGTATCAATATGCCAGAGTGGTCTTTCCCTCCGGCGGCTTTGCGTTCCCGGAGGATCCGATGAACTTTCGGCCTTCCTCCTCGCTGATTCTGAAAAATGCCGTGAAACTGGTGGAGCGTTTCAAATGTGAGGAACCAGGAGAAAAGGATCTGCTGTTGTTCCTGTGGGCACACAGTTATGAAATGGACTACGACAAGGGAAACGCCAGTTGGTATGCTTTGGAGCGGCTTTTTGAATCAATCGCAGGCCGAAACGATATCGTATATTGCACAAACAGCGAAGCGTTCGCGCATATTTAAGGAGAGCAGGAAAGTGAAAAAGAAAGATTTTAACCAAGGTTGGCTATTTGGCGCCGTGGGAAAGGAACCGTCTATGCAGCCGGTCACGCTTCCCCACGATGCCATGCTGTACGAGAAACGCTCGAGGGATGCGGCAACAGCGGGAGCGTGCGGATACTTTCCCGGCGGGGCCTATGTCTACGTCAAACGGTTTCTTGTGCCTGAAACGTGGCGGACACAGTCCGCTGTGCTGGAATTTGAGGCAGTTTATCAAAACGCGCAGGTGTTCGTGAACGATGCGCTTGTGGCTGAACAGCGGTACGGGTATACCAACTTCTTTGTGGTGCTGGACCCACAACTGAAGTATGGCGAAGAAAATGAAATCAAAGTGATCGCGGACAACTCGTCGGTACCCAATTCCCGTTGGTATTCCGGCAGCGGAATTTATCGCAGCGTAAACCTCTTCCTGGGTGATAAGAGTCATATCCGCCCGGATGGACTGCTCGTCTCCACCTCCGGAAACGATGCGGCCCATGTGAAAGTTTCGGTCACCGGTGGTGATACGGTCAGAGTCTCTGTTCTGGATGGTGAAAAGGTGGTAGCGCAGGCCGAAGCTGCGGTCAAGGATGGCACTGCGTCGGCGGACATTCCCGTTTCCCAGCCGCGGCTTTGGGACGCGGAACATCCCGAACTGTACCGATGCAGAGCGGAACTGCTGAAAAATGGTGAGATGGTGGATGAGGCGGACGCCTGGTTTGGATTCCGTACCCTTAGCTGGAGCACCAGAGGATTTTTTGTAAACGGCAAGAAAACGCTGCTCCGTGGCGCCTGCGTCCACCACGACAATGGTATTCTGGGCGCCTGCTCTTTTGAGGATGCCGAGTTCCGCCGTGTCCGTCTGCTCAAGGAGGCCGGTTTCAACGCGATACGTTCCGCCCACAACCCTGCCTCCAAGGCGCTGTTGGATGCCTGTGACCGGCTGGGTCTGTATGTCATGGATGAATTCTGCGACAACTGGCTGGTACATAAAAACCCCTACGACTATGCGGACCGGGATTTCCGCGCATGGTGGCAGCAGGATCTCACAGCTATGGTCATCAAGAACTACAATCATCCCAGTGTGGTCATGAACTCTATCGGAAATGAAATCTCCGAACTGGCTATACCCGAAGGACAGGAGTACTGTAAAAAATTGGCAGTCCTGGCACGAAAGCTGGACCCGGACAAAGCAGTGACGATGGGGGTCAACCTGATGCTGTGCAGTATGTCGGCCAAGGGCGGCGGCATATACGGCAACAAAAAGAATGGGAAAGAGAATCAAAACGGCAGTCAGACGATGGACAACGTTCCCACCAGCGCCTTCTTCAATATGCTGATGAACCTGGCGGGGGGTATGATTGAAAAAATGGCCGCCAAACCTGCCGCGGACGATGCCACAAAGGTGAGTTTCTCTTATCTGGATATTGGCGGTTACAACTACGCCGCGTCCCGATACGAGAAGGACGGTACGCTCCATCCCGATCGCGTCATTGTCGGGTCCGAGACCCTGCCCAAGAACCTGTATCATAACTGGCAGCTGGTGAAAAAATTCCCCTATGTCATCGGCGACTTTATGTGGACGGGCTGGGATTATCTGGGAGAGGCGGGCATCGGTACCGTCCGTTACAAAAGCTTCAAAAATCCCGGTCAGGACGCGCCCATCATCTCCGCCGGCTGCGGCGTGATTGACATTTGCGGAAAGCTTCGCCCCGAGGTACAGTGGAATCGGCTGATCTGGGGGCTGGACCATACCCCCGGCATCGGCGTAGAGCCGTACACCCACGCAGGGGAAACCGGCTCCGAATCCATGTGGCGTGACACAGACGCAGTGGCAAGCTGGTCCTGGGCCGGCTGTGAAGGCAAAAAAACCAAGGTCACGGTCTACGCTGACGGCGAAACGGCGGAGCTCATTGTCAACGGGCATTCCTATGGCAGAAAAAAGACGAAGGAATACAAGGCCGTCTTTAAACGCGTTGTCTATGAGCCCGGTACCATCACCGCAATCAGCTACGATGGCGAGGGAAAAGAACAGAGCCGCACTTCCATGAAGACAGCTGCAGGACCTGCCGAACTGCGTGTGGTGGCCGACCGAAGCACCTTGCAGGCAAAAACGCAGGATTTGGCCTACATCAGTATTGACCTGACGGGGGCGGATGGCATCACCAAATCTTCTGAGGATACTGCGGTCACGGTGGAGGTTGCCGGTGCCGGGACGCTGCTGGCCCTTGGTTCTGCACGTCCTAACATGGGGGAAAACTTTTTCTCCGATACCCACACGACCTACTACGGCAAGGCATTGGCCGTGGTCCGCGGCGGCGATGCCCCCGGAAAGATTACGGTCACGGTGAAAGCAAAAGGCCTGCCGGCCAAAACGCTTGAATTGGAGGTAATCTGAGGAAAAGGCATAGACCAAACGGCAAATCTCGATGTCTAACCAAAAAGACTGCAACAATTGTTGCAGTCTTTTTCTGCGTAATCTACCTCATGGATTTTGCGTAAATTCACATTCTTCTGAAAGTGGAAGATTGGGGCGGAGAAATCAGCGAGCAGAATGTGCCGGTGCTGATTCTCATGGAAGGGTTGACCATGTATCTGAACGCACCTCTGCGAGGGAGGTGCCCCGAAGGGGCGGAGGGAGAGAACCTTGCCATAGCCCGAAATATTTCGGGCAGCCGTACAGTTCTCTCCCCCACCGCCTGCGGGCGGAGCCCTTCGGGCCCAGGCCCCTCTGTCGCTTCGCGACATCTCCCCACGCTGTGGGGAGTCACCCTCGCAGAGGGGGCCAAGGGGTGAGCACACCTTTTTCGACAGTCTGGAAGGATGTCGTTTTTTGAAAACACCCGCAAGCCTACCGGCTTTGGTGGGAAAGTTATGGTGAATATGATGAATCTGTTCCATGTGCTATTCGCGGTGCTGGAACCCAAGGACACTGCGGTATATAAGCTCATCGCGACCAAGCCGGGCGAGGCTGCATCAGAGGGATGATAGAATCACCAACGCCGCCCATTTTTCAAACAGCAATGTGTTCCGGTACAACTTTTCTGTAAGAAGCAAAAAATGAATTTATTTGATTTTATTCTGATTTTTGACTTGTTCATCGACGACTTATATGGTATAATATCTGCTATCAAGTTCATAAGCAAACCCGGCGCAAGCCGGCGACGCAAAGCTATAGGGGCCCATTGGGTCAGCCAGTTGCCAGAAAAAAATGTTGCTTTTTCTGCCATCAGTAGCTTTGTGTTCTTTTTTGAAAACAGAGGTTGACAAGGTTGAATGCACAGAGATATACTGACCGCAGAGCAGAGCAGAGCAGAGCAACTATAATGCTCTGCCGTTTTCGGCTGCCCGCAAATATTGTTTTATAAGGTTAGATAACGCTTTCAGGTATGGGTTCGCCATACCTTGAAAGCGTTGTTTGTTTTTTAGGCGCCATACATATGTAATATAAAAATAGAGGGGATTGTACTATGAATCTTATAAAGCGTGCCGGTGTTTACAGGGAGCTGGCCATTCTGACAGCGATGCTGATTCTAACGGCGCTGCTGTCTTTCCCGGCGCGTGCAGAAGAGGCGGAAAGCCAGCATGAGCACGTGCGCGTTGGCTTTTTTGCGATGGACGGCTATCACATGATGGATGAGGATGGAAACCGCAGCGGTTACGGCTATGATTTCCTCCGCCTGATGGCGCGCTATTGGGATGCAGACTATGAGTACATCGGCTATGACAAAAGCTGGGAGGATATGCAGCGGATGCTGCTGGACGGCGAGATCGACATGGTCACTTCTGCCCGCAAAACGCCTGACCGCGAAGAATTGTTTGATTTTTCCCGTCCCATCGGAACCAGCAACGGTATCCTGACGATCCGCGGCGATAATACTGCTATCGTTGAGGGGCAATACAGTACCTACAATGGGATGCGTGTTGCACTCCTGAACGGAAACTCCCGGAATGCTGAATTTGCAGAGTATGCACAGACCAAAGGCTTTACCTACAATCCGGTTTATTTCGATTCGACTGAGAAGATGGCAGAGGCCCTTCAGAACGGAACGGTCGATGCCATTGTCACCAGTTCCCTGCGCAGGATAAACAACGAGCGCATCCTTGAAAAATTCGGCAGCAGTGATTTTTATGTGATCGTCAAAAAAGGAAATACCGAGCTTCTGAACCAGGTAAATTATGCAATCGATCAGATGAACGCCGCCGAGGGCAACTGGAAAACGACCCTCTATAACAAAAATTACGAAAGCACCGATGCCAAAAATCTGGAGTATACGGAAGAAGAACAGCGCATCATCGCCCAATATTCCAAGGACAATCCCCTTCACATCCTGTGCGACCCGACCCGGTATCCCTATTCTTATACAGAAAATGGCGAGGTAAAGGGCATTCTCCCGGACTATTTCCGGAAGATAGCGGACTATGCCGGGCTTTCCTATGAATTTCTTGTCCCCGCAACCAGAGATGAATATATCGCGTATCAAAGCGCTAAGGGCACGGTAGACATCAGCATTGATGCACGATTGGATACGGACAATTACGCAGAAACCAAAGGATGGGGATTGACCGCACCCTATATCACGATGCGCATGGCAAGGGTGACGCGGAGAGATTTTGACGGGAACATCCATGTCGTCACCACGGTCAATCAGACCGCGTCCAAGTCGATTGAAGATGCAGTGGCACCCGGTGCGGAAAAACTGATGTGCAGTACCCGTCAGGAGATGATGGAAGCTGTCCGTGACGGCAAGGCGGATGCAGCGTTTGTCTACTATTATATGGCGCAGGCGTTTGTCAACGGCGACACGACAGGCACCTTGACCTACACGCCGCTGGAACAGCCCACCTTCAGCTACCGCATGGTGGTTTCCTCCACGGAAAATCACGCGCTGGCAGGTATCCTGACAAAGGCAATGTACGCGATGCCGGAGAATCTTGTCGAGGATCTTGCGGCGCAGTACACCGCATATAAAGCGACAAATCTGACCTTTGCAGACATGATCCGCCTGCATCCGGCTGCGGCTTTGCTTATCATCGTATTTATCTCGTGGATGGCGGTCACGCTGATCATTATTATGAGCCGTTTGCAGACGCGCAGAGAATTACAGCTTGCCGCCCAGCAGAAAGCAGAAGAAATGACCACCCTTGCAGAGCAGGCGCAGGCCGCCAGCAAAGCAAAAAGTGTCTTTCTTTCCAATATGTCCCACGATATCCGTACCCCGATGAATGCCATCATCGGCTTTACGAATATCGCGCTGCATCAGGATTCTGTACCCGAAATCCACAACTGCCTGAAAAAAATCGAGGACAGCTCGGATCATCTGCTGTCCCTGTTGAATGATATACTGGATCTGAGCCGCATCGAAAGCGGAAAGGTGGTATTCTCCCCTGTTCCGGCGGATATCACCGCCGTTACGGATAGTGCAATTGAGATCATAAACGGTACCCTTCTGAACCGGAGCCTGAACTTTGAGGTACACCGTGAACCGATGGAAAATCCCTATGTCATGACGGAGCCTGTCCGCATCCGGGAGATTCTGGTCAACATCCTGAACAACGCCGTAAAATTCACCAATGACGGCGGTACGATCCGTCTGGATGTGAGCAACCGTCCGGGAGCCGATGCACAGCACAGGGTGGTTTGCTATCGCGTTCAGGATACCGGTGTCGGTATGAGCGAGGAATTCCTGACAAAGCTCTTTGACGAATTTGCGCAGGAGAAAAACGACGCAAGAACGCAGTATAAAGGCACGGGTCTGGGTATGGCCATCACAAAGAGATATGTAGAAATGATGGGCGGAACCATTGCGGTGGAAAGCAAAAAAGGAGTCGGCACGACCTTTACCGTGGAAATCCCCATGGAGCTGACAAGCTCTGAAAAGGTCGAAAAAACAAAGAAGCCGACAAAGCGCAAAAGCCTGAAAGGGATCAAGGTGCTTCTGGCAGAGGATAACGATTTGAACGCCGAGCTTGCCACGATACTGTTAGAGGATTCGGAGATGATCGTAACCCGTGCGGCGGACGGGCAGGAGGTTGTCGACCTGTTTGCCAATCACCCGGCGGGTACCTATGATATTATCCTGATGGACATTATGATGCCGAAAATGGACGGACTGCAGGCAGCAAAAGCCATCCGCGCCATGCAGACGGAACGCCCGGATGCAGAAGAAATCCCCATCATTGCACTGTCGGCCAACGCTTTTGCGGAGGATGTGCAGACCTCTCTGGATGCGGGCATGAACGGTCATATTTCCAAGCCTCTTAATGTGGCGGAGGTAGCCAAAGCCATTGCGAGAAATCTGAATAAGTCATGACCGCTTTTTGCAAATCAAGACAGGTGGTTTCTGGTAAAGATATAGCAATTCGGGGCAGACTTCAAAGAATGCTGCGTGACAAATTGTTCTGTAGCCTCATGTAACCGGTGAAACAGTTTATTGGCGTTGTGTTTCTATAATCTTAAAAATAAAAGAGAACGGCAGGTACATTTGAGCTGTACCTGCCGTTCTCTGCTTGGCATTACTTTTGCCTTCGGTGGAGGATATTCAAAATAGAATTAAATGAGCCTTTTTGAAATTTGTTAAAAATATTTTTACCGTATGTTCTTACAGAGTTTATTTGCATTTTGACCACCATTTGACCACTACTGTGCAGTCGCCCCTCAAAATGCCGAAAAAGCCTGTTGTGACAACCAACAACAGGCTTTTTCCTGTTTTGGCGGCAAATGTGCAGAACCAATAAAGTTCACGTTTCATCGTCAGTCTATACCACCCTGTCGTAGTTCTCCGACGCCAGGTGCCGGGGGTTCGAATCCTTTCGGGCGCACTTAAAAAGAGGCTGCTGCACAAGGAAAAAATCCAAGTGCAGCAGCCTCCTGTGTTGATGAAGGAGAAACGAAGGGAATATCCAGTTACAGGTTCAGTTCAAACTGTTCCACAGTAATGGTTGCCTGACCGTCTGCAGCAAAGGTGATGCCATCGGCGGATTGCGGGGTGTAGATCCACGCTGTCATCGTCTGCTCACCATCGTTGACAAAGACCTCCACGCTGTTTTTATCCAGCAGGATGCGAAGCTTGAGCGCGCCGTTTTGGCTGCGCACCTTGCAGCTGCGGGTATGCACAATATCGGCGCGGGAACCGGCACAGCTGCGATCCAGTGTCAGCAGCGAGGTGTAGGGGTCATAGGTCAGGCGGGTGTGATACGCTGCATCGGCTGCCAGCTTAACGGTAAAGCTGCGGTATTCGCCCGCTGCCACGGTGACGGTCAGGTCGGCAATGCGCCCGCCGATGCCAGCCAGCACAGTTTCATTCTGTACAGTCACATCTTCGTGCAGAGTGCGCTTACCGTGGGCGGCATCCAGCTCCCGAACCGGGGTCTGCACAATGTGTCCGTCCTTCAGATGCAGCTCGCGCGGGCAGATGGTCTGCCCGAACCACTTGCATCCCTGCGGCTTATCCTCGGTGTCCGACCAGGTTTGCAGCCACGCCGTCATCAGGCGGCGCCCATCGGGTGCCTGTGTGGTTTGGGTGGCGTAAAAGTCGATGCCGCCGTCCACCAGCTGCACCTGTTCGCGGGTAAAGGTATGGGTTTTCTCATCATAACTGCCGACAAACGCGATCACATTGTGTCCGTTGTGGAACTCACCGGACGGACGCATTTCCATCGGTCCGACCATCAGTACATGCTTGCCGTCCAGCGGAAAAAAGTCCGGGCACTCCCACATTTTGCCGTACACGTTGTTGTTGCGCGCCAGCACGGTAACAAAATGCCAGTCGAAACCGTCCTTGCTTTGGAACAGTACGGCTGCACCGCTGCCGTCCTCGGTCAGGGCAACGGTCACGGCAGAGTAGGTGCCGTCAGCTTCGCGCCAGATCTTCGGGTCACGGAAGTCGAATTTGCTGTATCCTTCAGGCAAATCTTTCTGGGTCAGCACCGGGTTGCAGGCAGGTTTTTCGTAATCCAAACCATCGCCCACAGCAACGCTCTGGGTCTGAATATCCCGCATTTCACCATTCGGCTGTTTTTCAGAAACCACGCTGGTGTAGAGCAGTAGCTGCCTGCCATCATCCAGCTCCGTTGCCGAGCCGGAGAAGCAGCCGGGGCCGTTATCAGACGGAGAATCCGGAGCAATGGCGCAGGGCAGATACTCCCAATGCAGCAAGTCTGTGCTGACCGCGTGTCCCCAGTGCATCGGACCCCATTGTGTTGCGTAGGGGTTATACTGGTAAAACAGGTGGTATTTCCCATGATAGAAGGAAAAGCCGTTCGGGTCATTCATCCAGCCTACATAAGGGGTCAAGTGGTAGGCAGGGCGCTCTGCCGCAGAAATGGCAGCGCTGTGCTCTTCCTCGTAATCGCGTGCTTTCTGCAAAATTGTATTGCTCATGGATTCCTCCTGGTGAAACTTATTGCTTTGCGTAATAGGCGTCAAGATACTTCTGCATAATCGCCAGATAGTCAGACAATCCGTAGGCTTCCAGTTTGTCGAGGTACTCATTCCACTCAGCATCGGTAGTACCGTTCATGATCCAGTTTGCCTTCTGGGTGTTCATGTAGGTTTGGAGATCTGCCTGAAGGTTGGAAACCTGCTCGGTGTCCTCGTTGCTCATAAAAACATTGGGGTAAACATACTTTTTGTTCATATCCGGGGTGTAAATATCCTTGATCCAGTCCAAACGGTACTGTGCATCGTCCGGGCAGGTGACATAAACGCCGTAGTAATCATCCAGAACCGCCAGAGGACCGCCGACACACTGTGCTTCGCGGACTTCAACGGGGGACGCATCGCCGAGGGGGGCGTGCTTCAGCATCGGCTCGCCCTTATCGTTCGTGGACATTTCAAAGATATTGAAACCGGTTTCATCGCCGTAGGTACCCCAGTTGTTCTGGGGAGACTGCAGGGGTGCATACATCTGGTCGAGCCAGGCACAAACCAGCGCGGGGTTCGATGCCTTGGCGGTGACAACACACTTGCCGCGCCCAAAGCCGCTGGTGAAGGAACCGTTCTGCGGGGTGATATTGCGGGTATCAGCAGTCAGTGCGGGCAGGGGTTCCCAATCGGTCAGGTTGTCGATGTTGGCAACATCCCAGCTAAAGCAGACGCCGTAACGACCGGCCTTGCCTTTAGAAACATAGGTGGACCATTCCTGCGTAAAGCATTCGGGGTCAATGAGGTTTTCAGAATACAGCTTGTGCAGCCAGTCAAGACCTTCACGGTAGCCCTGCTGTGTGGCCGCGCAGATAACCTTCAGGTCATCCGTGACGGCAATGTGGCGATCCTTATCGGCATCACCATAGCCCTCACCAAAGCCGTTGATCAGGATACTGGGATCCTGGTCACCGTTGTTGACAATGCAGGACATCGGGATGATATCACCCTCAATGCCAAACTCACTCTTGATGGCATCCGCGTTGTCACGGAAAGCGATCAGTACCTGCTCAAATTCATCTACCGTCGTCGGCATCTCCAGACCCAGGAAATCCAGCCACTTCTTGTTGATGAAGCTCATATTTCCCACCGTTTGGATCGCCGTCTTTTCAGCGCCCAACTGCTCGATCCACGGCAACGCCCAGATATGTCCCTCGGAATCTGTACACATGGTACGGTACTCCGGGTACATCTCAAAAACCTTCTTGAGGTTGGGCATATTGTTGTCGATGTAGTCCTCCAGATTGACAATAACGCCCTGATCTGCGTAGCGCAGCAGGTCACTGTCGCTGAAATCTGCCGTAAAGACAAAATCCGTCAGAGTGCTGGGGTTGGACATATTCAGGGTGATTTTATCGCTCCACTGGTCAGCCTGAATAGCCGTCCAGTCGATATGTACATTGGTGGCTTCCTCAAGACGTTTGAAAATGGTACGGTTGTTCGGATCGGATTCACTGCCGACCGGATAGCTTGTCATACCGGTAAAGGTTACCTGCTCCGCCAGAGGAAACGAAACGGTACCGGTAACATCTACATTGGCACCCGAATCTTTTCCGCCTCCGGCACCGCCGCCGCAGGCGGCCAGCATCATAACAGCGCTCGCCAAGGCGCCCATTTTGAGGAAATTGCAGCGTGAAATCAGTTTTTTCATTGCGTTTTTCTCCTTTTTTAATATTGCGGCCGGGAAATCCCGGTCGAGTTTTTCTAACAATCAGCCCTTGACGGAGCCCGCCATAATGCCTGCATCAAAATACTTTTGGAAGAAGGGATACATGACCAGCAGCGGCAGACTGGAAATGATAATGGTTGCATACTTGAGCAGCTCGGCCATTTTTGCGCGTTCAGCCGTGCTTTGAATATCGGCAATCATACCGGATTCAGGCTGGCTTTGGATCAGGATAGAGCGCAGCACTAACTGCAGGGGCTGTTTGGAGGCACTGTTCAGGTAGATCATCGCGTCAAAATAGCTGTTCCACATAGCGACAAACTGCCAAAGAGCAAGCACCGCCACTACCGGCATACAAACCGGCAGCAAGATATTAAAGAAGTAGCGCATTTCGCTGGCACCATCCACATCGGCTGCCTCACGAAGCTCACGCGGGATCCCCTGATAATAGGTACGGGCAATGATCATATTCCAGACGCTGAATGCACCCGGCAGGATGACCGCCCACATGGAATCCAGCAGACCGATATTGTTGATGAGCAGGTAGGTAGGGATCAGACCGCCGTTGAAGAACATCGTGATAACGAATAAGGTGTTGAAAAATTTCTTTCCCTTGAAGTCCGGCAGCGACATCGGATAGGCTGCCAGCATCGTTACGGCAACGGAAATGACGGTAAATATAACCGAATAAAGAACAGCGTTTTTGAAGCCGACCCATATCTGTTTGTCCGAGATGACGCGCTCATAGGCATCCAGGCTCCATTTGCTGAAGTCAAAGGAAATGCCCTTGTTTTGCAATGTGACGGGATCCATGAACGAAGCGATCACAATGTAAACCATCGGCACAATAATGGCGATGAGAAACACAGCCAACAGTGCATAGCCGCAGTAGAGGATAGCTTTGTCTTGTTTGGTATAGATCTGCATTCCCGACTTTTTCTTAGACATAGCGGACACCTCCTTACAAGCCTTGCCCATCGTTCATCTTGGCAACGACTTTGTTTACAGCGATAAGCAATATGACATTGATAACTGTGTTGAACAGACCGACTGCTGTTGAAAAGCTGTAATCACCGTCTAACAGACCTTTTTTATATACATAAGTGGCGATGATTTCTGCCGAATTCAGGTTCAGATCCGTTTGCAGTGCGTAGGCTTTTTCAAAGCCGATGCTCATAATGTTGCCTGCCTGCAGGATGAACTGAATCACGACCATATCCTTGATGGCGGGCCATTCAACGGTTCGTATTTGCTGAATCAGGTTCGCGCCGTCCAGCATGGCGGCTTCTTTCAGCTCCTGGCTGGCGTTGGAAAGCGCGGCTGTGTACATAATGGAGGACCAACCTGCGCCCTGCCAGATTCCGCTGATGATGTAAATCGGGCGGAAAGCCTCCGGCAATGTCATAAAGTTGATGCCGGTATGAAACAGCCCATTTACAGGACCTGTGACAGACAGCAGAACGCGCACGATACCGCACAGCACGATCACGGAAATAAAGTTGGGCATATACAGGACAAGCTGTACCTTCTGCTTGATCTTATTGCTTTTAATGCGGTTGAGCAGGAAGGCCAACAAAATCGGAATGGGGAAGCCCCACAGCAAGCCATAGACGCTCAGTTTCAAGGTGTTGATCAAATACCGCATGAAATCCGGCGAGGACAGGAACCGCGTAAAGTTCTTGAACCCGACCCATTCGCTGCCCCAGATGCCCTTGAACGGGTTGTATTTTTGGAAGGCGATCAGTACACCGCCCATAGGAATGTAGCGGAATACAAGGGTCAGCAATACAGCCGGCATCAGAAATAGCAGGTAGAGCTGCCAATGACGCTTAATGTACACCCATGTATTATGCAGTTTACGGTCAACCGCCATGACCGCGCTTTGGGGTGCAACTGACTTTGGTTTCATGAATCATTCTCCTCCTTTTTGATTTCATTGTACCGTTTCTTCTTTGTTTTACATTTGCACAACATGTTCTGCTCAGACCCCCTTGAATGGTGCATTTGTAAAACCCTGTGATTTATTTATACCATCACCAATCGCAAAAGTCAATGGCGTTTTCCTCGTTTTTAAGCGAATTACGGTACATTCGTGCAGCTGCACAAAAACCAGTGCGTGCGAATGTGCAATATGCTGATTTGTGCTTTTACATTTGACTAATTTGTGCATATGCACTATACTGGTATCAGAAACACAGGAATTTTCCGGACGGAGATACCTACAGAATATAGCAGAGTACATTTCTTACTTATAGAGTGTACAGAATCGAGGCGGATCATGTCTTCCAAAGTCACCATTCAGGATATTGCCAACGAGCTTCAGCTCTCCCGCAATACGGTTTCCAAGGCTATCAATAACACCGGCGTTCTGGCCGATGCCACACGGGAGAAGATCCTGCGCAAGGCTGCCGAAATGGGATACAAGCAATTTTCCTACCTTCCGGTATTTGATGGGAACAGCAACGCCGGGGATGCTTCCATTCTCCCCGTCGATAAGCGGGAAATTGCCATACTGACAACCCGTTTTCTGAATAACTCCCACTTTGCCGCAATGATGTTGGATCGCTTTCAATCAGAACTTCAGCATCTTCACGCCTGTATGACGATCCACCGCATTTCGCCCGCTGAGCTGGCTGCAAAGGAGCTGCCGTCTTCCTTAAACACAGAGCACACGGCAGGCATCATCTGCTTTGAAGTATTTGACTATGATTACGCCCAGATGCTTTGTACGCTGGGCATTCCGCTTCTTTTTGTGGACACACCCGTGATGGAAATGCGCCCTCCGCTGCAGGCTGATCGGCTGTATATGGAAAACCGTATCGAAATTCAGAACATGATGGCGCAGATGGCACAGCGCGGACGAAAACGTATCGCCTTTGCCGGGGATAAAGAGCACTGCCAGTCTTTTCATGAACGTTACCTGGCTTACAAGGATGCAGCCGAGCATTTTGGTATGGCAACCGACTGGCCGACCTGCGCAACGCAAAAAACGCAGCCAAACTATTCGGAGTATCTGTATCAGTCGCTGCGCGGTTGCCCGACCATACCGGACGCTTTTATCTGCGCTAATGATTTTATAGCAATGGATCTTATCAACGCCTTGCATCGGCTTGGCTATTCCGTTCCGGATGACATCTGGATTTGCGGCTTTGATGACAGCCAAGAGGCATCGTATTTTTCACCTCGGCTGACATCCATTCATATTCACGGGCAAATCATGGGGTATGCCGCCGCCAATCTGCTTATGACCCGTATTGAGGAGCCCTCGCTGAATTATCGGACTGTTTATACGGAAACGAATCTGATCCTGCGTGAATCCACAGGAGATTGAGAGGTACAGTATGCGTGACCTGTGGGACAAGCCGTGGTTTTCTGTGCTGACAAAGCTGACATACAGCGCCTATCTGAACATTTTGTGGCTTATATGCAGTCTGCCGATTTTTACGATCGGCGCCTCCACTACGGCGCTGTTTTACTGCACATTGAAAATGGCTGAGGATCGTGATGAAGGTCTTACCCGTATGTTCTTCCGTGCGTTTCGCAGCAATTTCAAGCCTGCCACAAAGCTGTGGCTTATCCTGCTGGCACTTGGCTGCTTTTTGGGCGTTGATGGCTTCGTGTTGAGCCGCCTTTGGAACACCAGTGCATTCTGGACGATTTTGACAGCGCTGGTGATCGGTGCTGCCGTGCTGTACGCCATTGTACTGCTCTACGCATTTCCCCTGCTGGCACGTTTTGAAAATACGACGCTTGGCATTTTAAGGACCTCCTTTGCCGTCGGGGTTCGCTATTTGTTCTGCACCCTGCTGATGGCGTTCATTTACGCTGTCATGGGGTGGATCACAGTTTGCGTATTCGCGCCTGCCTTTCTTTTGGGAATGGGCTTGTGTGCCATGCTATGTTCTTTCCTCTTGGTAAAAATCATTCATCTTATCGGCGGAGATCCCGATGCGGCAGATGAGGAATCGCACGATGAAGAGCGCTGATCTTGCCACCCTGCGCGCTCTGCATGGGCGCAAAAGATGGGAGCACATTTGGGCATACTACAAACTCCCCATCATTGGAATTTTAATCGTTTTATACATTTTCGGATATGCCGCTTATCGGCATTTCACCAAAAAAGAAACTGTACTGTACGTTAGCCTTGTGAACATTTCAGCCGGTTCTGATTTGACCGGGCAGCTTACTGACGGCTTTGCCCAATATGCGCATCTGACAAAAAAGCAGCAGGTCAACCTGCTGACCGGACTGATGATAAATGAAACTGCCAATGTCGATGAACAATATGTCTATGCCTCTGAGCTGAAGCTGCTGGCTGCTGTCAGCGCACAGCAATTAGATGTTATCCTAATGGACACCGCTGCGCGAGAGCAACTGCAAGACGAAGAGTATTTTCTTGACCTCCGCACATTGGATGCAGATTTCGGCAGCTTGGATGAATTGTCTGCCGATGGCGTAACGCTGGATATTTCCGACACGCCCCTCATAGCACAAGCCGGCTTCGAGGGATCCGTTTACCTCGGTGTCATTGCAAATGCACCGCACCCGGAGCGCGCAGCTGCCTATATTCGCTATCTTTTGAAGTAGTAAAGCTGCTTCTTTTTTGTTCGATACATTCAGCAAGGAGAGATACACATGGATATTGTAACGATTGGTGAAGTTTTGATCGACCTGACCCAGACCGGCAGGGATGAACGCGGCATTCCGCAGTTTGCGGCAAACCCCGGCGGCGCCCCCGCCAATTTGGCGGTTGCCGCCGCCAAGTTGGGCGCACAGACTACCTTTATCGGCAAGGTGGGCGAGGATGCCTTTGGCCGCTATCTGACTGAGGTTTTGCAGGAAAACAAGGTAGACACCCGCTATATGGTCACCGATGCCGACCACCCCACCACCATGGCCGTTGTTTCGGTGGATGCCTCCGGTGAGCGGGATTTCAGCTTCTACCGCAGTGCCAACGCCGATGTAATGCTGTGCAAAGAGGACATCCCGGAGGAAGCCCTGAAAGCAGCCAAAATCGTGCATTTCGGCTCGGTCAGTCTGACCGCCGACCCCGCCCGCACCGCTACGCTGGACGCCGCCGCCCGTGCCAAAAAGCTGGGGGCAATCATCACCTACGACCCCAACTACCGCGCCAACCTTTGGCACAGCGAGGAAGAAGCGATTGCACAGATGAAAGCTCCCCTGCCGCTGGTGGATATCCTGAAGGTTTCGGACGAGGAGCTGCCCCTGCTGACCGGCATCACCGACTGCGAAAACGGCACGGCGCAGCTGGCACAAAACGGAATTCGGCTGATTTTTGTCACCTTGGGTGCAAACGGTGTGTTCTACCGCTTTGGAGAGAAAACCGGTCATGTAGCCGGTGTTCCCTGCAAGGTGGGCGACACCAACGGTGCAGGCGACACCTTCTTTGGGGCAGCGCTGTCCAAGCTGTGCAAGGAGGATTTGAACTCCCTGACGGCGGACAAATTGGAAAGCATTCTAGCTTTTGCCAACAAAGCGGCCAGCATCACCACCAGCCGCCGCGGTGCCATCCCCGCCATGCCCACCCTGACAGAAGTGGAGGGCTGACTCATGGCGCAGGAATTTTCCACACGATTTGCCCGCCATAAGGACGAGCTGGAATGGCTGTTCATGGAATTGTACAACAACCGGGAAGGGTTGGAGGTTCTGGAACGGGAGATGGCAGACGCCTACGACGCCCGCAGCGCCGAGCTGAAGGCGCTGGACAAAGCCCGTGCCGCAGACCCGAACTGGTACAAGCGTGGCAATATGTTCGGCATGACGATGTACACCGACCTGTTTGCCGGAAATTTGAAAGAATTGGCAAAGAAGCTGCCCTATTTCAAGGAGCAAAAGCTGACCTATCTGCACCTGATGCCTTTACTGCAGATGCCCCATCCGCACAACGATGGCGGCTATGCGGTGGAGGATTTCGATACCGTGGACCCGGCTCTCGGCACGAATAAAGACCTCGAAAATCTGACCCGCGAACTGCGCAAGGCCGGCATCAGCCTGTGTCTGGATTTTGTTATGAACCACACCGCCAGCACCCACCGCTGGGCCATGGCGGCCAAGGCGGGCGACCCGTGGTTTCAAGCCTACTACCACCTGTTTGATGACCGCACTATCCCGGACCGGTACGAGCAGACCGTGCCGCAGGTATTCCCCAACACCGCGCCCGGCAACTTTACCTGGTGCGAGGAGATGCACAAGTGGGTGCTGACCACCTTCCACGACTACCAGTGGGATCTGAACTACGCAAACCCGGCGGTGTTCGTGGACATGACCAAAAGTATTCTGCATCTGGCAAATCTGGGTGTGGAGGTGTTCCGCATTGACGCTGTGCCTTACATTTGGAAACAGCTTGGCACGACCTGCCGCAATTTACCGCAGGTACATACCATCGTGCGGATGCTGCGCATGGTTCTGGAATGTGTCTGCCCGGCGGTCATCCTCAAGGGCGAAGTGGTCATGGCGCCCAAGGAGCTGGCGGCGTACTTTGGCACACCCGAAAAGCCGGAATGTCACATGCTTTACAATGTGTCCACCATGGTCAACCTGTGGGCTGCCTTGGCAAGCCGTGACACCCGCCTGCTGAAGGCACAGCTGGACGCCCTGCACGCCCTGCCGGGCAACTGCTGGTTTGTAAACTATCTGCGCTGCCACGATGATATCGGCTGGGGTCTGGATGAAGCGGCTGAGAACCGTTTTGATATTGACCCCCAAAAGCACAAGGAGTATCTCTACCATTTTTATGCGGGCGATTTCCCCGGAAGCTGGGCAAAGGGAGAGTTGTACAACTACGACCCTGCTACCGGCGATGCCCGCAGCTGCGGCACCACCGCCAGCCTGTGCGGAGTGGAGCAGGCGCTGGAATCGGGCGATACGATCGCGCTGGACTACGCGGTCCGCCGTGACCTGCTGCTGCATAACGTCATGGCATTTTTGCAGGGATTTCCGATGCTGAACTCCGGCGACGAGATTGCCCAGCTCAACGGCTGGGATTATAAGTCCGACCCCAATCGGGCAGACGACAGCCGCAACCTGCACCGCAGTGCGTTTAACTGGGAAAACGCAAAACAGCGCACCCAAAAGGGTACGCTGCCGAACAAGCTGTGGCAGGGCATGGAAGAACTGCGCAAAATGCGGGCAGACGAGTGCTTTGCCCCGGATGCGTGGGTAACCACATGGGACACCCACAACCCCGGCGTCCTGGCACTGGTACGCAAGCACGGCGAGGAAACGCTGGTGGGGCTGTTCAACTTTACCGAGTACCCGGCAGGGGCCGGTCTTGACGCTTTGGGCGGCAGCTACCGTTCCGCAGACGGTCAGCCCGTCTGGCTGGCGGATGTAGAACTGGAACCGTATCAGGCACTGCTTGTGAAGAATGTATAAGCCTTGAGGCAGACATATATCCCCGTTCGGCTGCACCATCCATGCAGGTGGTTATGAAATGATTGTCAGGCATTTTACGTTTATGCCTTTTACGCTAGGGCGGGGCGTGGGAGTGAATCAGATTTGATTCACTTTTTCGGTTTTGATCCAAGATGGTCCTCGTGCGTATTTCGTACAATTTTTCAGAATTGGTCTAGTCACAAGTTCTCTTCCCTTCCGTGTTGTATCGTTATTCTGTGCAACCCTTTTGCATGCACTTTCCGGCGAGAAAAAAGAGCCTGGAGAACCTTACCGATTTGGTAAGGCCCTCCGGGCTCTTTTTACTCCAGTCAGTATCAGTCGGTCAATAGTAAGCGCAAATTGCTTACGAGACGTGCACAATTCACGGCGATAATCCACCTATGACGGATTTCATCAGCAGGGCTTGCTCATCATCCAAAACTGCAATCCGTTATCTGCGGCGCTCGTAAAGTGATATTTTTTCCATCACTTCCCGCTTTCAGGGAAGATGATTTTGTTGACAAAGAAGAAAATGACCATAGACACGCCGCCGTTCAAAACCGTCGTGCCGATGTTATAAATAAAGTCCGGCACCAGCAGCCCGGCTACGGCAACCCATACGCAGTTGATGGAGTTGACGATGCAGGTGATGACGCAGAAAGCCAGCACATACCACGCGATCTGCTTGCCTAAATTGCCCTTACTGCGGAACACGAAATTGCGCTGGATCGGGAAGTTGATGCACTCACCGATGACCATAGCAATCATATACGCGCAAAAGTACGGCAGACCGCCGTGGGCGGCATCGTAGCCGAGGATGTTCCACTTGAAGGTTTCCCCAAACAGGGTCACATCCACGCCGGGCCAGCCGAAATCCACCACCGGCAGACTGCTGAACGCAGCGGGTAAAAATTGCAGCAGCAGATACTTGAACACGGTAATCAGATTCGACACGATGACGAACAGACCGCCCTCACGCACCCACTTGGCTGCGGCGGGGTGTTTAGCCGCAAAATTATTCCAAAACTGCATAATGCAACCTCCATCAAGCGCCGCGCAGACGCTTTTCCATCTGCGCATTCAGCACCACATTCTTAATCGCTTCATAAATCACCCGCACAAGACCCAGGATCCAGAAGCCCTGCAATTCCATGACAATGCCGTCCACCATGCCCATGCTGATGGCACCGTTCGTCATCTTTGCCAGGGCGCGAAGGGGCATATTGTACTGGAACAAGATGTTCAGGTCCGGCTTGCCGCGTTTATAGCTGGCATCCAGCAGGATCGTCAGCACAAGCCAGACAAGCCAGCCCAGCGGGCTGCGTGCGTGGTTCAGTTCGCCCAAGGTCAGATTGCGGTCAATTTTGGTTTTGCCATTCGGGATGGGATGCCCCAGCAGCTTTTCAAAGTCTGCATCGGAAACGTGCAGCACATCGCCCTTATAATAGCAATCCAAGTTCCTATCCTCATACGGATGCACGGTAGCCGTTCCATGCACGGAGATTTTCTCGCACAGCCGGATGTCCTCCACGCTTGCGCCGACAAGCAGCTCGTACTCGCCGCCCTCGATTTCCCAGCGGTTAGCCTTGACATTCCAGAAACGGAACGCCTTATCGTCCAGCATGATGGTGATGCGCTGTTTTTCACCGGGGGCAAGCGTTACGCGGGCAAAGCCTTTCAGTTCCTTTGCAGGGCGGAAAAGCTCACTGTTCTTTTTAGCAATATACAGCTGCACAATTTCCGTTCCTGCCACACTGCCGGTGTTCGTTACGGTAAGGCTGACCCCCTGTTCATCGGTGACCAAATCGCTGTACGCAAACGTCGTGTAGCTCATGCCATAGCCAAACGGGAAGCGCACAGCTTTTTCCGCCGTGGTAAAGTAGCGGTAGCCGATGTACAGCCCCTCGCGGTACTCCACAGTCTTGCGGCGGGTGGCAAAGTCGGCGGCGCTGGGGACGTCGGCGTAGGCCAACGGCCATGTTTCTGCCAGCTTGCCGCAGGGGTTGACCTTGCCTGTCAGCGCATCCGCAACGGCGCCCGCCCCCGCCTGACCGCCTAAGGCGGCGTACAACAGGGCTTGGCAGTTGTCCAGCCACGGCGTTTCGACTACGCTGCCGCTGTACAATACCACGGCAATTTTCGGGTTGACAGCCGCCACAGCCTGCAGCAGATCCACCTGATTTTGCGCAAGGCGCAGATTGCTGCGGTCAAGACCCTCACTCTCAGCGATTTCATCCAGACCCATGCACAAAATAACTGTATCCGCCTGTGTCGCCAGTTCGCAGGCGGATTTCTGCAAAGCAGCATCCGGCTTACCGTGGCGGTCAAAGCCCTGCTGATACCCGATGACGTTCAACTCGGAGTCGATCAGCTTATCCAGCAGCACGTCCACCTGTGTCGAGTTCACCATGCTGGAGCCTGCGCCCTGGTAGCGCGGATTTTTGGCAAAGTCGCCGATGACGGCCACCTTGGTACCCTCCGCCAACGGCAGCAAAGAGCCCTCGTTTTTCAGCAGCACAAGGCTTTCCTCGGCGGCGCGGCGGGCAAGCGCATGATGGGCTGCCGCATCAAACTCACGCGGGGCAGCGTCCAGCGCAGCCTTGGTATCAAACACCAGCGGCAGCAACTCTGACAGGCGGGCGTCGATGTCGGATTCAGAGATTTTCCCGCTTTCCACCGCCGCCAACAGTTCGCGCACACTGTCCCCGCCGGGCGCGGGCATTTCCAGCGTGGAGCCGTTTTTCACACCCAGCGCGTGGTCGTTGCTTCCGCCCCAGTCGGTGATGACCGCGCCGTCAAAGCCCCACTCACCGCGCAAGATCTCCATGAGCAGGTGCTTATTCTCGTTGGCATAGGTACCGTTCACAAGATTGTAGGACGACATAATGCTGCGGGGATGCCCCTCTTTGACGGCAATTTCAAACCCGGTCAGGTAAATTTCCCGCAGGGTGCGCTCGTCCACGATGGAATCCGAAGCCATACGCCGCGTTTCCTGACTGTTGACGGCAAAGTGCTTCGGGCAGGCAGCTACGCCCTTGGACTGGATGCCGCGAATATATCCCGCCGCCAGCTTGCCCGCGAGATACGGATCCTCGGAGAAATACTCAAAGCTGCGCCCGCACAGCGGGTTGCGCTTCATGTTAAGCCCCGGTCCCAACAACACCGACACTTCCTGCGCAGCGGCTTCCTCGCCCAAGGCTGCGCCGATTTCCTCGCCCAGCGCGGCATCCCAGCTGTTCGCAACAGCCGACGCCGTGGGGAAACAGGTGGCGGGCACGCTGGGATTCAGCCCCAAGTGGTCGCTCTCCCCCGCCTGCTTGCGCAAGCCGTGGGGACCGTCCGACAGCCAGATCTGCGGGATGCCGTGTTTGGGCATACCCCGCGTTTTGAAGGTTTCCGCGCCGGAAAGCAGCGCGCATTTTTCTTCCAAGGTCAATTCTTTCAGCAAAAGTTCTGTATTTTGCATATATTTTCCCTTCTCATAAGAAAAGCCGCATCCAACGCCTGCAAGCAGACATCAGACGCGGCTTTTATTCAGCAAGTACCGTTATGTTTTATCAGGGGCAATGGACGCTTACTCTGCCGCCAGCGTGACCACAGCCTCGTTGATGGAGTAGGTGTTGCTGTAGCCCCAGCCGGAGACGATTTCGTCGTGGGCGGGGATGGTCAGCTGCTTGCTGCCGTCCTCCCCCTCGGTGATGGGTACCGTCAGGGCATCGCTGCCGTTCAGGGTCATGGTAAGGGCATCGTCCTGCACATCCACCAGCGTGCCGGTGATGGAGGCAGAGCCGTCGGCGGCAGTCAGCGTGCAGACCTTGTGGGAGTAATCCACCAGCAGCACGGCATCCGTTGCGGTGGGCGTTTCGCCCTGCACCAGCTCATAGCTGCCCGTGTACTGCTCGGTGACCAGATCCTCGACCTGCACTTCAAACGTAGCGGTTGCACCCAGGAAGGAGGCCGTCACGGTCTTGATGCCTGCGGTGTCGCTGTCGTAACCGGTGAAGGTCAAGCGACCGCCCCAGATGGACTCCTCCGCACCGTTGGCGCGGGTAGCCGTCACAACCAGCTCGCCGGGGTTGAAGATGTCGCCCGTGTAGAAGGTGCGCAGGTTGGAGGCATCGATCGTCAGGCTCTTGGCAGGGGCATAGGGCTGACCGTAGATGTTGATGTTGCGGGTGAACGCACCGCCCATAACGCCATAGCTCAGGCTGGCTTCCATGCTGTATACGCCGTGGTCGGTGTCAAAGACGAAGATATCCGCATCTGCGCCGCCATCCACATCGGTGGGGCGCACGGTGCCGTCGGCGTCCTGATTGCCCAGCAGATGAATGACGAAGTTCTTCTCGCCGTTTTCATCGTAGTTGTACCAGTAGCCGTAAACATGGGAGATAGAGTCGCCGCCCACGGAGGTGCTGGGACCGCTGAAGGAACCCCACATCGAACCGTCGGTGTAGCAGTACATATCAAGACACGCCGGGTCCACGATGGTGCTGAAGCCTTCGGTGTACTGACCCTCGAAGAAGTAGGCGACTTCTCCGTTCGGCTCCTTGGCTTCCCAGGTTTCCTGCGGGATGGCAACAAGGTCATCCAGCGTCTTGGAGGTGAACTCGTTGTCGTTGTAGTTCATAACGGGACCATCGGCAGAAGTCTGCGCCGCATCGGGGGCAACCTCCGCATCGCCGTTCGAGGGCAGGCTGCTGCTCTGCAGGGAGAAACCGCCCACGCAGACTGCAGCGACCACAACCACCGCACCGGCGGCAGCAAACTGTTTTCCGGTGGCTTTTGCCTCGCCGGTTTTCGTCTGCTTGCAGAAGCAGGCGATCACGCTGAGCAGGCAGGCAATGAACGTGCCGACCATATAAAACACGCACAGACCGGCGTTGCCGCCCGCAAAGGTGACATGGTTGATGACGTCGGCAAAGACGAAATACAACTGCACAACGACAAGATACAGGGCAATGTTATAAATGACCGCCTGAATCAGCGCGCTGAACGGAACGGAAACAAAGAAGAAAACGAGCGAAGCGGCAGCGCCGACCAGCAGCACCACGCCGGCCATCGTGCCGGAGTGACCCAGAGGGGCAGCCGTGGCCTGTGTGAGCAGGAATACAATGCCGGTGATCAGCGCGACCAGCGCTGCGGCAAGGCAGAACCAGCTGCCCAGCCCTTTATTTTTCAAGCCTTTATTCATCGGGTTCCACCTCCATCAATTCTTTTTGGCGGCACGATTCTTCCGCTTTTCTTCGGAGAAAACGTCCGTGTAGGTATGCAGCACATACATCACGACAGCGGCAACGGCCAGTGCGCAGAACACAACATCGAGAGCGCGCAGGGTCGTCTGCCACCACGGGGCTGCGTCGGAAACGACAACGTCCTCCGCGCCGGAGCCGCCCATAGAGGACTGCAGCATGATGTAGTACAGATAATGGTTGGAGTCGATGACCTTCTGCAGCAGATCGCCGTCATCGGTGCTGGTGATCAGCTTCTCGATTTCGTTCGGGCGGGCGGTATCCAGGCAGAAGATGTTGTTGCCTGCCATCAGCATTTCGGGGGCGGAGGAATACTCGGACGCAGTCAGCGCATCGTCGATGATGTAGCCGCCGTAGTTCCACTCGTCGCGCAGGATGTGCTGGATGCCCTGGTTGGCGGCAGCGTACATAACGCCGATACGGTTGTAAGCGGTCATAACGCCGAGAGAATCGCCCTCAGCCAGAGAACCCTCAAAGGCGCGCATATAGATCTCGCGGATGGACTGCTCGTTCGCAAAGGTGGAAATGCCCTGACGGCCGGCTTCCTGCTCGTTCAGGAAGAAGTGCTTGACCGTACCGATCAGACCCTTGTTGCGCATACCGTGGGAAACGGCCTTGGCAGCATAGTAGCTGAGAACGCCGTCCTCGGAGAAATACTCAGAGGTACGACCGGAGTAGGGAGAGCGCAGGGTGTCCGCGCCGGGCGCGTAGGCGATGGGGATGGACGCATACAGCGCATCCTCGCCGTACATCTCGCCAAAGCGGGTCTGCACATCGTGGTTCCAGGTTGCGCCGACGATGGGCAGCGTAGCCCAGCCGGTGCAGTTGCGGCGGTCGCCGTACTTAAACTGACCGTTCATGCCCTCGGGACCATCGACGATGGTGCAGCCGGGCTTGTTGACAGCCTTGACAGCCTTGATGCCCTTGGAGTCGCCCATGTTGATGAGCAGATCGCTCAGCGTCAGCTGAGAAAGGAAGTCGTTCCACTTCGGGTCGTCGAAGGCGACGCCGATCATATCGCTGAAGTTGATCTTCTCATCCAGCTCCACGCCGAGGTTGAAGTCGGAAACGCTCTTGGCATCGGCTGCCTTGACGTAGGTCTGCATATTCAGACCGTTGTACAGCTTATCGTTGACCGTCAGGGTCTCCAGCGTGGTGGGGTAGGTCGTATCCCACGCGCTGCGGGACAGATAGGTGATTTTTTCGTCGTCGTTCGCCCAGTAGTTCACATCAGCGTCGTCGAAGGTGTTCGTGACTTCCACATCGCTGTTGTAACGGGAGTTGCGGTACTTTTGGGTATCGACCTCGGTGTTGGGGGCGGTCCAGGTGGCCACGGCGGCGGTGTTGCCGGTGACGACATTGCCGTCCTGATCGATCAGCTTGCCCGCAACGGCGTCACCGCACTTGGCGGCCAGCACATTGTTCAGTGCCTCGTGTGCGCCGTTGCCGACGGCGAAGTAGTAATCGCCCGCATCGAGGATGTAGCCCTTTGCGCCGTTGGCGTCATAGGACGCGAGGAAGTAGCCGGGCACATCGACCGTGACAGTCTCGGATGCACCTGCGGCCACGTCGATTTTGTCATAGCCCAGCAGCTGGATCGAGGACTTTTCGACGTTGTTCTGCTTGTCGTAGTCGGTGTAGGGGGTCTGTGCGTACAACTCCACCGTAGCCTTGCCGTCCCTGTCGCCGGTATTGCTCACCGTGACAGTCGCCGTAAAGGTGTCGGTGTCGCTGTTGTAGTCCAGTTTGTCAAGGTTGTACTCATAGTTCGTGTAGGACAGACCGTAGCCGAAGGGGAAGCAGACCTCCTCGGCGTAGTTCCAGCCGTCGGTCGAGGCTTTGGTGCCAACCGTGGAATCGGCGTTGCCCTGACCGAGGATGGTGTCCTCGTAGCGGGTCTCGTAGTAGCGGTATCCGACGTAGATGCCTTCGTTATAGCTGACAAAGCTGTCGCCAGCCGCGCGGGGCGTTTTGCTGCCGTAGTTGTAGGCGTGCAGACCGAAGTTCTCGGCACTGGGCGCGGACAGGGAGTTGGCGGCAAAGGTGGCGGTGGTGTGACCGGAGGGGTTGACCTCACCGGTCACAACGCGGATGGCGCCGGGCATACCGTAGAAGCCGGGGTTGCCGACCCACAGCACGGCGTCAACATTGTACTCGTCCAGCCAGTCCATCTCCATCGCAAAGACGGAGTTCAGCAGGACGACGGTTTTCTTGAATTTGCCGGAGTCCTTGATTTTCTGGAAGATTGCCTTCTCGTTGTCGTCCAGCTCCAGCATACGCTTGCCCTCGTCGTTGACCATCGCAAGGTCGTTGCCCTCGGTGGCAAAGCGGGACAGCGTAACAAACGCGACATCGCCGTAGGACGCAAACGAGTCGGTGACGCTGCCGGTGAACAGCGCCGGGTCATATTCGCCCACGCTGGAAACGCTTCTTTCTTTCGGCGCAGCGGCGGAAGCGTAGGCGTCCAGCACGGTTTGGTTCACGTTGAAGCCGGCATCCTGCAGGGCGTCAACGGGGGTTTTCTGGTAATCCGGGTTCGTGGAGGAACCGCCTGCGGTGCTGCGGAACACCGGGTCGATGCTGCCGCGGCCAAAGACCGTGACGTTGCGCTCAGACTCGGAAAGCGGCAGGGCGTTGTTGCGGTTGTAGAGCAGCACGCTGCCCTCTTCCTCCTCCTGCTCACAGAACTGATAAGCGGCTTCGATGTACTTTTCGTAGCTTGCGTCAGACAGGGTGCCGTCAGCGGAGAACTCCGTGCCGCCGTAAGATGCGTCAGAGCCTTCGATGCCGAGTGCATGGTTGACTTCGCCTTCCTGCTGGAACGCAATAGTCGTTCCGGTCAGGACAAGGTTGGCCACCAGCACAGCCGCGCCGGACAAGCCCAGCCAACGGCGGGACTTGCTTGAGGTTTCCTTTTGTGCCATAGGTTTTTCTCCTTCCTAAACTGTCACAGATGAATGATCCGATGCGCTTGCTGCCAAGGGCTGCGCATTTCCCTTTTGCAGAAGCCTTTCGTATCTTTTTCACAAAGCTATCATAAAGGGAAGTGTTGACCGGGTCAATGCAGTTGGCGTAAACGTCAAAAAACACGGCACAAATGACAAAGAAGAAAAGCGACCGCCTTTCGGCAGTCGCTTTTGGGTTATGCAGTTTCTTTTTGGCTTTTCCCGCAGGGGAAGGTGACAACTAAGTAAAAAATCGAGTCCTCCACAAAGCAGTCTGCCGTGCCGCCGTACAGCTCAGCAATGCTTTTGATGCTTTTTATGCCGTAGCCATGCTCCTCGGTATCCTGCTTGGTTGTGACGATAGCGCCGTCCCGCAGCGTCGGCGGTGCGGGGGTGTAGTTCTGCACGCGGATGACCGCCATGTCACGGCAGCGGCTGATGTCCAGTGTGATGACCCGCTTAGACGCATCGCTTACCTGCGTCAGACACTCAATGGCATTGTCCAGCGCATTGCCCAGCAGGGAGTAAATGTGGTAGTGCTTCATATTCTCCAGACAGCTGCCGTCTGCCGAGCAGACCAGCTGAATACCTGCCTGCCCGCAGAGTGCCGATTTTTGGGTCAGTGTGATGTCCAGCGCCTTATTCCCGGTGAAATAGCGCAGGTTCAGGTTGTTCATTTCTTCTTCCAGCCGGGCGCGTTCCTCATCCGTGGCGCGGGAATACTGCTGTTTCAGGTCATGGTAGCGGATGTTGATTTTTTCCATGTCTTTTTTTGCCTGCTCATACTGCTGCTTGTCACATTCCAGCAGCTGCGCCAGCATTTCATTCTCGTGTTCCAGACTCTTGATGTTGCAATTTGAAAATTCCAGCGCCAGAATCGTGATGGCAAACAGGATGCAGAACGCATTCAGCGCCAGATAGGCGGTCGGGTAGGACTCTGCGCTGCTGTCCAGGACATCCTCCAGCACAACACTCAGGTAGACCGCGGCAATCAGGAAAAAGCCGGAGTAAAGCACGGTCTTGACATTGTCAAACAGCAGGCACCCGCGCCGGATGCGCAGGGTGAACAGCAGGTAGATGACCAGGCAGACCACAAGGTTGCTGAAAAGCAGAATGACAAAGTCAACGCGCCTGTCCGTGCGCCCATGCTGAATCAGCCAAAAAATGGGCATATAGGCCAGCTTACTGGCAATGTGCTGCACCGCGTAGGCACAGGTTGTATAAAACAGGGCGTGCAGCGGGCTGCAGTCAAAGCTGAACCATATCAGGTCAAACAGCAGCGTCGTATACAGCAGCAATTTTGCCCAAAGCGGCAGGAATGCCAGGGTGTCCGTCAGCGCAAGAAAGGCCCATACACCCGCCGCCAACCGCGGAACGAAGCAGCTGCGGCGCTGCCCCCACGGGACAAACAGGCAGGCGCATAGAATCATACCCAGCTGGATTTGCTGGTTCAGTATCCAATTTATGACCGGCACGGGTCTTCCCACTCCTTTTTTGCCATATATCGGGAGAATGCTTCGGTGAAGGCGTCCTTGTAGGTGCGCCCGATGGGCAGTGCCGCCCCGCCGATATAGACATTCATACGGCTTACCGCCGTGATACAGCGCAGGTTCACAAGATAACTGGCGCTGCATCGCACAAAGCCGTAGGGCGTCAGCTGCGCCGCGATTTCCTGCATCGAACCGCGGTTTTTGATGATCTCGGTCTTACCGTCCCCGCCGCACAGGTTGTACAGCAGGTCGTGCTGGCGCACCTCCACATAGGCGATTTCCGCTGCATCCAGCAGCCGCGTCACGGTGCCGTCCTTGACGACAATGTGCGGCGGCGCAGTCTTTTGACCGGCGCGCTTTTGCAGCACCTTCAGCGCCCGCGTCAGATACATATGGAAGGAGTACCACTGTATCGGCTTTACAATAAAGCCCAGCGCCCCGACACTGTACCCGTTCAGCGCGAATTGCTGCAAATTCGTGCAAAAAATGAGGATGACGTCTTGATCTGTCTCCCGGATTTTTTCGGCCAGTTCCATGCCGGACATCTGCGGCATATCAATGTCCAGATATAAAATGTCAAAATCACGGTCTTGCGCCGCCAGATAGACTGCCGCACAGTCGAACTCCTGTACGTTCAGTTCTGTGCCGTTCTCCGCGCCAAACCGCGCCAGTGCCTGTTTCAGTTGGTCTCTTTCTTGTTTTTCATCGTCCACAATGCCGATTCGGATCATCGTGCGTTCCTCCCTCCGCGCAAGGATCTATACAAATATGATATACCCCCGAACGCAGCCGCGTCAACCTTTTACGAGCGAATCGTCCAATTTTTCCAAGATATTTCAGGTGGCAGTTGCCGCAGTTGCAGCCGCCGTAGATGGGATCATTACCCGTACCGTCTATCCCGAAGTGCCGCCGCGGGTGGAATACGCTCTCTCCGACTTAGGCGAATCCATGCGTCCCATCATGGATGCAATGGAGATTTGGGGGACGGCATATAAAAAATCGAAGGAATAAAAAAGCAGCACAGCCCCCGCCAGAAACTCATAGAGCTTGGCGGGGGCTGTACTATTTTAATCAGCCAATATTTAAATCAGGCCCATCAGGCTGGGCAGGCCCAGAGACAGGGCCGGGATGTAGGTGACAGCCAGCAGGGCGGCAACCAGTGCCACAAAGTAGGGGATCAGCTTGGACGTGACCTGCTCGATGGAGACATGACCGATGCCGCAGCCGACGAACAGAACCGAGCCGACCGGCGGGGTGATGTTGCCCAGGCACATATTGAAGATCAGCATAACGCCGAACTGGATCTCCGTCATGCCAAAGCTGGTGGCGATGGGCAGGAAGATCGGGGTGAAAATCAGGATGGCCGGGGTGATGTCCATGAACATGCCGATGACCAGCAGGATGATGTTCATGAGCAGGAAGATGATGTACTTGTTTTCAGTCAGGCTCATCAGGCCGTTGGAGATGGCTGCCGGGATGCCGGAGTAGGCCATAACGAAGGACATGGCAGAGGAGGCAGAAATCAGGAACAGGATGATGCCGGACGTTTTGGCGGAGTTGAGCAGGATGCCAAGGAAGCCTTTGAAGTCGATGCTCTTATAGACGATGGAAAGAATCAGGCAGTAGAGAACCGCGACACCTGCGCCCTCAGTGGCGGTGAAGATACCGGAGACGATGCCGCCGATGACAATGACGATCAGCAGCAGAGACGGCACGGCGTCCCAGACGGTCTTGGCAATGCTCTGGCTGTGGTCAATGCCGGTGGCTTTCATGCCGGCCTTTTTTGCGCCGATGAACGCAACGACCATGCAGCACAGGCCCATCAGGATGCCGGGAATGTAACCGGCCATAAACAGCGTGGAGATGGAGACACCGCCCGCGACGGTGGAGTAGACAATGAAGGCAGACGTCGGGGGAATCAGCAGGCCGGTGGGGGCGGAGGCAATGTTGGCGGCGGCGGAGTAGGCGGGGTCGTAGCCGTTTTCTTCCTCAATGGGGCTGATGCAGCCGCCCATGGCGGATGCGGCAGCAACGGAGGAGCCGGACAGCGCACCGAACAGCATGTTGCCCAGGATGTTGGCCTGCGCCATGGAGCCGGGGATCTTGCCGACGAACAGCTGGGCAAAGTTGACCAGGCGCTTGGCAATACCGCCGTTGTTCATGATGTTGCCGGCCAGAATGAACAGGGGCACAGCAAGCAGTGAGAAGCTCTCCACACCGGAGTTCATCTTCTGCATCGTGATAAAGGTGATCTGGTCCCAGGACAGGGTGGACATGGCGGTCACGATAGACGACGCCACAATGCTGATGGAGATAGGCACGCCGAGGAACAGCAGCACGCCGAACACGGCGAACAGGATAACGGTGGTCATGGTGATACTCATTTGTCTGCACCCTCCTTGGATTCAACTTTTTCGCCGGTGACGTCCTCATAGATGTTGATGATCTGCGCCAGGACGATGAACACGCCGGAAATCGGGGCGATGGAGTAAACAAGGCTGCGGGGAATACCCAGCAGGGCCGAGAACTCGCGGCTGGCAGAGACAGCCAGCTTAAAGCCGCCGATAGTGAATACGAAGATGGCCATCAACAGAATCAGACCATCTATGACCACCAGCAGGGCGGTGTGCGCCTTGCCGGTGAATTTGTCGCGGATGAGGGTCAGGGACATGTGCTCCCGGGTGGAGAAGGCGTAGGCCGCGCCGATGAAGCCGGTCCAGATCAAGCTGTAGCGGACAAGCTCCTCGGTGAAAGCCACGGGGCTGTTGAGGATATAGCGGGAGAAAACCTGAATCAGAACCAGCACCGTCATAAAGGTAAGCAGTACGGCGCAGGCAATGCTCAAAATTTTGTCCATCCAGAATTTGATGGCAGCAAAGGTGTTTTTCATGGCTTACTCCTCCCCTCTTGCGGCGTCGATGGTATCCAGCAGCGTCTTGACGCCGGGATACTGCTCCTCGTAGGCTTCGATCATGGGCTGGGTTGCCTCGCGGAAGGCTTCCTTGTCGACGTCATAGACGAACTCAACGCCCATCGTCTCCTGTGCTTCCTTGACGGCCTCCTCCACAGCGGTGTCCCACATGACCTTGTGGGCATCGGTGGAATCGTGAGCGGCCTCCAGAATGATTTCCTGATCCTCGGGGCTGATGGTCTCCCAGACCTTCTCACTCATGATGAGGACGTCGGGGATCATGGCGTGCTGATCCACCGAGTAGACCTTGCAGACCTCGCCGTGCTTGCCGGTGGTCAGGGCGGTCTCGTTGTTCTCGGTGCCGTCAATGATGCCGGTCTGCAGCGAGGTGTAAACGTCACCGTAGGACATGGCGACGGGAATGCCGCCCAAATAGCTCATCATGTCGGTCTGGCTCTTCATATCCTGCACGCGGATCTTCAGGCCCTTCAGGTCGGCGGGCGTGCGGATGGCGCGATCCTTCGTGTAGAAGGAGCGTGCGCCGGAGGTGTAATAGGTCAGCGTGACAAAGCCGTCGTCACCGGTGGAGAGGAAGAAGTCCTGCATCTCCTGCGAGTCCATGACATGGTAGAAGTCATCGGTATCGTTGAAGATATAGGGCAGGCCGAAGGTGTTGAAGGCATCGTTGTAGGTAGCCAGACCGGGTGCAGAAACCTTGGTCATGGCGATAACGCCGGCCTGCAGCTGCTCAAGGTTCTCGTTTTCGCTGCCGAGCTGGCCGTTGGGGAAGATCTTGACCTGGATGCGGCCATCGGTCTTTTCAGCGACCTCGTCCGCGAACTGGGTCATGGCGATGTGGACAGTGTGGGTCTCGGACAGGCCGTGGGCCAGAGTCAGCACCAGCGGATTCTCGGCGCTGTAGCCGGTGGAGTCGGCGGTGGTGCCGGACGCGCCGCAGCCGGTCATAACACCCAGACTGAGCGCAGCCGCAGCAGCCAATGCTGCGAATTTTTTGAACATAGTATTTCTCCTTCTTGTATGTATGCCGTTTTCCCCTTGGCCCCCTCTGAGAGGGGGCTGCCGCCGCAGCGGCTGGGGGAGAGAACCGTGCCATTACCCGAAATATTTCGGGCTGCGGCAAGGTTCAACCCCTCCGCCCCTACGGGGCACCTCCCCTGCTAGGGGAGGCAAGAAGCTGGGTTACATCCCGATCAAATCAAACTGTTCGAACGAGACAAGTACCTCGTGATCCTTCTTGGGGTTGGGGTATTTGATCTGGACGCTCTTGAGGCGCTGGCTGTAGTACCAGCCGCTCTCGGCCTCCTCAAACTTGCGGCGGTGCAGGAAGTGCGGCAGCTCTTTGCCGTCCACCTGCACATAGAACGGGGACTTCTCGCGGTGGATCATATCGAGGTACATGCTCTCGACGGCGGTCTCGTAGCTGCCCTCATTCGTGAAGGTCACGACGGTCTTGACGCCTGCCTTGACGGCGATCTTCGTCTTGAGATACGCGCCCTTGCGGTAATCGTTCGTGTGGCCGTCATCCTCGTACAGCGTGAACTCGGAATCCACATCGGGGGCCATCAGGATGTCCAGCGCGGTGGTCTTTTCGGTCATCAGATTGTGCAGCTTGTTGCCGCTCATCGGGATGATGGCACCGCTGCGCACAAACAGCGGGATGCTGGCAATATCAACCGGCACCTCAATCGTCTGGCTGGGGGCGTATTCCTCGCGGGTGTAGAAGTCGTAGAACCGCTCGTTTTCGTTCTCGGTCACGGGCAGGTAGACCGGGCGGACGGTCTGGCCCTTTTCAACGACGTTCGCAACCAGCAGAGAATCACCGAACATGAAGTCCACGCCCTCATCGTAGGTTGCCGGGTCGTTCTGGAAAACGCTGAACGTCGGCTGCCAGATGGGCAGGCCGTTCTCATGCGCGCGCTCCATCAGGGAATACAGCGTCGGGCTGAGCTTATAGCGGAAGTCAATCGCGTCCTTGATGTACTGCTTTTTGTCGCTGTACATCCACGGCTCGGTGACGGTGTTGTCGGTGTTCGTGGAGTGGATGGAGAAGCGCGGCTGGAAGATGCCGTTCTGCACCCAGCGCACGAACAGCTCGCCCTCCGGCGCGGGGCCGAAGAAGCCGCCGATGTCGCAGCCGTGGTTGGACACGCCGCAGAGCGCCATGCCCAGAATCGTGGCGATGTTATATTTCAGGGTATCCCAGTGGGTCAGGTTGTCACCGGCCCAGACCTGCGCATAGCGCTGGATGCCCGCATGACCGGAACGGCAGACCGAGAACGGGCGGCAGTCGGGGTCATACTCCTCGATGGCCTCGTTGGACAGCTGGCACATCAGGTTGCTCATGACCGGCTTCATCGTGCCAATCGTGCTGCCCTTGCCCTCAAAGTAAACCTTTGCGTCCTTGTCAACGAGGGAGTCATACTCGCAGTTGTCGTTCCAGATGGAACGGCAGCCGTATTTCAGCAGCGCGTCCTTAATGTACTGCTTCCAGTGCTGCCGGGTGGATTCCTTCGTGTAGTCCACAAAGAGGCCGGGGCCGCCCCACCAGGTACCGACAGCCAGACCGTCAAGACCTGCATTGTCGTCGGAGGCGGGCAGGAACATGCCCTTCTCCTTCATCTCGTTCAGCAGCGGATGGACGAGCAGCATACCGGGCTTGATGTTGGGCGAGACAACGATGCCGCGCTTTTCCATCTGGGCGAACCAGTCTGCCGGGTCCTTGAAGCGCTTGTGGTTCCATGTGAAGGTGCAGCGCTTGATGCCCTCGGCGGTCTCAACGGCGCAGTAGCCGCTGGACAGCTGGAAGCCGTCGGCAGGGATGCCTTCCTCGCGGGTCGTGTCGATGAAGTCCAGCACGGCATCGTCGCTGTTCTCGGGCAGCTCGGGGTAGTACATCGAGCTGCCGAGGTAGCCCAGCGCGGCCTTCGGCAGCATGACGCTCTTGCCGGTCAGGTCGGTGTAGCGCTCGATGATCTCGCGGATGGACGGACCTGCGATCAAAAACAGGTCAATGTCGCCCGTGTCGGTGCGGTAGGACGAGTAGCGGTGCCAGTAGTTGCGCTTCTCGCGGCCCATGTTGAAATCGCACTCGGCGGTATTGTGGTAGAAGTAGCCGACAGCCTGCTTGGTGCCACGGTTCAGGCGGATATAGAACGGAATGTGCTTGTAGAGGGAATCCGTCTCCTTGGCGTTGTAGCCCATGGCGTCGCCGGGAGCCATATTCATGTATTTCTCGGCCTTGTTGATCTCGCCGGATTTCTCGCCGAAGCCGTAGAAGCAGTCGTCGGCCTCGATCTGGCTGGCGTGGATGCGGCGGTGGTTGCTGTCCTCGCGGTAGGCCAGGTCGGGAATATCGGCGTGCAGCAGGCTGCCGTCCTTATCATAGACCATGATGCGGAACGGTGCCTTCTCGATGACGACCTTGAGACGCGCCCCCTGGATAACGGCCTGCCTGTCGCCGTCGGTCAGGGCTGCGGCGGCGGATTGGACGCGCTTGCGGCAGTCCTTCATCAGCTCGTCGGTGCGGGACTCCCATGCGGTCATGGTCAGGCTGTAGGAGGCTTCATCCCAGTCGCCGTCAAAGCCCGCGCGGATGCGCAGTATATCGTCGGTCAGGAACCAGATGCGCAGCTCTACAGCGTTGGTGGCTACGGAATAATAGCTTCCGCAGTCCTTGACAGCGCCGCCGGTGTAGCACACTTTCATAGATTTTCTCCTTTCTATTTTGCGTATAATTGAATGGTGGAACTTGTTATTTGGCAGACAATGTGCATATTGTACAAAATTGCATAATATATTTTGTTCAGTCTGCACATTGTGCCCTTCTTCGCCTTTATAATAACAAATTCTCCACAATATTTCTTCCGTATTTGTAATGCAAATGTCGCAAAATGTGATATAATCGTGGCAAAGACAAAATTTAACAGGAGGAGTCGCTCATGATCCTGCAAAAAATGCCGCATTACGTGGATTCCATTCTGACGCAGGAGGATGCCAGTGCCGCCCTGCAGGACGGTCAGGTTGTCGTGGGCCTGTATACAAACCGGGAGAATGTCCAGTCGGTGGTCCACTCCCATCCGTATTATGAGATGATACTGCCGGTGGCGGGCAGCAGCGTGCGCTACTCCGTCGACGGCAGTGTCTACGATTTGCACCTGGGGGAGCTGATACTGTTTCCGGGCGAGATGTACCACTCCGGCAAGTTCAACATCACGGACACGACCTCGGAGCGGCTCGTCGTGCAGATAGCTCCCGGCATCTGGGAGCGTGCCTGGGCGCAAAGCGGCCTGCCGCGGCATGTCTGGTCGGGGGATCCTGTCATTCTGGACACTGACGCCGTCACGCAGTGGGACTTCCGCGGTCTGCTGGAGCGGATGGCCCAGACCGTGTATCTCGATGAAAAAATACGCGATACCGTGCAATGCTGCGAAGTCACGGAGCTGATTTTGCTGATCAGCCAAGTTGTGACCCGGCGGCACAATGCCCCGCCGCCCTCGGCCACCAGTTTGCTCGTCGCCAAGGCGGTTGCTTACCTTCAGGCCAACTACACCGACCCGCATCTGACCGTGGCCCAGCTGGCAAAGTACACCTACACCAGCCGGGAGCACCTGTCCCGCGTGTTCAAAGAGTACACGCTGGAAAGTATACACGGGTATCTGACCAACCTGCGTATGCAGCACTGCCGCAACGAGCTCGCCGACGGCACCGGCGTACTGGACGCCTGCACCGCCAGCGGTTTTGCAAATTACAGCAGCTTTTTAAAGAGTTTCCGCGCACTGTACGGCATCACCCCCGCCGAGTACCGCGCCCAACTAAGGCAGAGCCGCAGAACGCCATAAAGAAAACCGCACATTGCGGTGTGCCGTTCCTCGTGCCGTTCGGTATCGGCTACGGTGTCTGTTGCCTTGTAAACCAAAATCACCGCGATATAAACAAAAATCCGCCGGGGAGCCTTCCCAAAAACGGGAAGGCTCCCCGACGGTATTGCCTTAGGGGTCATTCTTATTATACGATGACTTTCCGTCCGCATCAAAGGTATTTCCGCAGGGTCGGCACAAGAACGCTCATATTGATCGGCTTTGCGATATGGTCGTTCATCCCGGCGTCCAGCGCCACCTGTTTATCTTCGGAAAAGGCATTTGCCGTCATGGCGACGATGGGGATATTTGCTTTTTGAGGATCGTCCATTCTCCGAATCTTTTTTGTCGCATCGTAGCCGTTCATCACGGGCATCTGGACGTCCATAAGGATCAGCTGATACGTTCCGTTCGCAGCTTTTTCCAGCATGTCCACGCATTCCACGCCGTCTTTCGCGCGGTCTACCGTACAGCCTTCTTCCTGCAGCAGCTCGGTGGCGATCTCCGCATTGAGGTCGTTGTCCTCGGTCAGCAGGATCCTTGTACCGCACAGGCACTTTTGATCCGAAGGGTTGATCTCTCGTTTCGCCTGTATTTCATCCTCGGACGCAATGCGGCAGGGAATGGTCACGGTAAACGTGGAGCCAACACCGATTTTGCTCTCCACCTCCACGGTACCGCCCATCAGCCCGACCAGCTTTTTCACGATGCCCATCCCGATGCCGCTGCCTTCCACCTTGCTGACGGTGGACGTGCGTTCCCGTTCAAACGGTTCAAAGATATGCTTCTGGAACTCCTGCGACATACCGATGCCGTTGTCGGCAACCGTGACCACCGTATCGCACCAGCCCTCTTTTTCGCCGGGCTTCTGCGTAACGCCACAGCGGATCGTACCGCCGGCTCCCGTGTATTTGACAGCGTTGCTGACGAGGTTTGTACAGACCTCCGTCAGGTGCGGAATATCCGCATAGATATACGGATACGGCAGCTGTGTTGTCACCGTAAGCGTCTGGCCCTTGCTGTCTGCCTGATTCCGGAACATGGCAAGGCAATTACGGAAATCCTTCTCGATATCCGAAACAGAATACTCTATTTCCGTCTTATCGTTCTCGATCCGGGCAAGATCCAGAACATTGTTCAGCAGCATCAGCAGGTTCTGTCCGCACACCTGGATGTTCTCCATATATTTTTTCAGCTTTGCAGGGTCGTCCGAATGCCGGGAGGCAAGGTCTGCGTAGCCGATAATGGCGTTCATGGGCGTGCGGATGTCATGCGACATATTGAACAGGAAGGTGGATTTGGCCCGGTTTGCGCTCTCGGCGTTTTCCGCAGCAATCTGCAATTTTGCATTCAGCTCCTGCGTATCGTTCGCGGCTTTTCTTGCGGCAGCTTCGGCTTTGCGTGCCTTCCGGAGCAGCTTCAGGATCGCGAGCAGAATGACTGCAACAAAAATGCTGCTGACCAGCAGGACCATGAAGAAGTTATCCCTTATAAACTCACTCAGGGTAACCTTCCGCGAGGAGCTCTTATACATTGCCAGAGAGCCGGTGAGCATATTGGTCGGCATGGCCTTGATCGTTTTGTTCAGTATGGACAGCAGATGGCGGTTTCCGCTATTGACCGCAAAGCAGGATTTGGCAGGGTTTGGAAGCGGAACGCTGTAAAAGTCGTATTTCTTGCTGTAGTTTTCCTGGCTGCTGACCCCTGTGACAAAGCAGTCCGCCTGTCCGTCCTTGACCAGCCTTGCCGCATCCTCCTGTGCAGCGCAGTCCACGATCTCCCACTGCGGATAATAAACCGCAATGTACCTTTTCAGGGAGAGCTTGTTTTGCGGAACGGCAACGCGGTTCGCTTGGTTTTCGTTAAAGTGCTGTTTGTTCGTGACCGCCATCATGTTGGAGGTCCACGTTGTGTTGGTACAGGCAACGCGATAGTCTTCCGCCAGATTGGGGCTCTGGTCGAAATGGAATACCATGTCGATCTCGCCTGATTTCAGCGCATCGAGTTCCGCTTTTTGGCTGTCATAACCGACCATCTGGAATACCAGTTCCTGATTTCCCAGACAATCTCTGGCAAACTGAATATAGTCCGTGATTGTCCCGGTAATCTCCCCGGTGGCAGGGTCATAGGTGCTGACGCCGCTGTCACCCGTCAGAAAGCCCATCCTGATCGCACCGTGCTCTTTGAGCCACGCCTTTTCCTCTCCCGTAAGGATCGGGGTATAATCCAGCGAGAAATACCTTTTATAGAGATCCGCCGTATAAAAAGGATCGGCGTCCTCCAACGCGCGCATCGCATTGTCCAGTTCTTCCTTGATATCCGCACGGTCTTTGTTGATCGCATAGTAGATGTCGGATTTTCCCACACGGGTCATGGTCGAGATGCCAAGCTCCGCCCAGAAGGATTCTTCCAGCGAAACAAAGCAGTCGATCTCATGGTTTGCCAGCTTTTGCTTCACATCCTCATTGTTGGAGATGTTGACGTGCTGCGTTTTCAGGTCGTATTTTTCTTCCCATTCGGTCAGCATGACCTCCGGTTTCGTTCCCATCAGAACGCCGATCTTTTTGCCGTTCAGCGTTTTGAAGTCGGAAGCGGAGATATCGGCGCGCGAGAGATCGGCGTAGAGGTAATATTTTTCCTCCCCCATCGGTTCGTCCGAAAACAGCATCTCCTCAGCGCGATCCTCCGTATAGGAAATAGCGCCCATGATGTCGATTTCGCCGTTTTCAAGTTTTTCAAAGCAGTCTGACCAGTCGCAGGTCACATACTCGAACTGCCAGCCTGTATAGCCGGATAAGGTCTGCAGCAATTCGTAGCCGTAGCCATTTCTTGCGCCCTTCTCGTTGACATAGTTGAAGGTATCCTCAAACGAGCCGACACGGACGACCTTTGCCGGGGCGGTTTCTGCGGCAGCCTTCACAGGGAGCACGACTGACAGCAACAGCAGCAGGCACAGCATCGCACAGATGCTTCTCCATGTCGGGGTCTGCATGACTTTGCGCGTTCCGGAGTTTTTCATTCTTTCCCATCTTTCTCCGCCCCAGGCGGCTGCATTTTGATTCCATTTCCGTACCGCCGATTTCAGGAAGGTCATGGCAGCCTCCATCGCATCGGGTTGTCAGCAGGCTTCTTGAACAGTATATACCAACGTATACAGTATATATTATAGCATTGTCGCGAAATCGTTTCAAAATTTTTTCGCTGGGCAGCGTAAGTAAATATAAGAAATAGCCATCTGAAATCCGTGACCTTCGGCATCTCAGGTGGCTATTTTTCAGACCGTCAAAAAACTGCATTTTTGCTCTATTGCGTGTGTAGGGGCGACCATTGGTCGCCCGCCAACGTACCGCAGCAACGCATTTTCTGGGATAGTTTTCTTACAAGGCAAACGGGTGCGGGCGAGCAATGCTCGCCCCTGCAAGAGTTTTTCGACAGTCTGAAAATGTGAATCGCTCCATGGGGAGTGGTTCACATTTTGTATATTATTCAGGCAGTTGAATCTCCGGCATCAGCTCATCGGAGACGACCTGCAGCATTTCCTCCAATTTAGCCAGGTCATCGGGACCGAAGCGCTGTTTAGCGCGCTCCATGACAAGGTGCAGGTAGGAATAACTGATGTTATAGTAATCAATGTACTTTTGGGTCGGGCGCAGGCGGTATTCCCGCTTGTCGATGGTGGATCGGATGCGCTCTACATAGCCTTTTTTGACCAGTGAGTTGATCTTATACGCGGCGTTGGGGGTAGAAAGATTCATCATGTGGCTGAACTGCGCAATCGTAGGTTCGCCCAATGCCATGATGACTTCCATGCAGAAAGATTCTACCGTCGTCAGCGTGGCCTCGCGATCCTCGAATCGACTGAAGATCTGCTTATAGAAGTGCAGTTTGAATTTGGTATATACCCGTCCGAATGTCTGGTCCAGCATAGCGAGAATCCCCCTGTAGGTTAGTGGATTTATTATAGCACATTCCGCCATGTAAAACCAGCCCTCAGGCATCCGTGAGAACAAACGTCAGCTCGGCGTTGGCTGCGCGCACACCGTCCACCCATGCGGTGGCCTTGCCGATGCCTACCGGGCCATGCTGTTCTATCAGCTCACATTCCAATATCAACACATCGCCGGGTATGACCTGCCGGCGGAAACGGGCGTTTTTTACACCGCCGAACAGGGCGAGCTTTCCGCGGTTTTCCGGCAGGCTTAACGCGGCTACCGCCCCGGTCTGGGCCAGCGCTTCCAGAATCAGCACACCGGGCATAACGGGGTGTCCCGGAAAGTGCCCCTCAAAAAACGGCTCCGTGCGGGTCACGCATTTGACGCCCCGCGCCCATTGGCCGGGGGTGTAGTCCAGGATCTTATCCACCAAAGCAAACGGGTAACGGTGCGGCAGGATCTTTTCGATCTCTGCCGCGCTCATGGCTCGGGGCGGCTCATTTGGCGTATAGTTCATCCTCATCCCTCCCAGCGTTTGAATACAACGCAGGCGTTATGGCCGCCAAAGCCCAGACTATCGCTCATGGCATACTCCGCCTGCGCCGCGCGCCCATGGTTGGGGATATAGTCCAGATCCAGCTCCGGGTCCGGCTCCTGCAAATTGACGGTGGCGGGCAAAAAGGCATCGTGCAGAGCCAGCGCGGTAAATACGCCCTCTACCCCGCCTGCACCGCCCAGCAGATGGCCGGTCATCGACTTGGTAGAAGACACGGCCAGCTTGTACGCATGGCCGCCGAACACCGTTTTGATGGCAGTTGTCTCGCAGCTGTCATTCAGGTGGGTGGACGTCCCGTGGGCGTTGATGTAGCCGATCTGTTCAGGCACTACCCCGCCGTCGGCCAGCGCCAGCCGCATACAGGCCGCACCGCCTGCGCCGCCCGGTGCCGGGGCGGTAAAGTGGTAGGCGTCGCAGTTAGCGCCATAGCCCACGACCTCGGCATAAATTTTGGCACCGCGCGCTTTGGCGGCCTCGAGTTCTTCCAGCAGCAGTACGCCGCTGCCCTCGCCCATCACAAAGCCGCTGCGGCGGGCATCAAAAGGGATCGAGGCCCGGACCGGGTCGTCCGCCGTGCAAAGGGCTTTCATGCTGGCAAAGCCGCCCACGCCCAGCGGGCTGATGCAGCTTTCGCTGCCGCCGCAGAGCATGCGATCCTCGTATCCATCGCGGATACGGTGGAACGCATCGCCGATTGCATTGGTGCCGCCTGCACAGGCGGTGGTGGGGCAGCTGCACATGCCCTGCAAGCCAAAACGGATGGCGATCTGCCCCGCCGCCATATTGCCAATGGACATGGGGACAAAATAGGGGCTGACCTTTTCAAAGCCGCGCTGCTGGCCGCGGGTGTGTTCTTCCTCGATGGTGGGCAGGCCGCCGATGCCGCTGGAAAGGATCACGCCAAACCGCGTATGGTCGATTTCTTCCAGCGCAAGGCCGCTGTCGCGGACAGCTTCGTCGGCGGCGGCCACGGCAAACTGGGTAAAGCGTGCCATTTTGCGGGCTTCGCGCTTGTCGATGCGCGCGGCGGGGTCAAAGTCCTTGACCTCTGCGGCCAGCTTTACTTTAAAATCAGCCGTATCAAAAGCCGTGATCGGTCCTACTGCGCAGCGGCCAGCCTTAATGTTCGCCCAGCTTTCTGCCACCGTATTGCCGGTAGGATTTACCGTGCCAAGGCCGGTAATAACGACCCGGCGTTTCTTTTTTGTGTCCATTGCACACCTCACATTCCCATTCCGCCGTCAACGCAAAGGACCTGCCCGGTAATATACCCGGCCTGCTCCCCTGCCAGAAAAGCCACCGCCGCCGCAACATCCTCGGCATGGCCGATTTTGCCTGCCGGGATGGCCGCTTCCGCTGCGGCGCGGGCCGGTTCTGACAGCACGGCGGTCATATCTGTTGCAATAAAACCGGGAGCCACAACGTTGGCGGTGATATTGCGGGCAGCATACTCTTTGGCAGCGCTTTTCGTCAGGCCGATCAGCCCCGCCTTGCTGGCTGCATAGTTGGCCTGACCCGCGTTGCCGTGCAGACCGACAACACTGCTGACGCTGATGATGCGCCCATACCGCTGGTGCATCATAAAGCGGCAGGCCGCTTTGGTGCAGAAAAATGCCCCCTTCAGGTTGGTGGCAAGCACATTGTCAAAATCAGCCTCGGTCATCCGCAGAAGCAATTTGTCGGCGGTAATGCCCGCGTTGTTGACCAGCACATCGATCCGCCCAAAAGCGGCAACGGTATCTTCTACCAGTTTCTGACATGCTTCGGGGCTGCGCACGTCCGCCTGCAGCGTGACAGCCTGCACGCCAAGGGCGCGGCAGGCTGCGGCTGTTTCCTCGGCAGCGGCAGCGCTGCCGGCATAGTTGACGGCAATGTTCATGCCGTTTTCGGCCAAAGCCCGGCAAATGGCACGGCCAATGCCTTTGGCCCCGCCCGTAACCAGAGCGGCACGGCGCAAGTTTTCGGTTTGCGGCATGGTCAGGCTCCTTTCATGGTGCGCAGCAGCTGTTGCAGCTGCGCGGCAGTTTCCACCGGATAGCACGAGATAGCACTTCCCACAGTCTTTTTGACAAACCCGGTCAACGCCCTGCCGGGACCGATCTCAATGGCGGCGTCCACGCCCAATTCTGCCAGACGGCGGACGGTCACCTCCCAACGCACGCCGGACTGCACCTGTTTTTCCAGCAGCGCGGCAATGGTGTCGGTTTCCTCCATCTCGTGTCCCAGGCAGTTGAACAGCACAGGGAACTGCATCGGCGCAAAGCGGACAGCCTTACATTTTTCCCGCAGTGCATCCCCTGCCGGGTGCATCAATGAGGTATGGAACGGGCCGCTGACATTCAGCGGCAGGCAGCGCCGTGCCCCGGCAGCAAGCGCCAACTCGGCAGCTTTATCGACAGCGGCCTTGTCGCCGCCAATGACCAGCTGGCCGGGGCAGTTGTAGTTGCAGATCTGCACAACACCTTCGTCGGCGGCTGCATTGCAGCATGCCTGCAAGGGGGCTTCATCCAGCCCCAAAACGGCTGTCATCCCGCAGGTGCGCCCCGCCGCAGCCGCAGCCATTGCCTTACCGCGGAAGGCGGTTAAAGCGACTGCGGTCCGCACATCGAATACCCCCGCACAGGCCAGGGCGGAATACTCCCCCAGCGACAGCCCCGCCGCATAATCCGGTGTGATACCTGCCTCCCGCAGTACGGCAGTAAGGCCAGCGGCAAACGCCGTCATGCAGGGCTGGGTGTATTGGGTCTCGCTCAATACACCGGCTGCGTCGGTAAAGCAGACTTCTTTCAAATCAAAATCCACCGCCGCGTCGGCTTCGTCAAAAGCAGCGCGGAAAGCCGGGAAGTTCTCGTAAAGATCTCGGCCCATACCGGCGTGCTGGCTTCCCTGCCCGGCGTATAAAAATGCTAGTTTCATAAGGTGATCTCCTTGTGCACCCCGGCGATGCAGTCTTTGGCTTCGCTTACCATCGCGGCAAAAATTTCTTCCACCGGGCGGACTTCGTGCAGCAGCCCTGCGGCCTGTCCGGCCATCAGGCTGCCATTCTCGGTGTCACCGTCAAACACAGCCTTGCGCAGACTGCCTAAAGTAAAGCGTTCCAGCGCCATTTTATCAGCCCCGGCCTTTTCCTGGCGGACATACTCGCGGCTCATGCGGTTTTTCAGTACACGCACAGGGGTGCCGCCGATGCGCCCGGTCACGATGGTATCACTGTCGCGGGCTTTTAACAGGGCGGCTTTATAGTTTTCATGGATGGGGCACTCGGTGCTCGCCAGCAGACAGGTACCGACCTGCACACCGCACGCCCCCAATGCCAGCGCAGCAGCCAGCCCTCGTCCATCGGCAATGCCGCCCGCAGCGATGACCGGCACATGGACGGCATCGACGACCTGCGGGACAAGTGCCATCGTGGTCATCTCGCCCACATGGCCGCCGCTCTCGGTACCTTCGGCAATAACGGCGTCAATGCCGAGCGGTTCCAGATGTTTGGCCAAAATGGCTGCCGCCACCACGGGGATGACCGTGATACCGGCTGCTTTCCACGCGGCCATGTACTTTCCCGGATTTCCCGCCCCGGTGGTGACGAGCTTTACGCCCTCCTCCACCACGATTTTGGCAAATTCATCCGCCTGCGGGTGCATCAGCATGATGTTCACGCCAAAGGGCTTGTCGGTCAGTGCGCGGCAGCGGCGGATGTTTTCCCGCAGGGTGTCCGCGTCCATGCCGCCGGAGCCGATCAGCCCCAGCGCCCCGGCGTTGGAACAGGCAGCGGCAAACTCGCCCGTGGCGATATTGGCCATGCCGCCCTGTATAATGGGATATTTTGTACCTAAAATTTCATTGAGCAGCTTCATTTTCCACCCTCATACGTCAGCAGCATCCCGCCCCATGTCAGCCCGCCGCCAAAGCCGATGCAGGCCAGCGTCTGGCCGGGTCGCAGCAAATCACTTTTCGCCATTTCGTGCAGGGCAATCGGGATGCTGGCAGCACTGGTGTTGCCGTGACGGCTTATGTTTTTGTAAAACTTTGACGGTTCTGCGTGTAAACTTTTGACACAATGGTCAATTATGCGGCTGTTGGCCTGGTGGCAGACTACCCAGTCCAGATCAGACAATGTCTTTTGGCTGCGGTCCAGCACGGCTTGCAGACAGCGCGGCATAGCCTCCACGGCAAAGCGGAAAACCGCCCTGCCATCCATCGTGATCGGCGCGGTATCGCAGGCCGCAGGGCCGCCCGCGCGGATCGCTTCACTGCCCCGTGCGCCTAACGTTACGGCAAACGGTGCATTTTCGGCCAGCTCAAAAACAGCCGCACCCGCGCCGTCGCCAAACAATACACAGGTCGTGCGGTCAGTCGGGTCCACCATGCGGGAGAGTGCCTCGCAGCCAATGACCAGCGCATACCGCCCGCCCAGCGCGCTCAGGAGTCCGTGGGCCGCGGCGGCGGCATAAATAAAGCCAGAACAGGCCGCATTTACATCAAAGGCAGGCCGGTTTTCCGGCAGACCCAAGGCAGCCTGTACGCGGCAGGCAATGCTTGGGGTAGCCGTCGGGGCCGAGAGCGTTGCCACAACACAGCAGGCAATGTCGTTTGCCGCCAGACCGCTGCGGGTCAGGGCCTGACGGGCGGCGGTGATAGCCAGCGTGGCGGCATCCTCGTTTTCGGTGCAGTAATAGCGCTGGCAGATGCCGGTGCGGGTCGTGATCCATTCGTCGCTGGTGTCCACCTGTCGGCGCAAGTCCTCGTTCGTCACTACACGGCCGGGCAATGCCCCGCCGGTAGCCAGCAGCTGTAAGCCTTTCATGCGCCCCTCATTTCTCCGATGCGGCGGTATTTTTTGTAGCGCTGGTCTGCCAACGCCTTGCCGCTCATCTTACATAAAGCGGCAAGGTGCACCGCAATGGCAGTGTCCAACCGGCTGAAAAGCAGCTGCCGTCCACGCTGTGCGCCGCCCAGCGGTTCGGGGATGACTTCTTCCACAATGCCATCTGCGTACAGGTCCTGTGCCGTCAGCTTCATCATGGTGCAGGCCTCGCCGCTGCGGGAAGCATCTTTCCACAAAATACTGGCAAACCCCTCGGGGCTGAGCACTGAGTACACGGCATTTTCCAGCATCAGAATGTGGTTGGCAACGCCCAGCCCCAGCGCGCCGCCGCTGGACCCCTCGCCTGTGACAATGGCCAGCACCGGGACAGTCAGGCCGCTCATCTCCATCAGGTTGCGGGCAATGGCTTCCCCTTGGCCGCGTTCTTCCGCATCCTTGCCGGGGTAAGCACCGGGAGTGTCAATAAAAGTGATGATGGGACGGTGAAATTTTTCCGCCTGTTTCATCACGCGCAGGGCCTTGCGGTAGCCCTCCGGTCCCGGCATGCCAAAGTTGCAGCGCAGGTTTTCTTCCAGCGTAGTCCCCTTGCGGTGCCCCAAAACGGTAACGGGCATCCCGTGGAACCGTGCGATCCCGCATAAAATGGCCGCATCCTCTTTGCATTGTCGGTCACCGCACTGCTCAAAAAAGTCGGTAAACAAGTTGTCGATCATTTCGGTTATATGCGGGCGGTCAGGGCGGCGGGCCAGAAAAACGCGGTCCTCCGGCGTCAGCGAGGTGCAGCGCTGTAAAAGCGTGTTTTCCTCTGCGGAAAGCTCAGCCAGTTCAGCCGCATGGGTGGTCGTGCTCGCCATTTCGGCGTCATCGGCACGGCTGCACAGCGCGTCGATCTGCGCGTCCAGCGGTTCCAACTGCTGCAAAACTTCTTTGATCATCTGCGCTTCCTCCCCTGCGTGTGGAGCTGCAAGATCCGCGTTAAGACCTCTTTCAACTCGGTGCGCGGTACGACCTGATCCACAAAACCGTGTTCCAGCTGGAACTCGCTGCGCTGGAATCCGCCGGGCAGTTTTTCACCGATGGTCTGTTCAATGACGCGCGGCCCGGCAAAGCCGATGAGTGCCCCCGGTTCGGCGAGCGTAATATCACCCAGACTGGCAAAGCTGGCCGTGACTCCGCCTGTGGTGGGGTGGGTCAGCACGCTGATGTACAACCCGCCGCTGCGGTTGAACCGTTCCAGCGCGGCGCTGGTTTTTGCCATCTGCATCAGGCTGAAAATGCCCTCCTGCATCCGTGCGCCGCCACTGGCAGAAAAAATAATGAGCGGCAGGTGCTTGTCGGCAGCGTACTCAATCGCACGTGTGATTTTTTCACCAACAGCGGTGCTCATGCTGCCCATAAAAAAACGGCTGTCCAGCACAGCAACCACCGTCTGCACGCCGCCGATCCTGCCGATTGCTGTAACGGCGGCTTCTTTCAGGCCGGTCTTGACCGAAGCAGCGGCCAGCTTTTCCTGATAATCGGGAAAATGCAGCACATCGTTGGGCGCAATGTCCGGGTTCAGCTCTTTAAAAGTTCCGTGGTCCAGAACCGTGCTGAGCCGATAATAGGCGCCGATTGCCAAATGCACCCCGCAGTTGGGGCAGACATACTGGCTCTTGACCCAAACCTGCCGCGTGGCACGGCGGCCGCATTTTTTGCACTCGACAAATTGCGGCGGCACCCAGTTGGGCGCAGCCGTACCGGCATCGCGGCGGGCTTTCATCTGAAAGCTGCGCTCCTGCGGGCTGGTCGGGAACAGCTTTTCAATGGCACTCATCCTGCAATACCCTTTAGGCTGCCCGCGCAGCCAGATAGTTGAAGATGTCGCCCACGGTTTTGAGCGTCCCCAGGTCCTCGTCGGCAATCGTAACGCCGAACTTGTCCTCAAACGCCATGTTCAGCTCTACCGCATCCAGGCTGTCCGCCTGCAGGTCGTCGGTCAGGCTGGCATCCATTGTGACCTTATCAGCATCGCAGTTCAGGGTGTCAACAAAAACTTCTTTTACTTCTTCAAAGCTCATACTACGTACCTCACATAATTTAACTAAATAAATTGACGTAATTGTCAATGAGGTCATTATACCACGTTCGTTTCGAATGTCAATATTATTAGGTAAAAATTTTTATCTAATCGAATCGCCGTTTTTCTCCTCTTCCGGTAGTATAAAAGGAAAGCACACAAATTATCCCCCTGCTGGGGCAGCCCTTGCTGACTGCGATTTGAGCGCTGCTGCATATCTTCCCTGTGAAATATCCAATCGCCTTTAAATGGTTTTATTTACTTTCTCTTTTACTCTCCCAGATTATTTTCTATTCTGCAACATATTTCGCTCTAATGTGCTATACTAATACTATCCAATAATGATGGAGGAACTTCTATGAAACGCAGCATCCGACTCCAATACAATGCCCCCGTCACACTGACCTTTTTCTTTTTGTCCCTCGCCTCTCTGGTATTGGGCTACTTAACAAACAACTGGACAACCTCGCACCTGTTTAGTGTGTATCGCTCGTCGATGACGGATCCGCTGTTCTATGTCCGGTTGTTCGGTCATGTCCTTGGCCACGGCGGTTGGAATCACTTTATAAACAATATGCTCCTCTTCCTTGTTGTCGCTCCACCTTTGGAAGAACGATACGGAAGCCGAACACTTCTAAGCGGTATCCTTATGACCGCGCTGGTATCCGGCATATTGCAGTGTGTGCTGTTTCCCACTTCTGCATTGCTTGGTGCATCCGGTATCGTATTCATGCTCATCATGCTCTCCAGTTTGGCCGGCAGTAAGAATGGAGGTATCCCTATCACCTTCATCTTGGTTGGCGTGCTGTACTTAAGCCAGCAGGTATACAGTATCCTCTTTATACAAGATAATGTTGCTAACTTTATGCACATTGTCGGTGGTATTTGCGGTACAGCTTTTGGTTTTGCCGTCCGGAAAAGATAACGAATGGTCGGAAAGAGAATCTTATTTATGATGATTAAGCACATTTTTCAGAAAGAACCTGTCCTGAGCATTGCCACTTGTTTGGCGATCATTTCCGCTTTCTTTGTCCCCCCGGACGCAGAATACCTCGGATATATCGATTTCCGTACTCTTGCAATCCTGTTTTCGCTAATGACAGTTATGGCCGGACTGAGAGGGCAAGGCGTATTTGATAGACTCGGCCATGCCCTCCTATCTCATACCCGCACCACTTTGCAGCTAACAGTTGTTCTCGTTGGCCTATGCTTCTTCAGCAGTATGCTGATAACAAACGATGTATCGCTGTTAACATTCGTGCCATTTACGTTTGTCGTTCTGAATAGTTTGAACGCATCTGTTCGCAGCAAACTGCTCCTCCCTATCGTCTGTATGCAGACGATAGCTGCCAACCTTGGCAGTATGCTTACACCACTGGGCAATCCCCAAAACCTGTATTTGTATGGCAAGAGCGGGATGGATATGAGCTCTTTTGTTCTGTTGATGCTCCCCTATTCCATCATATCATTAGTGCTTATTGCTATATGGGCAGTATGGCTATGCCGTGAAGGTTCCGACATTGTTGTAACTCATTCTGCGGCAAATTCAGAACCAGACAAGAAACTCATTGCGTTGTACGGTATTCTGTTTGTCGCCTGTTTATTGGTTGTATTGCGTGTTCTCCCATACGGTGTTGCATTCGCCGCTATCTTGGTGTGCACCTTCTTTGCCGACCGCCCCACTCTTGGCCGTGTAGACTATTCTCTGATTCTTACCTTTGTAGCACTGTTCATTTTCATCGGGAACTTAGGTCGGATTGAAGCGTTCTCTGGATGGCTGCAGAATATTCTGGCCGGCCATGAGGTTTTAGTATCAGTTCTGGCCTCTCAAGTGACCAGTAATGTGCCTGCTGCCATCCTGCTTTCTGGATTTACCGATAATTTCCGTGCGCTGATTATTGGCACAAACCTTGGTGGCCTTGGCACATTAATTGCATCCATGGCAAGCCTGATTTCTTATCGACAGATTGCAAATGAAGTACCTGCTGAAAAAGGGCACTATTTTGCGATGTTTACTATTTCCAATGTGGTGTTTCTGGCCATTCTGATGGGCGCTTGGGCCCTGACCTGATATTTCCGTAATTCTATTTTACAAAGTGCAAGCTCTTTACAAACAAAAAGCGGAGGAGGCGAAACGCCTCCTCCGCGCCTAAATTTTCGGTTGTAGGGAAACACCGGGGGTAGAAAGTGTATTACTGCCATCCTCTTGCCGCAGGGTCGAGCATCTCGGCGGCGGAATACACCAGCGCGTTGCAGATGGCGGCAGCCACGTTGCTGCCGCCCTTGCGGCCCATGGCGGCGATGGCGGGCACGCCGTACTGCGTGCAAACCGCAAACAGCCGCTCCTTGCTTTCCACCACGTTCACA